>WPCK01002956.1_pt1 | contig 13776 bp, 6 predicted proteins | sample 5399851 | NCBI WGS metagenome assembly WPCK01 (sample SAMN12869471, study PRJNA574797) | sludge metagenome | isolation source: wastewater treatment of pH11 | place: China:Beijing | collected 2019-05-20
CCTCTGGATGGCGCCGGGCAAGCGCGAGCACCCCGTCGTCCCACAACGGTAGGACCTCACTGGAGACCGAGGCGTGCAACTGCGGGAGGTGGGCGCGCACCCGCGCCATGTGGGCCAACCCCTGGAACACCCGCCCCTCGACGGTGCGCAGGTCGGCGCGGTGCTGCGCAGCATCCCAGTCCAGGCGCGGCCGGTGCACCCAGCGGTTGTCGTCCTCGTGCCCAGGTTCCGACGCCCACGTCGGATCGTTCGGCATCCCGATCTCGTCGCCGCTCCAGATGACCGGCACCCCTCCAAAGCCCGCCACGAGCGCATGCCCGAGGAAGATCCGACCCAGCGCGGCTCCCATGTCCCGGGTGTCGCCGGACTGCCGGGCCACATCGAGTCCAACCAGGGCCGCTGCGCTGCCACTGATGCGCCGATCCCCCGTCACCGGGTTGGCTTGGAAGGTCAGACCGCGCGCCGCGGACCCGGGGAACTGCCCCACGTACCAGTCGGCGAGGAACCGCCGGTGGGCATAGCCGTCAAGGCCCACGGACGCGGCGTCACTGTCGTCGATGGCCCACCCGATGTCGTCATGGCAGCGCAGGTAGGTGATCCAGGTCGCGGAGGCAGGGATCGGCGGCAGCGCGGCCAAGGCATGGGCCGCCAGGCGCACCTCGCCGGTCGCGAGCATCGACCAGGCCTGGACCATCAGTGAGTTGTGGTAAGCCAGATCGCTGACCTTGCCGGTGTGCTCGCCCTGCCCGAGGTACTGGACCAAATCGCGGGGTCCGACGATCGCCTCGGCCTTGAACGCCACGGCCGGCGCCGCGATGCGCGCCACCGCCCGCAGAGCCTGGGTGAGTGAGTGGACCTCCGGCTGGTTCTGGCAATTGGTGCCCAGCCGCTTCCAGGTGAAGGCAATCGCGTCGAGGCGGATGACCTCAACCCCGGCGTTGGCCAGGAAAAGGACGATGTCGGCGTACTCGCAGAAGACGTCGGGATTGCCCCAGTTGACGTCCCATTGCCACTCGTTGAAAGTCGTCCAGACCCACCCCTGCACCTCCTCGTCCCAGGTGAAGTTGCCCGGCGCGAAGTCGGGAAAGACCTCGGGCAGGTGCTCCTCGAAGGCATCCGGCAAGTGCCGATCAGGGTAGATGTAGAAGTAGTCCCGATAGCGCTGATCGCCGCGCCGAGCCAGCTGTGCCCAATCGTGCTCGCGCGCAACGTGATTGAGCACCAGGTCACAGACCAAGCTGATTCCCTTCTCGCGCAGGGACCGGGCGAGGTCGGCCAGATCCGAGACCGTCCCGAGATCGGGACGCACCTCGCGGTAGTCGGCCACGGCATACCCGCCGTCGTTGTCGCCGTCGCGAGGTCGCAACACCGGCATGAGGTGCAGGTAGGTGACCCCGAGCTCCTGCAGATACGGGATGCGTTCGGCGACCCCGCGCAAGGTCCCGGCGAACCGGTCGGCGTAGGTCGCGTAACCGAACATCCGTGGCGATTGCAGCCAGTTGGGTTCGAGCAGGCGGCGCTGGTCAAGACGGTGCAGATCGGGGTCACGATCGCGGTATGCCGTGGCCGCCAACCGCACGAGCCGCAGGGCCACCTCGCCCCACTCTGCCGGATAGATCGGCGCGAGACCGTCGACGAGATCGACCCACCACCGGCGCAACCGCAGCTCGAAGGCCTCTCGCCGCTCGGGGCTCAGCGCGGCGTGAATGAGGGCTGCTTCGGCGACCGCGTGGTCGACGGTCGGGTGCGCGGTGAGCTGACCGGTCGACACCGTCGCCTCGCTTTCCTAGGTCGTTCAGGACGTCGGGGCCAGCATACGGAAAGCGTTTACACCGGGACAGTAGGCGGGCGGTCGTCGCCTCGGCGAGCCGCGGCACGCGAGGATGGGCGCATGACTGCCCGACCGCCCGAGCGACGCGAACCAGACGCGATCTCCCCCAAGGATCGGTTCATCACCGTCTATGGCCGCAATCCGGTCCTGGAGGCGCTCAGCGACCCAGGCCTGCACGTCGACAAGGTCCTGCTGTCTGATTCGGCGCGCGGTCCTCACGTGTCCGAGATCGTTGCCGCAGCACGACGCAGTTCGACTCCACTGCAACGGGTTTCCGCGGAACGCGTGAAGAAGATCGCCGGCAACGGCAAGCAGGACCAAGGGGTTTGCGCTGATGTCGTTGCCCCCGCGATGCAGCCGCTGGACGCCGCCTTGGCTGGGGGGCTCAGCGGGCCGGTGCTCGTCCTGGACGGCATCACGACTCCGGCCAACGTGGGGATGATCCTGAGAACGGGCACTGGCGCGGGCTTTGCCGGGATCGTCGTGCCCCGGCGTGGAGTGGCGTCGATCGATCCACTCGTGGTCAAGGCGTCGGCCGGGGTGGCTTTCCGAGCGCCGATCCTCAAGTGCGCGACGGCAGACGATGCGGTGGAGTCGTTGCGGCACAACGGGTTTCATGTGGTCGGGTTGGACGCCGACGCCGAGTCTTCGCTCTACGAGGCCCGTATGCCGGTCAACACGGCATACGTGCTGGGCGGCGAGACCGCGGGGCTGTCGCCCGCAGTGGCGGACCTGGTCGACACCTGGGTGAGCATCCCCATGGCCACGGGCGTCGAGTCGCTCAATGTGTCGGCTGCGGCGGCTGTCGTGTGTTTCGAGGTGGTGCGGCGTTCGTTGGAATGATCGCGGCTCCTCCGCGTCGCCCGGTCAGTCGCGAGGGATGGTCACTACCGCATGGCCGACCCGGTGCACGAGGCCGGCCACCCCGACCGTGCCCGGCGCATAGTCGACGCGGAGCAGGGATGGTCGGGCAACCTGGTCGCCTTGACGAATTTCGAGCCGGCCCGACGACCCGCGCTCGGCAAGGAGCGTGCCGAGGTTGGCCGCCGCTGAGCCGGTGGCGGGGTCTTCGGCCACCACTGTGTCCTGGGTGAAGAAGAGCCGCGCGGTGACTTCGCGGACATCCGACAAGCCCATTCCTGCGTGGTCCACCACCCCATCGTCGAAAGCCCACAGGTAGACCAAACTCTCGCCGCTCGAACACCTTCCCCACCGCACCAGATCTTCGACTGCCGCACCGGCCTGTCGCACAGCGGCAGGCGTGGTCACCTGCACGAGCACCTGTTCCACGCCGGCTGCGACCCGCCACCCGCCGACGATCGCGTCCTGCGGCAGCTGAAGCATTCTCGCGAGGTCGTCTCGACCGGCCTCGTGAACCACGACCGGGCCCGGCACGGCCACCAGCCGCCAATACCCCTTGTGGTCCCGAGTGACGCGGATGTCTCCGGCGGGCAGGCGCAGCACGAGGTGGTCGCTGGCGCCCGACTGATCGCGGCCGGCGTCCTCACCCAGGACTGCGGCGGTGCCGAGCGTCGGATGGCCGGCGAAGGGCAACTCGACCGTCGGAGTGAAGATGCGCACGGCTGCGTGGGCGCCGTCGATGTCGGTGACGAAGGTTGTCTCCGAGAGGTTGAACTGGCGTGCCAAAGCCTGCATCGTCTCGACCCCTAGCCCCGCCGCATTCGTGACGACGGCGAGCGGGTTCCCCGAGAAGGGTTGTCCCGGGAGGGAGAAGACGTTGACGAACTCGACCAACAACGGGTGAGCACCCACTGGCGGGCTGGCCGGGGCGGGCTCCGAGCCGCCCAGCCTGGACGGCATACTCACGCCGGCAGTTCCCACTCGTGGACGGGGACGTTGGCGTGCATGTTGTCGGCGTAGTGGGACAGCATCTGGCGCAGCGCCTCGGGGCGGTCGAGGCCGCGAGCCTCCAGCCGCTCGACCGCGTGGACCTGCCAGGTCGCGCCGTTGACGCCGGTGAGGCAGCGCCCCTCGATGACCGAGAGGTAGCGCTCGCGAACCGCATCGGAGACGCCCCACTGCCGCAGTCCCTCGTGAGCCAACGGCAGCAGATGGCGCAACACCAGCTCGGTGGCGGGCAGGTCGCCGCGCCCCGGCCAGTACTGCCGGCTGTCGATGCCGTCACGCGCGCCCGAGAGGAAATTGTCCTCTGCTGCAGCGAAACTCATCCGCGTCCAGATCGGTCGGTCCTCCTGGGCGAGCATCCGCAGGGTGCCGTAGTAGAAGGCCGAGTTGGCCATCGTGTCGATGATCGTCGGGCCGGCAGGCAACACCCGATTCTCGACGCGCAGGTGTGGACGACCATTGACGATGTCGTAGATCGGCCGGTTCCAGCGGTAGATCGTGCCGTTGTGCAGCCGCATCTCAGCCAGCGACGGCACACCCCCCGCGTCGAGCACCGCCTGGGGGTCCTCCTCGGAGATCTCCGGCAGCAGGGCGGGGAAGTATCGGACGTTCTCCTCGAAAAGGTCGAAGATCGAGGTGATCCAGCGCTCTCCGAAGAAGACTCGTGGTCGCACCCCCTGGTTCTTGAGCTCCACCGACCGGGTGTCGGCGGCCTGGGAGAAGACCTCGATGCGCGATTCGGCCCACAGCCGGTGTCCGAAGAAGAACGGCGAGTTCGCCCCGAGCGCCAGTTGCGGCCCGGCCAGGACTTGAGCGGCGTTCCAGTGGTCGGCGAAGGCCATGGGCGCTACCTGCAGGTGCAATTGCATTGACGTGCATGCCGATTCGGGCGCGAGCGAGTCGCAGTAGCGCACCAACCGCTCCCCCGTCGGACCTTCGATCTCGAGGTAGACGTCTTCACCCCGGGCGGTGAGCACGGCGTCGTTGAGGGCCTGGTAGCGCGCGTTGCCGCTCATCCAGTTGCCGGTGAGGTGCTCGGGCATGACCGTCGGGAGCATCCCGATCATGATGATCCGATTGTCGAGCTCCATGCACTTGGCCTGAGCGCGGTTCAGCGAGGTGCGCAGCACCTCTTCCAGTTCCATCGCCGAGTTGCCCGGCAGCGGGCGGGGCGCGACGTTGAACTCGATGTTGTAGCGGCCGAGCTCGGTCTGATACTCCGGGTCGGCGATGTGCTCGAGGACCTTCGCGTTGTCCATCCGGGGGCGGAAGTCGGCTCCGACGAGGTTGAGCTCGATCTCCATGCCGGTCATGGGGCGGTCGAACTCGAAGTGCGCGAACGACAGCATCCGCTCGAAGACATCCAGGCACTGCTGGACCTTCTCGCGGTAGCGCTGGCGCTGTTCGCGCGTATACGTGATCGTGTCGACGTCCGCTCCCATGGCGGGAGAGTATGCCGTCCGGCCAGGTCCGCGCGACGGGTCGCCTTCACCCGACTTGCCACGGCGCTCTCGGCGGGCACGCCGACGCGCTTCCCAGACCCTGTCGGTGGCCCCCTCTAGCCTCGGGACATGCGCTTCATCCACACCTCCGACTGGCACCTGGGCCGGTCGCTGCACTCGGTGGGGATGATCGATGCCCAAGCTCAATTCCTCGACTGGTTGGTCGATCTGGTCCGCGCCGAATCGGTCGAGGCTGTGGTGGTGTCCGGGGACATCTACGATCGCGCGCTGCCCTCCCCCGACACCGTGGAGTTGCTCTCCGACGCGGTCACTCGCCTTGTCGACACCGGCGCCCAGGTGGTCCTGGCCAGCGGCAATCACGATTCGGCAATCCGACTGGGCTTCGCTGCCGGGCTGTTGGAGCGGGCGGGGTTGCACATACGCAGCCACCTGGATGGCATCGGTCGACCAATCCGTGTCGGCGACGCCGTGATCCACCCGGTGCCCTATCTCGAGCCGTCGCTCGTCACGAGTGCTCTCGGGGTCCAGCAGGCGACACACGCAGACGTCCTGCGGGCCGCGCTCGCGCAGCTACCGCAGGCAGCGCAGGCGGATCCTCGCCAGACCGTCGTCATGGCCCACGCGTTCGTCGCCGGTTCGGTGACCAGTGCCTCGGAGCGCGATATCTCGGTCGGCGGGGTCTCGGCGGTGCCGGCCGCGATCTTCCAGCCATTCGGGTATGCCGCCCTCGGTCACCTCCATCGGCCGCAGTGGGTGTCCGACCAGGTCCGCTACAGCGGCTCTCCGTGGGCCATGGACTTCGGGGAGGCGGGAGACGCGAAGTCGGTGTCTGTCGTGGAGTTGCGCGACGGCATACCGCTCGTGCAGGTGCACGAAACCCCGGTTGTCAGGCCGATGGCCGTCTTGCGTGGGCTCCTGGACGACCTGCTCACCGATCGGGCGCACGCGTGGGCCGAGGATGCGTGGTGTCAGGTCCACCTCACCGACCCGCTGCGCCCCACCGGTGCCTGGGACCGCTTGCGCCGTCGTTTCCCGCACCTGCTCGATCTGCGCTTCGATCCGCAGGGTGTGGTCATCGAGTCGATCCGGTATGCCGCGCGCACTCGGGGCGGACGCAGCGAGTTGGAGATTTGTCTGGACTTTCTGACTCACGTTCGCGGGGTGTCGGCCACCGACCAGGAGCGCGCGGCACTCGCCTCCGCGCTCGACGCCACCCGCATCGGGGCTGCCCAATCGGCTGACGAACGCGGCGTCGCCAGGGGTGTCGCATGAAACTCCACCGCCTCACGGCCTACGCCTTCGGTCCCTTCGCCGATCGCATCGAGGTCGATTTCGACGCGCTGGGGCAGGCGGGCATTTTCCTCATCCAGGGTCCGACCGGTGGCGGCAAGACCTCCATCCTCGACGCGATCTGCTTCGCCCTGTATGCCGATGTCCCTGGGGGGCGCCCAGCGGGACGGTCCTTACGCAGTGATCACGCCATGTCGGACGTCCGCACGAGCGTCAGTCTGGAATTCACGGTCGGCTCCCGTCGACTGCGTGTCACCCGTGCTCCTGAGCAAGAGCGCGCCAAGCTGCGCGGCAACGGTGTCACGGTGGTGCCGAGCCTGGTGCAACTGGAGGCTTTCGAGGCCGCGGGCCGGTGGGCAACCATCTCGACCAAGGCACCGGAGGTAGGCCGCGAGATTCGCGACGTCGTCGGACTCGGACTGGAGCAGTTCAGCCGGGTCGTCCTGCTCCCACAGGGTGATTTCGCGGCGTTCTTGCGGGCGGCACCCGAGGAGCGTCGCGCCCTGCTGGGCACCCTCTTCGACGTGAGTCGCTATCAGCAAGTCGAGAAGTGGCTCGCCGATCGGGCTCACCAGGCGGGCCTGGACCGGGCGGTCGCCGAGCAGGACTACGCCACCGCGGTGCAGCGTGTGGAGGATGCCGTCGCTCGACTGCCACGCGAGGTTCTGCCGGCGCCAACGTCCTGGTTCGAGATCGAACCGGAAGCCGTCGCTGGCGCCGTCAGCGAGCTCGTCGGAGCACTGCACCGCCATGCTGGCGAAGCGCAGATTCACCACGACCAGGCGATCGGGACGTCGGACGACGCCGACGCACGCCTGCAGCGCCTGCTCATGAGAGACGAGGCATACCGTCGCGGCTGGCGTGCACGCGAGGTCATGGAGCAACTGACCCAGGGCGCTGCCCAGGTGGCCGTCGCCACCGAGCTGCTCTCACGGCATACTCGAGCCGAGTCGGTCGCCGGCGACCTCCGAGCACTGCGCGACGCCGAGCAGGCTGCCGCCGCGGCGGAGGCAGCCTTCATATCCCAGACCGACGTCGTAGCCGCGGCGGGATTCTTGGCCCGGGCTGGCATCGAGCTCGACGCGCTGTTCGCCGCGGTTACCGGGAACGACGACAGTGTTGCCGAGATCTCGCGGGTGGCTAGCGCCCTCACGACCGCCGTCGCGCAGCAGGCCCGCTTCGCGAGTGAGCTCAGCACCCTCGTGGCCGAATCCCGGACCGCTGCGTCAATGCAGGCGACCCTGGACGAGAGAATTGCCCACACACAGCGCCGCTGTGACGAGCTGACCGCATCCGCCCAAACTCTCCCAGCGGCCACGGACAGGTTGGCCATCCTGTCGGCGCGTGCGGCAGCCGTGACCGAGCTGCAGGACCTACGGGCGAAGGCCCATGCCTTGCTTCCCACGATTGACGCCGCCATGAGCGAGGCTGGCCAGGCCGCACAGGACCTCCTGGACGTGCAGGAGCGGCGCATCGCTGCTATGGCCGGAGAACTGGCCACCGATCTGGTCGACGGTGAGCCCTGTCCGGTCTGCGGGGCGCCGGAGCATCCCACCCCGGCCCTGCGGACCGCCGGAGTCCACGCTGAGGACGTGGCACAGGCGCAACGTCGATTCGACGAGGCACAGTCCATGGCGCACGAGCTGTCCATCCGGCAGGCGGGCTACTCAGGGCGTATCACCGGCCTGCTCGCCCAGGTTGGTAGTCCCGAGCCACCGCCGCAGCAGATGGCCGAGCTCGTTCGAGCGGCGCAACAAGCCGTGGACGATGCGCAGACAGCCGCCGCGGCTCTGGTCGCGGCCAAACAGGACCTGGCGGATCAACACACAGCCCGCAACCGTGCTGTCGCCGCTGCGGAGGCGCGGCGCTCCAGGGTCGACGGGCACCAAGCGCTCCTTGCGGCAGCGGCACACACCGGCACCGAGATTGTCGCTCGGCTTGGCGCCAGCCTGGAGGCCCACGCCGGCCAGTGCCCGTGCTCTACGAGCTCCCGAGCGGACGGCTCGGTCGCCGAGGTGCTCGCGGCGTCGGGGGGCGTCTTGAGCGCTGAGACTGCTGGGGTGATCCACAGCCTCGATGAGAGCGCCGCCGACCTGACGAGCGAGGTTGCGTCAGTGGTGGCACGTCACCGCGCCGTTCGGGATGCCCTGGACGGCGCGGTTGTGGCAGCTGCCCTCGTCCGCGACCGGACCGAGGAGGTCACCCGCGCGGCCCGTCGAGCCGCTGACGAGTGCGCTGCAGTCGGTTTCGAGAGTGTGCAGCTCGCCGCGGAGGCCCTGCTGCCGCGATCGCGAGTGCAGGAGTTGACTGACATCGTTCAGGCAGCCCGCGACGCCCGCAGCGTTGCCGAGGCGATCCTCGCCGAAGCCGCCGTCGAGTCGGCCCTTAACGCGGGGCCGGTCGACATCGCCGCGGCCCGGTCGCTCGCCGAAAAGGCCAAGAACGCTCGAGCCCAGGCTGCGGCCGCGGTGTCAGGCGCAGAACTGGCCTGTCGGGAAGTGGCAGAACGTGCTTCCCAGGTGACCGAGCGTGCCCAGGCCCGCCGCGACCGGCGCGTCGACGATGAACATTTCAGCCGGCTCGCCGCGACCGTTGGCGGCACCGCGTCGGACAACGCATTGCGTATGCGGCTGTCCGCCTTCGTCTTGGCCGGACGGTTGGAGCGGGTCGTCGACTTGGCCAACGAGCGGCTCGTGAGCATCGGCGCAGGTCGATACCGGTTGGCCCACACCGACGACGTGGCCTCCCACGGTCGCCGCAGTGGCCTCGGGTTGGTCGTCCACGACCTCTGGACGGGACGCACCCGCGACCCCGCGACCCTCTCCGGAGGAGAGTCGTTCATGGCGTCCTTGGCGCTGGCTTTGGGACTGGCCGACGCGGTGCGTCAGGAGAGCGGCGGGTTCGACCTGCAGACGCTCTTCATCGACGAGGGTTTCGGCACGCTCGACGAGGAGAGCCTCGAACACGTCATGGAGATCCTCGACACGCTACGCGACGGCGGTCGCGCCGTCGGAGTGGTGAGCCATGTCGTCGATCTGCGATCGCGCATCCCCACCCAGCTTCGCGTCCACAAGTCGACTCAGGGATCTTCGGTCTCCGTCGTCGGTATGCCGGCCTGAACCACCTGGCATAGCGTCAGGGCCACTGGGTGACGTGCCCAGGGTCGGCGGATAAGGGACTCACCGGTGTCGAAGAGGTTCTCGGTGGTTCCGAGGCCGTTGGCGCCGTGCTGTCGATCTCGATCCGTTCCTCGGCAGACGCAGGATCGACACCGGTCGGGGCAGGATCGATCAGGTCGTCCTCGTCGGGTCGCTCCCAGGGCAGCAGGTCGGGCTCCTCCGCCTCCTCGGGGGCCTCGGGCTCGGGCTCTGGCGCCTCGACGGCCAGTTGGGAGGCGGCCCAGGTGAGATAGGCCTTCTCCGCGACTGGAAGCGTGGCGAAGAGCATGTCCTTACCGATGACGTCGATGACGCCGGCGCGGTCCAGGGGTTCGTAGAGGTCAAGTTTGACCCGTGCCAAGCCCAGGTCGATACCGCGGGCCGCCAACTCTTGGGCGAGCTCGCGCAGCCCGTCCGCGGCGGTGACATCGACTTCGACATTGGCCTCGACATTGAGGATGAACCACCGCACCGGGCTTTCCGGGAACGCTGCGTTCTCCTGCGTGATGACGTTCTCGACCCGCTCGCGTAGGTCGCCGATGTTGGCGAAGAACAGCGGAGCGTCGTAGCGGTAGAAGATGCACCCAGGGATGGTACGGGCCTTCTTGTAGTCCGCCACATCGTGCATTCCAGGCAACCCCGGAACACGACCCAACACGCCTTCGTGTGGCCGGGCCAGGCGGTGGGTCATCTCCAGCAGGCTGATGGCGATGGCCAGCACGACGCCGGCGAGGATGCCGATGATGACGGTGCCGAGCATGGTGACCACGGCGAGGACGAGTTCGCGGCGGCGGAAGTTCCACAGTCGGCGGAACTCCGGGATCGACACAAGCTTGCCGGCGGCGTAGAAGACCACCGCACCCAAAGCCGCTTGCGGCAGGGCCGAGATGAGCGGCCCGGCGAAGAAGAGCACCGCGATGATGCATACCCCGGCCGCGAGCGAATAGACCTGGCTGCGTGCCCCCGACGCGATCGCCAGGGCGGTGCGCGACCCGGACGACGACGCCGGATAGCCACTGAAGAACCCGATGGCGGCCTGGACGCCGGCCAGGGCGACGAGCTCCTTCTGGGGATCGACCCGCACATCGGCCTTGGTCTCCCCCTCCTCCAGCGGTGCGGGAAAGCCCCTGGCGATGAGCATGTTGTCGCTGTAGCCCACAACCGCGACCCCGAGCCCGGCCAGGATGAGGGCGTTGACATCGGACATGCTGACATTGGGCAGGTGTGGCATCGGCAGGCCGGACGGCACCTGGCCGACAATGGCAACCCCCTGGTCGGCCAACCCCAGCAGCGCAGATGTTGCCGTCGCGAGAGCGACGGCGATGAGAGGCGCAGGCAGTGCCGGGCTGACCTTGCGCAGCACGAGGATGAGGACGAGGGTCGACACGCCAACAGCCAAGGTCAGCGGCTTGGTATTCCCCACGACCGACAGGAACGACTGAATCTGGTCGACGATGCTCTCGCCGGACACCTTGGTGCCCGTGACCTTACCGAGCTGTCCCACGATCATGAGCACAGCTCCACCGGCGAGGTAACCGACGAGCAGGGGTTGCGAGAGTAGTTCGACGACGATTCCGGCCCGCAGCACTCGGGCGATCAGGCACCATCCGGCCACCACGAGGCAGAGGGCCGCCGAGAGCGACAGCGCTCGCTCCGGGTTGCCACCCGCCATCGGTGCGATCGCCGCGCCGGCCATCAGGGCGATGGTCGACTCTGGACCAGCCGACAGCACCCGGGAGCCGCCCATCACGGCATACGCGACGATCGCAGCGAGCGCGCTCCACAGGCCCGCGACAGGCGGCACGTTGACGATCGCGGAGTAGGCGAGGACCTGCGGCACCAGGTAGGCCGCGACAGCGACACCCGCGATGATGTCCTTGCGCAGCCACTTGCGTGGGTAGCGCGTGAAGAGGTACTCCAGCCCCGGCGCGGCGGATCGCAGCGCCGACACCGCCATGTGTTCGGTCTGCCGATCGAGGTCGTAATCCAGCGCGCGCCGGGGCCGTAGCTGCGCCGGGACCACCACCTCCGGGGCAGGGCGGGCGTCCACCTTCGGCTTGGACTTGCCCTTCTTACCCTTCTTCGCCACGCACGTTCTCCTCAGCAGGAAATCCCCCATCAGCAGGCCCGACCATACTCACCCCAGGGGGCTTGCTGGCAGCATTACCGGGTTCCGATTGGGTCTCGGCACTCGCGGACCGGGTGGGCTACCCCTCGAAAGCTTCGGGCGGTGGGCAGGAGCAGACCAAGTGACGGTCACCGAACGCCCCGTCGATGCGTGCCACCGGCGGCCAGTACTTCGCGGTCGGGTCCACCCCCGGGGGGAAGGCCGCAAGAGCCCGGTCATAGCTGCGTTCCCAGGCACCCGCGAGCTGGTATGCCGTGTGCGGCGCCCCGCGCAGCACACTGTCGGCGGCGCTGGACTCGCCTCGACTGACGGCGGCGATCTCCGCCCGGATCGCGATCATCGCGTCGCAGAAGCGATCGAGTTCGGCGAGGTTCTCGCTCTCGGTCGGCTCGACCATCAACGTGCCCGCGACCGGGAAGGACATCGTCGGGGCGTGGAAGCCGTAATCAATCAGTCGCTTGGCGATGTCGTCGACGGTGACTCCGGTCTCGGCCGTGAGGGGGCGGACGTCGAGGATGCACTCGTGCGCCACGAACCCGCCCTGCCCGCTGTAGAGCACCGGGTAGTGCTCGCGCAGCCGCGCGGCGATGTAGTTGGCGCTGAGAATGGCCTGCTCGGTCGCCCGGGTCAGCCCCGCCCCGCCCATGAGCCGCACGTAGGCCCATGAAATCGGCAGGATGCTCGCCGAACCGTACGGCGCGGCAGACACCGGCCCGACGCCGGTGGCGGGACCCGCCTCCGGAGCGAGCGGATGGTTTGGCAGATAGGGAGCCAGGTGGGCCCGGACGGCCACCGGCCCGACTCCCGGGCCGCCTCCGCCGTGCGGGATGCAGAAGGTCTTGTGCAGGTTGAGGTGCGAGACGTCGGCGCCGAACCGCCCCGGCTGCGCGAGGCCGACGAGTGCGTTGAGATTGGCCCCGTCGACGTAGACCTGGCCACCGGCGTCGTGGACGAGGGCGCAGAGCTCGGTGATGGTGTCCTCGAAGACCCCATGGGTCGAAGGGTAGGTCACCATGATCGCCGCCAGGTTGTCTCGGTGGGTGGCGATCTTGGCCCGCAAGTCTTCCAGGTCGACATCCCCGCCAGGCGCCGTCTTGACGACGACCACCGACATGCCGGCCATGACCGCTGAGGCGGCATTGGTGCCGTGCGCGCTGGCCGGGATGAGGCAGATCCGTCGGTGCCCTTCTCCCCGCTCTCGGTGATATGCCGCGATGGCCATCAGCCCGGCGAACTCCCCTTGCGAGCCGGCGTTCGGCTGCAAGGACACCGCGTCATAGCCGGTGATGGTGGCCAGCCAATCGGCCAGTTCCCCGATCAGGGCTCGGATCCCTTCGCTCTGGTGCGCCGGCGCGAAGGGGTGCAATGCACCGAACTCCGGCCAGGTGACCGGCTCCATCTCGGTCGTCGCGTTGAGCTTCATCGTGCACGACCCGAGCGGGATCATCCCCCGGTCGAGCGCGAAATCGCGGTCCGACAGCCGTCGCAGGTAACGCAGCATCGCGGTCTCGCTGTGGTGGTCGTGGAAGACCGGGTGGGTGAGGTATGCCGTGCCCCGCACCAAGGCGGCTGGCCACGTAACGTCATCGGTGGCCGCGGGCAGCTCTCCTGCCCCTCCGAACGCCGACACCAGGGCGGTGAGATCGGCTGTGGTCGTTGTCTCGTCACAGGAGATGGACAGGGTGCCCTCGTCGACGAGCCAAATGTTGATACCAGCTGCCTCGGCGGCTGCCTGCACCTCGCGCGCCCGACCCGGGACCCGCACCCGGATGGTGTCGAAGGGCTGGGCCGTGAGCACCTCAACGCCTTGGGCTGCGAGAGCCGCAGACAGCCGGCGGGTGGTCTGGGCGACCCGGGTGGCGATGACGGCCAGGCCATCGGGACCGTGCCACACGGCATACATGCCGGCCATCACCGCGAGCAGGACTTGCGCGGTGCAGATGTTGGAGGTGGCCTTCTCGCGACGGATGTGTTGCTCGCGGGTCTGGAGCGTCAGAACCCAGCAGCGCTTGCCGTTGCGGTCGGTGGTCTGGCCGACGA
>WPCK01059974.1_pt1 | contig 13764 bp, 11 predicted proteins | sample 5399851 | NCBI WGS metagenome assembly WPCK01 (sample SAMN12869471, study PRJNA574797) | sludge metagenome | isolation source: wastewater treatment of pH11 | place: China:Beijing | collected 2019-05-20
TGGAGGCCTTCGGTCCTGCCGCGACGGCGGCGGGAGACCCGCGCCGAGCGCGAGAGGCGATTGCCGGCCCGGGATTGGCAAACGCAAATGCCGATCCCGTTTTTTTCCGCTAATCGTCGACGTGACTTGAGCTTCACCGGCTCGAGTGTGAGAATATCCGGGCTGGAGCAGGGCAGCGCGATGCGACCAGGTCAATATCTTGTTCGGCTTGTTGTTTTTCTTTGCGTGGCACTCGACCCCTCAGGTGGGGGGGCGGGCATCGCGCTGGGTGTGGCTTTCGCTGTCGCCATTGCCGCTGCCGACGCCCGTATCGTTGCGAAACAGAAGAAAAGTTCGGAGATGACCTGATTTGCCGCAATTCGGGGATTCGGGGCCGGTATCGTTTTTCGCCATTTTATTCCGTCCGGTTTGATCACGTGAACTCTATTGAAATCAGAACGTGCGGACCGGTTTCGGCAACCATTCGGCCTCCTGGTTCCAAAAGCCTTACCAACCGCTCGCTGATTTGTGCGGCCCTGGCAAGCGGAACCAGCGAACTTTCCGGCGTGCTCGATAGCGAAGACACTCGCGTGATGGCCGGTGCCCTGCAACAGCTCGGAATCCCCATCGCTGCTGAATTCGAGTCGGGCAGGATTGTCGTTGAAGGGTTGGGTGGCCTGATTCCCGCCGGTCAGGCCTCGCTCGATCTGCGAAACAGTGGAACATCGATTCGCTTTCTCACCGCTCTAAGCACCCTTGGTCACGGCAGCTTTGTCCTCGATGGAATCGAGCGGATGCGTCAACGTCCCATCGGAGATCTGGCGAATGCACTGGGGCAATTAGGTGCGGATATTCGAACGAAAGAGGGCTTTCCGCCGGTTGAAGTTCATGCCAACGGGCTGCGGGGAGGAACCGCACGTGTGCGTTGTTCTGATTCCAGCCAGTTTCTCAGTGCGTTGATGCTGGTTTTGCCGTTCGCCCGCGAGTTCACGGTCCTGAAAACGGAAGGCGCACTGGTATCACAGCCATTTGTTTCGATGACAGCCAGTGTGATGAGAGCTTTTGGCGTAGACGTCATGCAATTGCCGGACCTCGGCGAGTATTCCGTCGATCCGCGGCATAAATACCGGGCCCGGCAATACGACATCGAGCCCGATGCAAGTGCCGCCAGTTACTTCTGGAGCGCTGCGGCGATCACAGGGGGCAGCGTCACGGTCCAGGGGCTGGACGAGAATTCTGTCCAGGGCGACATCCGGTTCGTCCGCTTGCTCGAGGAAATGGGCTGCGATGTGGACTTCGACGGTCAAGGCATTACCGTATCGGGACATGCCCGCTATGGCATTGAGGCACACCTCAACGACATCCCGGATACGGCCCAGTCTCTGGCGGTCGTCGCAGCGTTTGCGGAAGGGCCGACGACTATTCGCGGAATTGCCCATAATCGACTGAAGGAAACCGACCGGATCACCAACCTGGCGACCGAATTGCGCAAGCTGGGAGCGCACGTGAACGTATTCGAAGACGGCTTGTCCATTGAGCCGAGGGAAACCAGGCCGGCCACCATCGAAACCTGGAATGATCATCGCATGGCCATGGCGTTCGCCATTGCCGGGTTGCGCCAGCCGGGTGTCGTGATCATGAATCCCGAGTGCGTCGCAAAGACCTTCCCCGGGTTCTTTGGCTATTTGAGGAAAGTGGCGGGCCAGGATGCGGCGACCAACGGAAAACCGGCCGCGGGATGATCGTGCGACAACGCCGGCGGGGACGGCTGGCAATAAATGAAAAAGGGAACGCACCGTTTTTGACACGATGCGTTCCCGGCCTCCCCCCAAAAATCATTTGCCGGTTGCTGTCTCGGCACCGACTGTCTCAGGACGGGCGTTCGCCCGGGCAGCCCCGCCAGCAAGACAATCTCAGAATCGGCACGTCAGGCCGAAGTTGACACCGTGCATGAAAATCGTGTTCGTTTCGATATTGCGTGGCTCCGCGCCAACGGCGGAAAGAATCTGTCGGGGTGCCGTTGCAACTCCGTCGAGCCACAGGGCGTCATAGCCGAGGTATGCCGAAACGTTTCCGGGAACAATGTCGTAGTGAAGTTTGCCGGTCAATTCACCGATCCCGGCGGTGACCGTGTCCCGCCCGTTCAACAGGACCTGCTGTGGACCCGTTGCACCCAAAGTCGTCGGGACAGCCGTTACCTCAACATCAGTAGCATTGTGGAATACTCCACCGCGGGCTGTTGCAACAAAAAACAGTTCGCGGACAATCGGCTGGCGATACTCAATTCCGAGCCCCAGACCTTTCATCGGGTTCCGGGCGCTTGACCGGGTCCTGATCTGCAGGAAGTCGGCGACCAGCGGGTTCGTGAAGTTGGTGAAGATCGAGGTGTCTTCATTCATCCTGACATATCGAGGCCCAATCATCACGGCAAGACCCGGCGCGATATAGCGCTTGAAGTTCACTTCGATGCTCGCCAGTTCCGACTCGTAGTCGTAGTCGAAACGGGTCAACAAGGAGTCGATCGGCAAATTGGGCGGCGTGAAGGCCACCGACTGCAGTTCGCCGCTGATGCGGGCCGAGGTGTCGAAGTCCTGCATCCAGCCGCGAACTTCCCAACCGCAGTCATAGTCGTTCATCCGCTGCATTCGAAACTCGGGACCGGCACTCGTGTTCAGATCCGTCGCCCGTTCCGCGTCAAAATAATTCACAAAAGTGATGTTGTCATTCACGATGGGAATCACGTTGTCAGTGCCGGGACGGGTCAGAATCCGGCCACCCATCTCGAATTCCACGACATTGCGGTCGCTGAATGTATGGGCGGGCCATTGTCCCGTTGCGGCACTGCAGGCAGTGAAGATCAACAGTGCCGAAGCGACAAATGCTCTTATGTTCACGGAAACTCCCCCCCGAGTTTTCAGGCGCAATCCGGTTTGTTGCCCTTTTGATCGTCCGGCACGTACGGAACAATTAGTATTGTCGGCAATGGCGGCAAAGTTTTCCTGTCTTCCCGTAGTTGCCGAACTTTCCCGGCACCGATCCCAGCCCTTCGAAAAACAGGCACTTGGCGCAGGCGAACGGGTCCCGGCCATCAAATTGCCACAGATTTCGCTGCACACGCTGGCGTTTCAGGTGTGTCCATGCTGGCGCGGATCGCTTGCCGCATATGCTTCCACTTCGAACGGGTTCTCCCAGTACGGTCGGCGCCCCCTGAACCATAACCATGCCGAACATGCGAGATAGGCTGGAATAAAGAACGGGCCCCACTTTTCATATTGTCGAACATGAACGTGCTCGTGGACGCGAACCCGATCCAGAACAAACGGGTTCGACCCGAGAATGACATGGCCGAAAGTGATGGCAGCCCCTCCTTTCCCGATGGGAAGCATTGCCAATAACCGGGAAATGGGCGACCCGTAAAACTCGATGCAACCGGAGCGAAGCCGCGTTTTTCCACGGAAGGCCAGGAGAAAGATGCCGCAAGCGAGACCTATCAGGGTGTTGGGAAGAGTCCAGGCGTATGCAAGCAATTTGAGTCGGGGCATACGAATTTCAGAAAAAGTCCGGCGGGTAGAGTCTCCTCCGTTATTCTTGCAAATTTCGCAAAATATGCGAATTCAACGGCACCGACTGAACCTTTAGGACCGGTCGCTTTTGCCGTTTCCATGCGACGTGATCGTGCGTCGTTCTTTAGGCATCTGTAAAGTCCCTTCCCAACAGCAAGACGGTTAACCGTTCCCGTGGTCGGGCCAGCAATTATTCCATTTGTACCGGCCAAACATAGCAAAAGTGCCAAAGCGGTAAACCTTTAGGCAATTCCACAAGACTCAGAGTCCGATGAGATAAAGGGAGATTCCACAACCCAGCAGGCTGGGTCGGGCCATTCCCGATCCTTCTGGCAACGAAACATAAAGAAATGGAATTTCGCCAAAGGAATGGCCATGAAAACAGTTGCGACACTTCGTTCCCCGACCACTCTCCTTCTGGTCATTATCTGGGGGATGTTTGTCAGCTGTGTCTACGCACACGACCCCGTGGACCCGCGAGGACTGCGGGAAGTCGAACAGGCGGTCAAACGAGTCGTCCGCGAGCGTTCGCCGATCGTCGTTGCCGTTACGGATGGCGTCGGATACGGCAGCGGTGTCATCGTCAGTGAAGATGGACTTGTTCTGACAGCCGGCCACGTGATGTTGACCGGCGGGACACGGCATCGGGTGATTTTTCCTGACGGTCGCGAGGCCAAAGCAGTCCCTCTGGGACACAATCTCAATCACGACGCGGGAATGCTCAAGATCACCGATCCGGGCCCGTGGCCGTATGCCGAACTTGGGTCGGTCGGCGATCTGGAAGCCGGCGACTGGTGTGTTTGCCTCGGTCACTCCGGAGGATACGAACTTGGGCGCCGGCCGCCAGTCCGCGCCGGGCGCATCGTCAAATTTGAAAGCGATCAGGTGGTCACTGACTGCGTGCTGATCGGTGGTGATTCGGGGGGGCCATTATTCGATTTGTCCGGGCGGGTAATTGGCATTCACAGCTCGATTGGTGGCAGCATTGCTGAAAACCGTCACGTATCGATCGAAATCTTCCGGAAATACTGGGACCGCATGGCCGCAGGTGAGAGATGGGGCATGCTGCCCGAGCTTTCGGACAAGCAAAAGCAGGAAGCCAGGGCATCCATGGGCGTTCGGCTTGATCGTAACAACAAGACAGCCCGGATTCTGATTGTCCACCCCGATCGGGCGGCAGAGAAAGCCGGACTGAGGGTCGACGATGTTGTTGTCCGCTTCAACTCCATTCCGGTCAATGATTCTGTCCACCTCATCGACCTGATCGCCGGTCAGGAGCCCGGTGATCGCGTCAAGCTCGTCATTGAGCGTGAGGGGAAGTTGTTGGACGTTGAATTGGTGCTGGCCGACAGCAGGTAACTGTACCTTGCCCGGGGGGTCTAAAAGGAAAAGGGACCATCATGAATATCTCAAACCTGGTTCGACGATTTTCCTGGATCATTGCCTGCGTTTGTTTTGCCGTAACCGCCGGCTGGCTGGCCGGTTCCGCGCACGGCCAGATGTCCGGGGAGATGCGCCAGCTCTTTGCCGAACTCAAGCCCAGGCTCGATTCCGACTTGCAGATCAAGGTTCAGGACGCAGTCGACAATGACCGCAATTACCTTGAACTTACAGTCAACGAATTCGAGCGGCTGCGGGATCATCCGGACAACCCGTTTGAGGGTTGGGACAAGATCAACACTGCCGGGATCAAGGGACTGATCCGGGTCCAGTTCGAAACGACTCCGGTTCGCAGTCGCGTTCCTGGCGATCACGAACGGCAAGCCGCAGACGTTCTTGATTCGCTGGTGCCCATTGTCCAGAACGTCAATGTTGGAACGGTGCGCATCACTGATGGCAAGGCGCAAATCGCGCTGGGTATGGTTGTGACGGCGGAAGGTCACGTCTGCACCAAGTATAGTGAGATCGCTGGCAAGGACTCCCTGTTCTGCAAGACGCGCGAAGGCGAACGGCTCCCGGCTGAACTGCTCACTTTCGATGAGTGCAACGATATCGCTGTACTCAAGATAGAAGCCGGAAAGCTTCCGCCGGTGGAGTTTGCCCGGGAAAATCCGGAGCCCGGCGCGTTTGTCATTTCTGTCAATGCCGATACCCGACCGCTCGCACTCGGAGTCTGTTCCAACTCCAGCCGATCGCTTGTGGGAAACAACCAGGCGTTCCTCGGTGTCAAGCCTGTCGACCATGCCGAAGGTGTTCTGGTCGCGCAGGTGACCGAAGGCAGCTCGGCATCACTGGCCGGACTCAGGCAGGGTGACATCGTATTGACCATTAACGGTCAGGCCATGAATGATGTCCAGACATTTGTCAACGTGATTCGGCAGAATGCTCCGGGCGACAAGGTTGTGATTGACTATCTGAGGGATGGCAACCGTCTGCAGGCAGTTGCCACGCTTGCCGGACGCGACGCGGGGACTCCGGTAGCCGACCGCTTCAAACAGATGGAGACCTTTGGCGCAATTCCTTCCAAACGTCGCAGCGAGTTTCCACGGGTGTTCCAGCATGATACGCCACTCGTTCCGGAAGAATGCGGCGGCCCGGTAATCAATCTCGATGGTCAGGTCGTCGGAATGAACATTGCCCGGGGTGGCCGCGTGGCTTCCTACGCCATTCCCGCCGATCACCTGCAACAGGTGCTTGGAGAGATGATTCGTCCCAGTGTTGCCTCGCGCGATATCGACTGATTGTCCGCGTCGTTGGCAGCCGTTAAGCTTGTCCATGACAAGAGACTGGCTGTCCGACCGTAAATGCGACTGGCAATCTGCAACGAGACATTTCGCGATTGGCCTTTTGAAAAGGCTTTCGCATTCATGCGCGAACTCGGGTATGAGGGAGTCGAGATCGCTCCCTTCACCCTCGCGCCCGACGCCACCGATATCCGGATCGATTCTTGCCGGCGAATTCGCGACCTGGCACAGAAAAACGGGCTGGAAGTGACTGGCCTGCACTGGTTGCTCGCCGGGACCCAGGGATTTCACCTCACTTCGCCCGACTCGGCAGTTCGGCAAAAAACGGCAAACTACCTCGCCGTCCTCGCCCGCGTCTGCCGGGAACTTGGAGGAAAGGTGATGGTTTTCGGCTCACCCAAACAACGCAACCTGCTGCCGGGTGTCAGTTCAGGGCAAGGGCACGTCTATGCGGCGGATTGCCTTCAGCAAGCGCTTGACCAGATCGGCGATAGTGGAGTCAGTATTGCCCTGGAGCCTCTTGGACCGGAGGAAGGGAATTTTCTTTTGACTGCAGCGGAGACGATGGGTCTGATCAAACAAATCGATGATCCGCGAATTGGACTGAATCTCGACGTCAAGGCGATGAGTACCGAATCCATTCCCATGGAGCAGATCGTACGAGAGTCCGGGGATGCGCTGATGCACTTCCATTGCAACGATCCCAATCGTCGCGGGCCAGGCATGGGAAACGTGCAGTACGAACCTGTCATCGGGGCATTGCGAATGGCAGGATACGACGGTTGGCTGTCGGTAGAAGTATTCGACGAAACGGTGTCTCCGGAGGAAATGGCCACGCAAAGCATCCGCTATTTGCAGCAGCAACTTGCCCGTTGATCTCCCCCAAACATCGCGGCCCGCAGGGCCGATACAGAGTGCAAAGGGGGAAGTCGTACCGGTTCGCCTTACGAAAGCCGGTGAAGAAGTGACTCAGGCGGCCTGCGGGTTTTCCAGGCCCAGAACCGTAAACAGATTCCGGACGCCGCTATTCTTTTCAATTGCGGCCGGCATGCCTGCCGGAAACTCCAGTTCGTTCACTCGTCGGGCTCGCACGAACGGGAGTTCCTGAAATACCCGTTTGTTGGTCGCTGCCCAGCGATTGGCGAATTCGTCCAGTTCCCCAAGCAAGAGAGCGGCATCCTTTCGCGCCGATTCCAGTCCGTCGCGGCTCAGATCCCGCGGAAGTCTGACCTTTGGACCAAAAACCACGCGTGCCCTGGAAAACGGTCGTGGCAAGGCAAACTGATCCCAGGTGTTGAGCCGGTAAGGCCGATCGTAGCCCACTCCAACCGGCACGAGAGGCATTTGCAATCGCGACGCCAGAAAAAGTGCGCCGGCCGCCATTTGCCGCCTCGGTCCCCTGGGGCCATCCGGTGTGATGGCGATACTCGAAAGATGGCTGATCTTTCGCAATTGCCTCAGGGCGTCCGCGCCGCCACGTGTTGTGCTCCCGCGGACGACATTGAAGCCCCACAAGTCCGCCGAATAAGTCAGCCAATGGGCATCGCGGTGCCGGCTGACCAGCATCGTTACTGGGCAACGAGGCCATTGCGGCAAGAGGATGGCAAGGTTTTCGTGCCAAAAAACAAAAATGCAGTGCTCGCGGTATTCCGCACGAGCCGGGTCGACCGTGGGATCGTAATAGGCAATTCGCAAGTCCGTACTTCGCTGAACTGCTTCGAAGGCCAGCGTACCCAGACGGCTAAGCAGTCGTTTGGGGAAATTGGCCAGGCGACTGCGAAAACTTCGGTCCGTTTTCCAGTCGGGATCATCCTTGAACATCGATAGTTCCATCCATGGGCCATAGCCAGAGCGAAGAGCAATTCGCTCACTCACAAGTTGCCATCAGGATAGCGAAAGCAGCCTGATCGGCCAATGTCAGGCGGACCCCGTTTTTTCGGGGATTCAAAGCATCATTTTATGTCCGGCGACTGGCTTTCGAGCTCCGGGAACAACATTTTCAGTGACTGGTTGACGCCTGGCAGGATATTGTGTGTGGTCTTTGGATCACTCAGACTTCCATCGACCTGAATCCACCAGACTTGCTGGCTCCCGGCGCGAAAAATCGCCGACAAGACAGGTATTTCAAATCGATTGCGTCCCATCATAGTATAGAAATCCAGGTCGATCTGGCGATTGAAATTGGCGGTACCATTGCCAATGACACTCAGCGCGTCGCCGTTAAGTTCGATCCTGTCGACGTCGATATCCTCCCCGCGAACCGTGAAATCGACCCTTCCGGCATCGAAGGCGTTATCGTAAGGCTCGGTGACCCTCAAGGTATTGAGCAGTGCGAGAACGACAGGCAGCCGGTAGAATCGCGCCTCTTCGATTTGCACGATTCCATTGCCATTCAGCGAATGTCGGCCCGTTCGATTTCCCGTCAATCGAAGAGCGGCGAAGGCCTTGCCGGCGATGTCGTGTCCTCCGGCCGAGAACTCACGAGACAGTTCCTGAAGATCGAGAGCCGCGCCAGTGGCCTGAATCTGGAATTCGCGGTCGCCATCCAGCATCATCTGCGCATCGAATCGACCGGTCCCGCCGGACACTTGCAATTCGACAGGCACCGGGGCGTGTTCCGGATATCGCTGGTTTGAAAATGAGCCAAACGCCAGACGTGTTCCGTCGAGCGAAACGGGTCCGCGCAGGCCGGTTATGTGGACGTGGTCGCACATCAACGAGTCGATCGAGAGTTCGCCATATCCCGCAAACTGGTCCTTGTGAAACGCGCCGACGAAGTCGACAAGGCCGTGGATGTTGCGGATAGGAATTCCGGCGTCGATTCGACCGTCTCCGATGCCGATTTGCAGATTCCAGTTCAGTTGAACATCGGGTGCAACGTCCGGCGCCGTGACATCAGAGAAGCCGGTTTGCCGTACAGGCCACGTCGTGTCGTCCTGTCCTGGTTGATCGGCAGCCGCCTCGATCGACCCTTTCAGGTTCACAAGGCCATCGAAACCGATTGCCTTGAGCGAGGTATTGAGCCGCTCGGGCAACGCATTCTTGAGTTCCGGGTCCAGCACCACATTGGTGGCCACGAGATCGTTCAGCCGCATTCTCCAGGCCTTTTCATCCCATACGAGCTCGCCCGAACATCCAATACTGGTTTGGCCATGCCACCCCGACAAAGTGGCAAGCTCAAAACGGCGGTTGGCACAGTGAAATCGCGCTGAGACCTGCCGCAATTCGTAAGGGAACCAGGCAGGTTGCACGACGATTCCCGAATTGGCGATTCCCTGAGCGGCAATGATCTCGCCGTCGACCAGGACATCCGGCATGGTCATTCCCGGTTGCCAGCCAATCCGTACATCCAGCCGGTCAACAACTCCCGCCGGCCGAAGCGAAAGCCATGTCTTGCGCAATGAAGGGGGCAGGGCGAGACGCAGTTCCTCGTCGAGCGTCACGCTCTTTACGAGAAACGCCAGGTCGACCCTTCGCTGCCGGTCGATTTTTCCGGTGCAAGTGATCTGTGCCGTCTTGTTTTGGCCGGACAATTCGCGAACGCTGGTCTCCCCATCGACGATGTCCAGCACACCGTTGACATGATAGAACGGATAGCGAAATGCGTCGTAGCGGACGGTGGCATCGTGAAAAGTGATCTCGTACCGGCTGCGCGGCCGCAGGGCGGCAGGATCCGTCCGTTCCAGCCTCCCCCAGCCGGAAAAATGTCCGGCGGCTTCAAATCTCTGCAAGGCCTTGAGAATGCCCGGATAGGGCTGAAAGGCCTGAATGGCCTTTTCGGTAATCGGTATTTGTCCGTCACACCGTCCAACGACCCACCCCGTCCAGTCGCGGCCTGGATTGACAATGCGACCATCGATTTGAACCAGTTGTTGCGATTCGACCGCCGTCCCCGACAGGGTAAGCACGTTGTCGTCGATATCGATTTTGCCGTCCAGATTCTCCAGTTTGAATGGAAACTTGTACCAGACGCATGAGCCTCCCGAGAGGATCGACCTGAGTTGCAGTTTTCGCCCGTTATCGCCTTGCGAAAAAAGTACTGTGCCGGAAATCGTTCCGGCGGGTGTGAAGTCGCTCCAGAATTTTTTCAGTTTGTCTGGCAACCACGGAACGATTCGCTCTGACAGATGAATCTGTTCAAAGCCACCGTTCAGCTCGATCTGGTCCATCGATTGCCAGCTGGCGACTGTCAGGTCTCCCGAAATGCTTCCCTCGCCGGCACGACAATAAAACTGTTGGACTCCGCCGCCAGCGCTGTTTGCATAAAAGCGAAAACTTCCCTGATGCAAGGGCTGCGGAAGTTCCGGTGCCATGCACTGAAAGCCGTTGACGTTGCCTTGAACAGAAAAGTGATCCAGTGAGTAGCCACCCATTTGTCCGGATATCACAGTCCTGAACGATACCAGCCCATCGGAACTGGCGACCAATGAGCCGAACTTGCCGGTTGTCGAAGCGAGCCAATCGCGGACGGGGCCCCCGATTCGCATCCCCTCCGCGTTCGATTCGATGGTCCAGCAACCTGACTGTTCATCCACGCGAACAACAAATTGCATGTTTCCGGTGAGACCCGAGCTGAATGTTCCGGCAAATTGTTCAACGGCTTTCCCCTGCGGACTCCCCTTCTTCAGGGTCCGGTAGTCGATGTTGATTCCGCCAATTTGCAGCGGCCGGTCGTCGTCGAGAAGTCCGATGTCAATTTCAAGAGAAGAATTTCTGACTTGCACCGGGAACTCCGGCGCCGATACCGGATTTTTGTCTTGCGGCCATCTGGCGATCAGCTCGGGAATGTTCCAACGTCCGTCCGGCGTCCGATTCACGCGCAATTCAAGCCCTTCAATCCGGATGGCCTCGGGTGCAAACTCCCCCGAAAGCAGATTGAGCAGGTTCAGACGCGACAAGACATGCAAGTGGCCGATTCGAATGTCTGGCTTTGCCGAGTGACCATTGTCCAGACGTACTTCGCAATCCCTCAGATAAAGCCCGCTACCGTCCTGCCACCAGGCACTTCCTACCGAAAAGGAAACGCCGGAGTCGCCGAACCGGGCGTTGACAATTTCCTGGATTCGATCCCGAAGCCTTCCATGGACAAAATGGCGAAAGCCGAAGTAGCCGGCGACCGCGAGCAAGATCACGAAAATGGCGGTCAGCGCGAATCCGCGGAACATGGCACTGCCACGGTGCCAGGCCGAATGCGAAGGCGGAACGAAATGGCTGACAGTTCTTGGCACGGGCATCGCCAACCGGCCGGGGCGAGAAAAAAACCGGGAAAATTCTCGGGGGATATTAGCGAAGTGGCCATATCCTCCCAACACGGATTCACCCAAAAAAAGCCGGCAGCCTTTGCCAGCATGCGTCCATCAGTGGGCGTCAGTTGCCGGATCCGCGCTGAAAACTGGCGGTTGATCCTGAAACAACCAGCCGGATGCCGTCGGGAAAGTCTTCCGAGATTCTCTCCCGGAAAGGGCCATTCTTCAGGATGGCAGAGGCATGCAGCCAACGCGCGCGGGTCATTTGCCCCTTCGGCCAGCCCATTTCTGACCACGCCTGCCGAATCACGTGCCGGACAAGAAACTCGCTTTCATTGGCCAGGGCGACAAGATCGACATCGATGCGGTGCGCCCCGTGCCTGACGAAGCAACACGACAGTCTCCCCGCCTGCTCGTCCAGGTAGTCGTGGATTTCCGAAGCGGTCGTGGCCAGATCGCACAACGCTTCGATGGGATCCCCGTTCATGAAGTTGGCGATTTGGGGCAAAAGTTCATTGCGAATCCGGTTCCGCGTGTAGTTGCCCGTCAGATTGCTCGAGTCGGAACGCCAGGTCTGGCCTGTGGCCCGAAGCCAATCGATCAGTTGTTGCCGTCGCAGGGTCAGCAAGGGACGACACAGGGTGATTGCATCGTCCATGACGCGCCGTGGCGGAATGCCGCGCAGGCCGTCGAGTCCGGTGCCGCGGAGAATTCTGAACAAGACTGTTTCGGCCTGGTCGTCGGCCTGATGCCCGGTGCACAAATACCTGCAGCCCGTCTCGTGGGCAATGCCGGCAAGCAGTTCATAGCGACGATTTCGCAAAACACCCTCGACACTTTGGCCACTTGCTGATTCGCGCGGCGGGTCAGCGAGGCGCAGTTCGAAAGGGAGATGCAGTTTTCTGGCGAGTTCCGCGACGAATTCTGCATCCGCTGCCGACTCGTTGTTTCGCAATTGATGGTCGATGTGGCCAACAATGATTGCGCCCGTTGCCTTGTGATCCTGGCGAATCTTGTGCAAGGCGCAGAGCAGGGCAACACTGTCCGGTCCACCGGAAACGGCCACAAGCACCGAATGCCCCAGCCAACTGGATGGGGGCCACTGTTCACAGACGATTTCCGGAACGGATTTCAATCGGCGAGGTTCCAGTGCACTAACGCGGGCGGGATTCCGTAGCCTTGCGGCTGAATCCGATCTTTTCCAGTGCAGCGTAGACTTCTTCCAGAGTCTTTTCGCCAAAATTGGTGATCGACAAAAGCTCGTTGCGGGTGGTGTTCAACAAGTCGCGAACGGTAAAAATCCCCCGCTCTTCCAGACAATTGGTGGTTCGCACCGAAAGACCAATTTCGGCGGTGCTCAAATCCAGTTTTTCCTGTCGCGATCGAGTCAGTTCTTCCTGTTCACTCAACGGAAATCGGGTTTTTGCCATCGGTATCCCTCCCGGTATCTTTTGCTTTTTTTGACCCCTGAGCATTGAGAACCTGCCAGGTCATGAACAAATGACCATCTTGGCCATTTGTTCCCTGCACCGCCAGCGCGACGGGCGTTGGCGAAAACCGGTTCTGATAACGAACGCGGAGGGTCATCGTCCGCGTCCTTGTTGTCGAAGCGACGAAGTATAACATTAGTAAATGAAACGCGGGTGGGGAGTCCCGTTGTTCGAAACCGAAATTCCTTAATTTCCGCCGAAGCTAGCACAGGGAGCGCTCGCCGCTGCCGCCGGGAACAAGAATACAATTCGCCAATGTCAAACACCAAAGCTGACTTATCGAGCGATTTTCTCAACCCGGCCCAGCGCAAGGCTGTGGAGCACACCGAAGGGCCCTTGCTGGTCATTGCCGGACCGGGGAGCGGCAAGACGCGCGTGATCGTGCATCGCATTGCAAGGATGATCGAAAAGGGGATTCCATCGCACCAGATCGTGGCCATGACCTTTACCAACAAGGCCGCCGATGAAATGCGAAACCGGCTGAATGAGCTGAGCCCGGGCCATGCCGCCTGGACCGGTACTTTTCACCGCTTTTGCTCGCGTCTTCTTCGCAACTACGCGTCGACCGTGGGTCTCTATGAGAATTTCACGATCTACGATTCCGCGGACAGCAAGAAGGCCTTTCGCAATGCGCTGGCGGAGGCCGGCATTCCGGTGCAAAACTATTCTCCCGAGCAACTGCTTGGCCGGATCGGACGGGCAAAGAACAACGGGCTGGTGCCGGAGACTTTCGCCCTCGCTGCCCGCAGCCACCTCGACAAGGTTGCCGCGGCCGTTTTTCCGCACTACCAAAAATATCTGC
>WPCK01352120.1_pt1 | contig 13748 bp, 10 predicted proteins | sample 5399851 | NCBI WGS metagenome assembly WPCK01 (sample SAMN12869471, study PRJNA574797) | sludge metagenome | isolation source: wastewater treatment of pH11 | place: China:Beijing | collected 2019-05-20
GGGCTCGAGTGTTTGGATCAGCGCGTGAATGGGGTTCGGCATCCAGCAAGATGCCAGCACGTTCCATCCAGTCCGCTCGATTTCTTGGCGACGTCCGTCGGTGAATCGGTCGTCGTGTCCTTGGTCATGGAACAAAGGGCGTCGTCCATCGCCTCGAGTGACAACGTGGCAGCTTGCACCAGCAAACTGAATTCGACGGGGTCGCGGCATGACCTTCTCCCGAAGACCAAAGCAGATGGCCCCTTTCCCCGAACGTCACTGAACACCGAACACAAGGCGTGACCCGTATCTCCCCCTCGTATCACCGCACACGCTCAGGCCGCCATCAATACGATGCCTTGGCCGGCGGACGACGGGTTCCCTTGCGAGGGGCGGGATTGGCCGCGACCAGTTCGGAGCGGAGTACATCCACCGACTGCGGCGCGTCGATGCCCAAGCGAACCTTGGCCCCCGATGTCTTCAAGATCGTGATCCGAATTTGGCCGTTGATGACCAGGGATTCGTCTTGTCTGCGAGAGAGTACCAGCATGGGGAGATCCTCCTTGAGCAAGTTGAAATACCCCTTGGGCCGTCTGTCGGCCAGGGTTAGTGGACAAATATATCAGCAACTGAACGCATGTCAATATCAGATTTGGGTGGGAGCGGGGGTCAACTCTGGCCGAGCCATGGGTCCACGATCGCCTTGACGACGTCCCCGCGGCGGACCGATGCCAGGGCTTCGTCCATTTGGTGCAGGCCAAAGGTAGCGCTTACCAGATGATCCCAGGGGCGACCTGAGGGGAGCGGAAACCGCGTCAGCACGTCGACCATGCGATGGAAGTGGCTGAAGTCCGACCCCCAGCAGCCGCGGACCTCCAGGTGCTTCCGGTTGATGTCGGTGTGCGGATTGAGGGCCACAGCACCACCATCGGTGTAGTGGCCCACGATGACGTACCGACCTCCGTCACGCGTCATGCGCATGCCGTCGGGGACGGCAGGTGGTGCGCCGGTAGCTTCAATCGTCACATCCGCGCCGCGTCCACGGTTATGGTCCTCCACCTGGCGGACCACCTCGCCGGGATCGTCCTTGTCCAATGGGATCGTGACATCGATCCCGATCTCGCGGGCCATTTGCAGTCGGTTTTCTCGCGAGTCGATGATCAGCACGAGGCCAGCTCCGGAGAGCTTCGCCAGTGCGGCACAGGTCAACCCCACGGGTCCTGCCCCTTGGACGGCGACGGTATCTCCCAGCCGGATTTGTGCGCGATCCAGGGCATGCAAGGAGGTGGGCAATGCGCAGCCGCCTGCCATCACCTGCCGTGGAGAGACCTGGTCTGGTAAGCGGATGATCTTGACCCCAGGCTTCAAGTAGACCTGCTGGCTCCAGCCGCCCAGGAGGCCGTCACGTGCCGAGTAGGTAATCCCATAGACCTTACGGGCCGGGCACCGCGTGTGCCGGGATGTGTGTGTCCCCGGGAGCCTTCCCCGGGAGCCTTCCCCCCCGGGAGCCTCCCCCCGAGATCCGCCCCGGGACCCGCTGGTGCCCCGGGATGTGTCCCCCCCGAGATGTCCCCCGAGATGGTCCGCCACCGAGATGGTCGCGCCTGCCGTCCTAATTGTGGAGCGAAATCTTTCAGGAAAATCGTTGCGTTTTGGCTTGAGGCCAGTCAGAATCACTGTGGCGGGGCGGGCGGCGCTTGCCCCGGGTTGAGTAGCAGGCTCGTCCTCTTTCGGGCCAGTCTTGCATGGAGCAGATTGCACTGCTTGTGCGGCCTGACGGAAGGAAGCTGGTGACGTTGACCACACGTGATTACGGAGCTTGGCAATGAAGATTGTCCATTGGTGCAGGAATCTTGCGGCCGCACTCTTGGCAGCTGGAATCTGGGTTCCTTGCATGGCGTATTCTCAAGAGATTCCACTTGGGGACCCCAGCTTCGAGGCGTTCACCGTCTCCCCCGCGCTCGGCTACGCCTATTCGGACACTTATCGTCCGACGAGTGCCTGGGTAGACGATCTGGATAGTCCTTCGGCGGGTTACGTCGAAGACGATGGTAACAGCAATTGGCTGTATGACGCGGCGTACGCGGAATCGAACCCGGCTCGTCTTCGCGCAGCACCGAGAACTGGGAATCAGGCCATGCATGGCCTGGGGTATTACAATGCCCAGGAAGCAGGTGCCGTCTTCGAGGCCGGGATGACGTACACATTTTCAATGTGGGCACAGGGGGATAGCGACGCAACGGATACATCGAGCCGGGTCTTCCTGTATATTTTTGATGGGTCGGTTCCCTTCAGCGAGGCGAACGCGCTGACCTTTCAACGGTTTGCTCCCGACACGGGCGACCTGATCAATCGTGCACCCGGCAGTACGGCCGCGGAAAGTCAGATGATGTGGACGGAGATCCGTCTGAGTCATTTGGTCTTGCCCAACGCGGCGGAAATCGGTCATCCCATTGGAGTGGGATTCTGGATGGCGAGTGATGCGGCCGTGGACGATGCCAGGCTGGTGGCGGTGCCGGAACCTGGTCTATGCGTTTTAGTCGGTGTGGGGGGGCTCTGGTTGCTTGCGCGTCGGCGACGCCGTTGATAATACTTGCCGGTCGATGAATGGTTCGCAAACCGGGTAAACGACCGCCGCATCGGAAACCTCCCAGCATACGCCAGCGTCTCCAGGCCCAATCCAAATGCTCCCCGAGTTCCGGAGGACCGGGGGGCCGTTCGCCGCGTCACAAGCCGGACCCGGATATTGATCGAGCCCACGTCGCCTGGGGGCAACATCGATACGATCTGGCGATCCATCATTACGAGCGTGCACTGGCGCGTGATCCGCACAACGCCGTGCTGCTCGTCGACGTCGCTCGCGCCTATGCCCTGCGGTACCGCTTCGGCGACGCGGAGCGGCTCATTGACCTGGCCAAGCGACTGTACCCGTCTGATGTAGATTTGCAGAGAATGCTCGGTCGTTCCTTTGTGCAAATCCAGCAATACGACCGCGCCATTGTCTGTTTCCGCCGCGCGTTGGACCTGCAGCCTACTTCGCCCGAGCGTGCCAAGACACTGCTGGAACTCGCCCGGATATACGAGCGATTGCACGACCTGGATGCCGCTCGAGTCTGTGCGGAGGAGTCATTGGCACTGGCCCCAGAGTCGGAAACCGCCTGTTTTGCGCTCGCCACGATTGAACGCCGTGCCGGTCAACGGGAATCGGCGGAAGTTCGCTGGCGGCAGATCATCGAACGTCACCGGGCGCCACCTGGCATCCTTGCCGATGCATGGTACCAACTGGCGTTGCTCGATGACGCGGCAGGGAATTATGCCGATGCCTGGAATTCGGCCGTGCAGGCCAAGCAGCAGCTCGAAGGACTGGCTGCCTCGCAAAAGTACGATGCCTCCCGAATCAAGCAAGTCCGTCGCCAGACTTTTGAGGCGATCACGGCCGAGCACTGCGAACGTTGGCAAGCGGCCGGTCAGGCATTGGAACCGCTCCCTGGCGGGCTGGCGTTGCTTGTCAGCCATCCCCGCAGTGGAACGACCCTGTTGGAACAGGTTCTCGACAGCCATCCCAAGTTGATCAGCGCGGATGAGCTCCAGATCATGTCCGAGTTGGTCTATGTCCCCCTGGGTCGAGGTGCTCCGGCTGGTGCCACGGTGGTGGAGACCCTCGACCAGGCGCCGCCGGATCAGCTCAACCGGCTGCGTCAAGACTACTGGACTGCCATGCAAGGGGCGCTGCGGGAAACGGTCGGGGAACGTATCCTCTTGGATAAGAACCCTGAATTGACGATGTTGCTCCCCATGATCGCTCGCGTCTTTCCAACGATGAAGGTCCTTTTCGCTCTGCGGGATCCACGGGACGTGGTGATCAGCTGTTTCTTTCAGCGTCTGCCGCTCAACGCCGTAAGCGTCAGTTTCCTCAGCCTGGCGGAGACGGTGAAAAAGTACACGTCGACGATGCGCGCCTGGCTGAGGATTCGTCACATGCTGCGCAATCCATGGCGGGAAGTCCGTTACGAGGACGCTGTGGCGGATCTCGAAGGGACTGCCCGGTCCGTGCTCCATTTTCTGGACCTCCCCTGGGACCCATGTGTCCTGGATTATCATCACCGCGCCCAGCGGAAACATGTCCATTCCCCGACCTATGAGGCGGTTACCCGCCCGGTCTACACCAGCTCGATTGGCCGCTGGCGCAACTACGCGAGTCAGATCGAGCCGTACCTGGACTCTTTGCAGCCCTATGTGGACGAGTTCGGATATCGGTGATGGACGGGGCATCCATGGATTCGGGAAGCGTGAAATCTTGACGAAGTGATTCAACCTGGGGTTGGATCGGCGCTGGATCGAGGAGCCTATCGGACAAGCAGGTCTCATGTCCCTGTCGACCCCGGTTCGGTACCTCAAGGGAGTGGGCCCCCGGGCCCCATTGTTGGAACGGCTGCGCCTGCGGACCGTGCAGGATGTGCTGTTCTATTTCCCTCGCGCGTACGAACTACGAGCTCCGACGTGCGGTATCCAGCAACTGGAAGAAGGGCGTACGGCATCCCTGACGGTTTGGGTCGAGGAAGTGGAGGGCCGGGCTACTTCCACGGGCAAGCACATGCTCTGTGCATTGTTCCGCGACGAGCACGATTATCTCCGAGGTGTCTGGTTCAACCAGCCCTACGTGCAGGAAAAACTTGTCAGGGGAACTCGCGTGCGATTGACGGGGCGTCCGGCACGGAATGGATTGCGGTGGGAGATGATCCATCCCCAGATCTCACAAATCGAGGGGGACGAGGGGGAGGAGGCGTCCGGAGGCCTGGTCCCCCGCTATGGGCTCACGCATGGACTCAAGCAGGCCCGCATGCGGCGGGTCATTCAGTACGCGCTCGGTGAGTTCGCGAATGCGATTCCTGAGGTCCTGCCAGATTCGCTCCGTCGTGAGCATGCCTTGCCCGGAATTGCGGAAGCGCTGCACGCCATGCACCAGCCTCGCGATGAGACGTCGCTTGCCGCCGCGCGCCGGCGATTCGCCTTCCAGGAACTCCTCGTGCAGCAACTGGCATTCGCGCTCCGTCGACACGACGTACAAACCCGTCAGTCGGCCATCCCGCTGCCGACCAATGCACGAGTGGATGCCCGCATTACCAGGCTGTTCCCCTTTCCGCTGACCGACGGACAGCGCCAGGTCATCTCGGAAATCACCCATGATCTGGCACGTACCGTCCCGATGACCCGACTGTTGCACGGGGACGTGGGGAGCGGCAAGACGATGGTGGCCGTGTACGCCATGTTGGTGGCGGCGGCGGCCGGATGCCAGGTGGTCCTGATGGCTCCCACGGATGTGCTGGCACAGCAGCACTTCGAGACCCTCGCTCGGCTCCTGCTGCATGCACGGGTACGCATCGCCCTCTGGACGGGTGCTGTCAAGGAGTCCGAACGCCAGGAGCTCCGGCCACGAATCGCCTCCGGTGAAATTGGGCTCGTCGTGGGGACACAGGCCGTTGTACAGAGTCCACTGGTCTTCCACCGGTTGGGCCTGGTGATTGTGGATGAGCAGCATCGCTTTGGTGTGCGGCAGCGAGCGTGGCTGACCGAGGGGGATCACCAACCGCATTATCTGGTCATGACGGCAACCCCCATTCCCCGGACGATGGCGTTGCTAGCGTACGCAGACCTCGATGTTTCGACTTTACGGGAACTACCACCCGGCCGACAGCCGATTCATACGTATCATGTACCTGAAGAAAAACGGGCACGCTGGTGGGACTTCTATCGCCAGCAGTTGCGCGCTGGGCGTCAGGGGTACGTCATTGTTCCCAGAGTCGATTCGGATGAGGAAGGATCGGTAACCGGCCTGCAGCAAGCCTTTGAATCGCTTTGCCACGGCGAATTGTCCGATTTCAAACTTGGATTGATGCACGGCGGTGTCCCCCCTGCGGAGAAGGCGGAAATCATGCAGGCGTTTCGTGAGGGAACCACGCATGTCTTGGTGGCAACTTCCGTTGTTGAAATCGGCGTCGATGTGCCGAATGCCACGGTGATGACCATTGAGAATGGCGAACGGTTCGGCCTGGCACAACTACATCAACTGAGGGGCCGCGTGGCACGTGGAATCCAACCGGCGTACGTGGGGCTTTTCGCGGACCCGGGTACCCCGGCCGCCCGCGAACGAATCGAGGCGTTCGTCCAGTCCTCCGACGGGTTTGCCCTGGCAGAGCTCGATTTGAAGCTGAGAGGGCCTGGTGAGTTCTTCGGAGTGCGCCAACATGGTCTGCCCAGATTCCGAGTGGCACGATTGCCCGAGGACGCTTCTTTGCTCAATGAAACGCGGAACCTGGCACGATCGATTGTGGAACAACACCCTGACTTGTCCGGCGAGGAGTGGCAGGGTCTCAGAAAGCAGGTCTGGAAGCGGTACGGTCACTCCTTGGGGCTGGGGCAGGTGGGGTAACGGTAAGTGCACAACATGACCGTCATGAATTCGCCCCCTCACTTTCTGGTCCGGCAGTGGTTCTTGATCAGCCTGACGGCCATTCTGGTGATGGGACTGGCGTGGCCGGCATACTTTAAGCCCCTGCGCGAGATGCGGCGATTACCGGACGTCTTGGTGGCGGCCGTGCTGTTTCTGACCTCGTTGCCGCACCGCTTGACGGCGTGGAACGTCATGATGGGCAAAGTTCGTCCCGCCTTGTTGGCCGTGGTCATCAGCGCGATCGTGCTTCCCTGTTGCGCCTGGCCCATATCACAACTGCTGGCACCGGAGCTAGGCACCGGTCTCCTGGTGGTAGCGGCTGCACCCAGCACGCTGGCATCCGCCGCGGTCTGGACACGGCGCGCCGGCGGCGATGACGTGATCTCCGTGTTCGTAACGCTGATCACGAACCTGTTCTGCTTTGTTGTGGCCCCATTCTGGATTTGGCTGAGTCTCGGCCGAAAGATGGAAGTGAACTTTTCGCAGACCTCCGGCAAGCTGCTTGTGCTGGTTGTCGTCCCGATGCTGGCAGCGCAGCTGGCGAGGGGCTGGGGCAGACTGGCGTCCTGGGCCGACCGGCACCGAGGTGTTCTGGCGCTGCTTTCCCAGGTAGGGATCCTGACGATGATTGCGTTGGGAATTGCGGAATGCGGTGAACGGCTTGCCACCGATTCCGCGAATACCGTATCCCTTGTCTCGCTGGCAAGGGTGCTCCTGATCTGCCTGGTCCTGCATCTGGGAGCTCTGCTCCTGGGACAACGTCTGGGCCACTGGATGGGATTTCCTCGCGAAGCGTGGATCGCGGTCGGGTTTTCCGGAAGCCAGAAGACCCTCATGGTGGGCTTGCACCTGGCCTTGCTGCTTGGTGGTGGTCCCGCCATGATGCCGGTGATTGGCTACCATGTTCTGCAGCTTCTGGTGGACACTCCGATTGCGGATCGATTGAGGCGGGCATGATGCCAGTGTTTCCCTTACCCTGCGATCCGTTTGACACCATGATGCTGCTGGACGATCGTCCCACGCATCCCATGGTGTGCGGTGCCGAGTTCGTATTCCGCGGAACGCTTCGCCAGGACGTCTTGGAATACGCGCTGGGGCGCGCCGTGCGGCGCCATCCCATCATTGGAGCTCGGGTGGCACCTGCCGGAATGGGCCGCTATCAGTGGCTGCCGGGAACGGTGCCCGTACGGGTGCACTGGGATCAAGGATCGACGGTCACTCGCCCACCCTGTTTCCTCCCTTTCGACCTGAGTCAGGAGCCTGGATTGCGCGTCTTTGTGCGAGTCCAGGGAGAGATCTCCACCTTGCAGTTCGAGTTTCACCACGCCTGTACCGACGCTGGGGGCGGTATGGCCTTTGTCGAGGACGTGTTCTACGAATACAGCCGTGCGGTCAGTCCCGAGATTTCCCTGGGCGATCATCGTCCACTTCGCCAAGGGCTGTTGCAGACCGGTCGGCAGGCGCGTCGCAGCATGATCAACTGGTCGGAACGCCTGGCGTCTCTGGTGTTTGAACATGCCAAGTCACTCGACCTGATGTTCCATCCGCCTTTACCCTTGCCTTCGCCACACCTGAGGATCGCGCGCCCCGCCGATACGGACCTGGATACTGCGAATTTCACGCACGTGGTTTGTCAATTCGACGAGCAGGCCAGTCAAAACCTGCGTCACCTTGCCAGTCAGTTCGGAGCCAGTTTGAACGACGTCATTGTGCGAGACGTCTTCCGGGCGATGGGCGAATGGATCGACCAGTTTTCACCTGGTACGCCTCGCCAGCGGCACCTGCGAATTGTGCTGCCCATGAATCTGCGCGAGCGAGTGGACAGCGCGCTGCCCGCAAGCAACAAGACGGGCTACGCGTTTCTGACGCGGGCGCTGAACTCCTTGGGAGACGCGGATCAGTTGCTGCAGGGCATTCGTGAGGAAACGGCCAAGATTCGGCGCTTCCGCTCGCCCCACCTGACCAATGCCCGGATTGCTTTCCTGCACAGGTTACGTTTCGCGTTACGCGCGATGCTTTCGGAGCGATTCTGTTTTGCTACGGCCAGCATCTCCAATCTGGGCGATCCCTCGCGGCGGTTTTTCGCCCGGTTTCCCCGCAGCAATGGCCGCATCTGTGTGGGAGACTTGCTGTTGGAGCATGTGATGGGCATCGCACCGGTGCGACCCTTGACGCGTGTCACCTTCAACGTCTGCACCTATCGCAATCGGCTGGCCATTGGTCTCCGCTGTGATCCCACCTGTTTCACCGTGGGGGACGCCGAGATGTTGGCCGATCGATTGACCCGCTGCATCCATCATTCGGCGGATCGACCCGCCAGCATGCGACGGGCCGCCTGAGACGCACCGCCGCGCGCAGCCAAGGGATCGGCTCGATGGGTCACCTGGACCGCGCCCATCCGTCACTGCGATCCAAGACCTTGATTCGTTGCCAGGCTCACGGATCGGACACCCCCGCCATCGGAAGGTCCAGCGACTGCTCACGGGCGCATTCGATAGCCGTTGCATACCCTGCGTCCGCATGACGCATCACCCCCGTAGCTGGATCGTTCCATAAGACTCGCCGCAAGCGATCTTCCGCCAGGTCAGTTCCATCCGCCACCACCACCACGCCGGCATGCTGCGAATACCCCATTCCGACGCCTCCCCCATGATGGAACGAAACCCAGGTTGCCCCGCTGGCGGTGTTGAGGAGTGCATTCAGAATCGGCCAGTCCGAAACGGCGTCAGAACCGTCGGCCATGGCCTCCGTCTCGCGGTTGGGGCTTGCTACGGACCCCGAGTCCAAATGATCACGCCCAATCACGATCGGGGCTCGCAGTTCGCCATGCCGCACCATCTCGTTGAAGGCCATTCCCAGCCGGTGGCGGTCGCCCAGACCCACCCAGCAGATCCGCGCCGGCAGTCCCTGGAATGCAATCCGCTCCGCGGCCATGTCGAGCCACTGGTGCAGATGCGGGTTATCCGGCATCAACTCCTTGACCTTGGCATCCGTCTTGCGAATGTCGTCGGGGTCGCCGGAAAGCGCCACCCAGCGAAAGGGACCAACTCCTCGGCAAAAAAGTGGCCGCACGTATGCGGGAACAAACCCGGGAAAGTCAAAGGCGTTTGTCACCCCCGCGTCGCAGGCCATCTGTCGCAGATTATTTCCGTAGTCAAAGACAGGGATTCCCTGCCGATGAAATTCGACCATGGCGCGAACATGTTCCGCCATGGACTCCATGGCGGCCTGGACCACTGCCTGGGGGGACGAAACCCGCTGAGCCGCTGCCTTCTCCAGGGTCCAGCCTTTCGGCAGGTATCCATTCAGCGGGTCGTGCGCAGAGGTCTGGTCCGTCACTACGTCCGGCGTCACTCCCTGTTGGACGAGCCTCGGAAGGATGTCGGCCGCATTTCCCAGCAGTCCGACCGACTGTGGTTCGCTTCGCTGACAGGACGCTCGGACCCAGGCCAATGCCTCTTCCAGATTGTCCGTGGCCCGATCGAGGTATCGTGTCTCGAGTCGCCGCCGAATACGGCTGGGATCACACTCCACAGCCAGCATGGATGCACCCGCCATGGTGGCCGCCAGTGGCTGGGCCCCTCCCATGCCTCCCAGGCCCGCGGTCAGGATCCATTTTCCCCGCAGGTTGCCGCCGAAATGGGTCTTACCCACGGCAGCGAACGTCTCGTAGGTCCCTTGCACGATCCCCTGGCTGCCGATGTAGATCCACGACCCGGCCGTCATCTGGCCGAACATCATCAGCCCTTTCCGGTCGAGGTCATGGAACTGGTCCCAACAGGCCCAATGCGGCACGAGGTTGCTATTGGCGATCAGCACGCGAGGCGCCTCGGCATGGGTACGAAAGACGCCGACTGGCTTGCCCGACTGAATCAAGAGGGTTTGCTCTGATTCGAGTCGCCGCAGGCAGCCCACGATCTGATGAAAACACTCCCAGTTCCGCGCGGCCTTTCCGATTCCCCCGTAGACGACGAGATCCTCGGGGCGTTCCGCTACCTCGGGATCGAGGTTGTTCATCAGCATCCGCAACGCCGCTTCGGTCTGCCAGCTCTTGGCGGTCAAAGCGTTCCCGCGTGGGGCGCGACACACTTGGCTGCCTGGCATGATCCGCTCCTTCCCGGTCGCGACGGCTGAATCGGCCACTGTGACCACTCGCGCGGCACGCGTTAAGATATAGCGTTGGGCTTTGTTGAATAGTAGCCAGGCGCGCCATGGAATCCATTCAGTTCCTTACCGGCGACCGTGTATTCTTTGACTATCAGGTCGCAACCATGACGGCCGGTGGTCCCCCCTTTGGACTGATTCCCAATGGACTGGTCGTGGCACGGGGTGGACAGATTGCCTGGCTGGGACCGTGTCCCGAGGCATTGACGATTCCACCTGGAGTCGAAGTCATACCGGGGCGCGGACGCCTTCTGACGCCAGGACTGATCGATTGCCACACGCACCTGGTCTTTGCCGGCAGTCGAGCAAACGAGTTTGGGCAGCGACTCACGGGTGCCAGCTATGAATCGATTGCCCGTCGCGGCGGCGGGATCCTTTCAACCGTGCGGGAAACCCGGCAGGCCAGCGAGGAGGAATTGTACAAGGTGGCCCGGCGGCGGGCGGAATCGCTCGTGTTCCAAGGCGTTACGACACTCGAAATCAAGTCGGGCTATGGTCTGGACCTGGAAAGTGAACTGAAGATCCTGCGGGTCGCCGTGCGGCTGGCGAATGACTTGCCGCTCGATATCGTCCGAACCGTGCTGGCCGCCCACTGCGTGCCGCCCGAGTTTACCCACTCGCCGGACGACTATGTACGGTACGTGTGTGACGAGATTCTGCCTGCCACCGAACCCATTGCCGATGCGGTCGATGTTTTTTGCGACGCGATGGCCTTTGGTGTGGAGCCGTCGCGCCGTGTACTGGAACGAGGGTTGGAGCTGGGACTTGCCGCGAAGATCCACGCGGAACAGCGGTCTCACAATGGAGGGGCCGCCATGGCTGCCCGACTGGGAGCCATCTCCGCCGATCATCTGGAGTATCTGGATGATGAGGGCGTCGAGGCCCTGGCCGCCCACGGTACCGTGGCCACGCTGTTGCCAGGTGCGTTCTATTTTCTGCGAGAACAGGTCCGGCCCCCCGTAGAACGATTACGAGAAATGGGTGTCCCCATGGCACTGGCCTCGGACTTCAATCCGGGTAGTTCGCCCGTCGGATCCCTGCAGCTGATCATCAACATGGGGTGTACGCTGTTCGGTCTGACCCCCGAGGAAGCCGTAGCCGGCGTGACCCGAGTGGCCGCCCGCGCATTGCGCCTGGAGAATCGCATCGGAACCCTGGAGACCGGCAAGCAGGCCGACCTTGTCGACTGGGACCTGCAGTCCCCCGAGGAATTGGCGTACCGGGTCGCCGACAATTCCTGCCGTGCGGTATTCAAGCGAGGCGAGCGTGTGCATGCGGTTTCATTTTGAGTGTGCCTTCACGGGGACCGACTGGTGCCGCGGTCTGACGCTGGCCGTGGATGAACGCGGTCACTTCGATGAGCTCCCGGCTTCGGAAGTACGCGACGGATCCAGCACCCAGATCATCCGAGGGGTCGCAATCCCGGGATTCATCAACGCGCATAGCCATGCCTTTCAGCGGGGATTTGCCGGGCTGGCCGAATCTCGCACCACCGGCCATGACAGCTTCTGGACCTGGCGGGACGCCATGTACGAGTTCACTCGCACGCTCCAGCCCGATGACTGTCGCACTTGGGCGCGACAGGCCTACGCGGAAATGCTGCGCGCAGGGTACACGACCGTAGGCGAGTTCCACTACCTGCACAACGATCCTCGGGGCAAGACCTACTCCCATCGACTGGCAATGATCGAACCCCTGGTCGAGGCCGCGAACGACGTGGGGATCAATCTCTGCATCCTGCCCGTACTGTACCAACGCTCGGGATTCAGTGGCTCGAGCCCCGACGGAGTGCAAGCTCGATTTGTCTTGAGTGACGATGCGTTCCTGGAACTGATCCACGAATGCCGGCAACGCTGGTCGCAGACACCCTGGCTGCAAGTTGGCGTGGCCTTTCATTCCCTGCGAGCCGTTACGCCAGAGACCATCGAAAGACTATTGCCGATCGTGCACGGCGCGATCCCCCATGCCAGCGTGCATATCCATGTGGCCGAACAGGCCAAAGAGGTCGAAGCGTGTCGACACCACCTGCAGGCGTCTCCGGTGAAACTGCTGCTCGATCGCTGCGGACTCGACGACCACTGGTGCCTGGTCCACGCCACGCATACGACCACGGCAGAACTGCAGGAGATCGCGGCCAGGCGGTCCGTCGTGGCCCTCTGTCCGACGACGGAGGCGAACCTGGGTGACGGTATCTTTCCCGCCGCCGCGTACGCCGCCGCCGGTGGGAAGTGGACCATCGGCAGCGACAGTCAGGTATGCATCGATCCTCGCAGCGAACTGCGGTTGCTGGAATATGGTCAGCGGCTCCAAACCCAAACGCGCGCCGTTCTAAGCGATGACCATCGATCGGTCGGGAGATGGTTGTGCGAAGCGAGCTGGCGAGGCGGCGCGCAGGCGGTGCGAATGCCCTTGGGACGGATCGCACCCGGTCATTCGGCCGACTTTGTGGTTCTCGATCCAGACCATCCCTCCTTGGCCGGTCGATCCGAGGATCGCCTGCTGGACAGCCTGATCTTCTGCGAGCATGGGAACCCCGTGCAGTCGGTCTACGTTCGCGGCCAATGCCGGTGGGAGCGCGAAGAGGTCTAGGATCCCATCCAAGTACCCGCTCCCCCGCTCCGGGGGAGAGGGCAGGGTGAGGTGCAACGCCGTGCCCGAGTTTCGACCGCAGATTCCAGAATTCTGCCCCCTCTCCCCCGTCCCAGTCCACTGGGATGGCGGAGAGGGAAGGGTGAGGGGGAAAGAAACGTATGGATCGAGAATCCGCGGTCTGGAAATCGATCACGGCGCTGAGCAAATGGGACTTTAGGTTCGCGGATTGGCTCCTAATCCAAGACGCCAAGCAGCCGTTCGACCACGCGATTCCTGCGATCGCGATCGTTGACGCCGCCGAACACGGCGTCCACGGCCGTGGCGAACGGAACGGGCCTCGGACCGGCCCCCATGGTGAACTTGTTGGCGTTCCAGATCCCAAAGTCGCTGCCGTCCACGGCCCCGCTGGCATTGAAGTCCCCCTGAGACCAGCGGTTGGTGGCCGTGAACTTGTTGGCGTTCCAGATGCCAAAGTCGCTGCCGTCGGTGACAAAGTTCAAATTGGCGTCCCCCATCACCGTCCGCTTGATGTTCACGATCCAGTGCTGCAGATCGGCGAAGT
>WPCK01020120.1_pt1 | contig 13737 bp, 7 predicted proteins | sample 5399851 | NCBI WGS metagenome assembly WPCK01 (sample SAMN12869471, study PRJNA574797) | sludge metagenome | isolation source: wastewater treatment of pH11 | place: China:Beijing | collected 2019-05-20
CCCCGAGACGGTCGAGGTCGCGGCGGGCCACCGCCGCAAGCCGACCGAGGACTGGCCCGAGCCGGGCGCCCCCCGGGTCGACCCCGCCATCCGCTACATCGACGACCCCCGGGTCGGCGAGCCCGTCCCCGGCGCCGTGCCCGTCTATGCCGTGTTCCAGGCCGAGATCGGGCCGCCGCTGTCGCTGGCCATGTTGACGGCTGCGGCCCGCCACTACGACGGCGGGACCCTCAACGAGCACTTCGAGATCCGCCGCCAAGAGGACGTGGCCTCGTTCCTCGAGGACCTGGCCCACCGCGAGGGCCCAGCCATCATGTTGTGCTCCAACTACGTGTGGTCGGCCGAGGCCAACCTGGAGGCCGCTCGTCGGGCCAAGGCCATCAACCCCGACCTCCTCGTCATCCACGGCGGCCCGAGCACCCCGAAGTACGAAGGTGACGCAAGGGAGTACTTCGCCGAGCACCCGGACATCGTGCACGTGACCGTTCGAGCCGAGGGCGAGCTCGCCCTGTGCGAGGTGCTCGAGGCGCTCGGGCGTGACCTCCCGGCCTGGGATTTGGGCGCACTGGCCGGCGTCCGCGGCATCAGCTACCGCGATCCCGAGACCGGCGACATGGTGCGGACCGACGACCGGGAGCGCAATGCCACCCTCGACGACATCCCGTCGCCCTACCTGACGGGCGAGTTCGACCACCTCCACCCCACGGTCTGGAACCAGGCGTACGTGATCTTCGAGACCAACCGGGGCTGCCCCTACGGCTGCACCTTCTGCGACTGGGGCTCGTCCACCTTGTCCCGTATCCGGAAGTTCTCCCTCGACCGGGTGGCCCAGGAGATGGAGTGGGCGGCCGTGCGCAAGCTCCCGTCCTGGGTCGTGGCCGACGCCAACCTGGGCATCATGTCCAGGGACGTCGACGTCGTGGACTTCATGGCCAAGCAACGCGAGAAGCACGGCGCGCCGGTGATCCTCGGGTTCAACGTGGCGAAGAACACCACGAAGCACCTGACCGCGATCGTCGAGCGACTGGTGGAGGTCGGGATCGCCCCTCACGTGTCGCTGGCCCTGCAGACCCGCGACGAGGAGACCCTCGACGCCGTCCACCGCCAGAACATCAGCACCGACCACTACGTGGCCATGGCCGCCTCGTTCCGCCGCAACGGCCTGCCGCTGCAGGCCGACCTCATGCTGGGCCTGCCGGGGCAGACCCCGGCGTCCATCCGCGGCGACCTCCAGTTCCTGCTCGAGCACGAGGTCCCCCTGCGCATCTGGATCACCCAGCTCCTGCCCAACTCGCCCATGAACGACCCCGAGTACCGCGAGCAGTGGGCCATCCGGGCCGACGAGAACGGCGTGGTGATGGAGACCGCCAGCTTCTCGGCCGAGGACCGGGTCGCCATGATGCGCCTGCGCTACGCCCACACGGTGTTCGAGCGCTTCGGCCTGCTGCGCCACATCATGCGCTACGCGTGGTGGGACCACGGCATCGCCGCCACCGAGATCATGCAGCGTGCCATCGACCGCACCCAGGAGGACCCCGAGAGCTACCCGCTGCTCAACTGGGTCCTGCGCTTCTTCGACTTCTACCCGCTCCCCCCGGTGGGCTGGTCGTCGTTCTACGTCGAGGTACGCCGCTTCCTCGAGGCCGAGTTCTCGCTGGGCTCGTCGCCCGAGCTCGAAACGGTGATCACCCTGCAGCAGTTCTTGATGCCCGACTACGGCCGCCAGCTCCCCGAGCAGATCGAGCTCGATCACGACTACGTGGGCTACTACCAGGACGCCACCAAGGGCCTGTGGATCGATGGCCACGCCACCGGGGCGCCCCAGCCGCTCTCGGCGTACGGGCCGCGGACCTTCACCGTCTACGGCGACCCCATGCACCGCAACAGCACCCAGATGCGCCTGTCGAGCGATCCCCGCAACGAGACGATGACCGATGAGTTCTGGATGTCCGGTCATTTCGAGCTCGACTCGCCGCTCGTCATGAACTACGCCGAGGTGGCCGCCGACGGCGGTTTCGTCGGGCTCCTCGAGCAGGTGCCCGACGGGGTGGACCTCACCGCCGAGGCGCAGGTGCCGCGCCGGAACCCCATCCCGGTGTCCATCGGGACCCGCCAGGGGTCGCTCGACGGCGTCGACACGTTCGACGAGGACTGACCCGGCCGACCACCCACGCGTTGACCGCAGCGGGTCGGCGCGCCCTCGTCGTCGGTCTCGGCACGCCCCGAGCAACCGCCGGTGGGTCGTGCGTTCCGGGTCGTGGGGATCGACCCACCCGGCCCCGGGCGACCCGCTGGGCAACCGGTCGACGACACCACCGGCCCGGACGCGACAGCGCCGCCTGGTTTCCTCCCCGAGAGGGAGGGCCAGGCGGCGCCGTTCGTTCAGGCGACGGGTCGCGTCGTCGCGGCGACCCGCTGGGTCAGCCGGTCAGACGCTGGCCAGCTCGGCTTCGCGGGCCTTGCAGTCTTCGCAGAGCAGGGTGACGTTGCCCGACCAACGACCCGGGGTGCCTTCCATGCCCTCGGTGGTGCCACAGCGGTGGCACCATGCCCGCCCGGGGTTGAGCGCCCCGTGCCGCTCGGGCTCGTGGTCGACGGCGCGGCCTTCGGCCACCAGTTCGTCGAGCAGCTCGTCGGTGAGGAAGGTGGGCTCGAAGTCGACCGGCCCGATCTTCTGTGCCACCGGCGGCGGCTCCTGCAGCGTGAAGGGGTTGTTCTCGACCCAGAAGGACTCGTCGATCTCGTAGGCGTCGACGTTGCCCTCACCGTCGCCGAACACATGGATGTGCTGGGCGTCGGAGGGGATCAGGTCCATGATGGCCACCAGGCGGGGCGTCTCGGTCCGGTTCGGGTACGAGAAGTGCATCACCGCGTGGTTGAACACGATCGCCTCGCCCGCCTTGAGCGGCACGGGGATGGCGTGGCGGTCGATGACCCGCTTCTCGACGTCCTGGAACGCGGTCGGGAACGAGTGGATGCCGCGCATGGTGGGCACCCAGTCGTGGCTGCCCGGCGCGCACCAGAGCTGGCCGTTCGCCTCGTCGATGTCCTCCAGCGCACACCACACCTCGCACGAACGGGCCTTGGTCTCGTCCACGAGGGTGAGGTCCTGGTGGATGCCGAAGCCGCTCATGCCCCCGGGCCACTTCGTGAGGTAGTTGGCCGGCAGGTAGCGCTGGTCGTCGAACACCTCGTCGAGGTGGGGGGTGAACACACGGCGGACGTTGTCGTCGACGGCCTGCTTGTAGTCGTCGTCGTAGGTGTGGAAGGTCGAGATGCACGCACGCCCAGGGTCACCGGGGGCGACACCGAGTTCGTTGAAGTAGACGTTGCGAAGGTCGGCCACCTCGTCCGCGTTCAGGAACGGGATGACCACGAAGCCATCTCGCTCGAAATCCGCCTGGATCTGAGGGTCGTTGAACGTCGCCCGCATGGGTGTCCTCCGTGGTCGGCCACACTGCCCGTATTGTTGGGAAGGGAGCATAGCGTGCCACCCCGTGGAGGGGAAGCCCCGGGTTCGTCGGCGAGCCCATCGATGGACCAGGTGGACGACCGGAGCCACCTAGGGCCGACCGGAGGCCATGTCCTAGGGTGAGCGCCGTGGATCCGACCCGTTCAACGCTGACCGGCCATGACCGCACCGCGATCGACCGCTCCCGCCACACCGCCTCGCTGCTCCAGACCTTCACGATGCGCGAGTTCAAGGTGCGCTACCGGGGCAGCTTCCTCGACCTCGGTTGGTCACTGCTCACCCCCCTCGTCCTACTCGCGGTCTACGGCGTCATCCTCACCCAGGTCTTCAACGCGACCGCCGAATGCGGCCCGTACCTGTCGTCGGCGTGGACCGGCCTCGTCATCTGGACGTTCTTCTCCACGGCGTTCGGGAACGCCTCGATGAGCCTCATCTACTCCGGCGAGATGCTCACGAAGGTCTACTTCCCCCGTGAGACCGTTCCGCTGGCGCAGGTGGGCGTCTCCCTCATCGACCTGGCCATCGGCCTCGGCACGCTCGTGCTCATCATGGCGACCCAGCACTACCTCGGCCTCGGGGTCGACACCACCGACCCCAACGGTGGCATCAGCGTGACCTACCACGTCATCGCCGTGGTGCCGGCACTTGCGGTCACGTTGGTCTGGACCGCCGCGGCCTGCGTCTTCGGGTCGATCCTCACCACCTTCCTCCGGGACGTGGGCCACTTCATCAACCTGTTCCTCCGGGCCGGCTTCTTCGCCACGCCGGTGATGTACGACGCCTCGATCTACCCGGCCGGCCTCCGGTGGCTGGCCATCGTCAACCCGATCGCCGTGACGATCGAGGCCATGCGCGCCGCCCTGTTCTGCCACGTGTGGCCCAACGGGGCACTCATCGCCGCGCAGTTCCTGGCGGGATCGATCGCCCTGGGGCTGTCCGTGCTCTACATGCGCCGGGTGGAGGACCGTCTCGTCGATGTCCTCTGATCACTACAGCGTCGGGCCCCACCCCGCGGCCGAATCGGAACCACTCGAGCCCGGGGCCATCTCGGTGCGGGGGGTCACCAAGGTCTACGACCGTGCCCTTCAGCTCAGCCCCCGCGTCCTCTCACCGTGGTACGAGCTGAAGAACCCGCAGCAACCGGTCCGTGCACTCGACGGCATCGACCTCGAGATCGCTCCGGGTGAGGCGCTCGGCATCATCGGCGAGAACGGCGCCGGCAAGTCCACCCTCCTCAAGCTGCTGGCGGGGGTGACCGCGCCGACGTCGGGATCAGCCCGGGTCGGCGGTCGCCTGGTCTCGATGATCGAGCTCGGCCTCGGGTTCGAGCCGGAGCTCACCGGCGCGGAGAACCTGCGCATCAGCGCCGGGATCCTGGGGCTCACGCCGGCCGAGACGCGGGAGCTGACACCGACGATCGTCGAGTTCGCCGACCTGGCCGACGCCATGGACCAACCGCTGAAGCGCTACTCGTCGGGCATGCAGGCCCGGTTGGGCTTCTCCATCGCCACCCATGTGCCCGCCGACATCCTGCTCGTCGACGAGGTGCTCGCGGTCGGCGACCTCGAGTTCCAGATCCAGTGCATCGACCTCATCGTCAACCGGCTCAAGAAGGGCACCACCCTGGTCTTCGTGACCCACGAGATGTGGACGGTCGACGCGGTGTGCTCACGCGCCATCACCATCAACTCCGGGCGGGTGGTCGACGACGGACCGACGAGCGACGTGATCCACCGCTACCTGTACCCGTTCCCCGGCAACCTGCGGCAGTCCGAGCGGCCCCGAGCCCGTCTCCAGTCGTTCACGCTGACCCCTGCTGAGCTCGAGCCCGGCGAGGACGTCGAGCTCGAGGCCACCATCGAGGTGGACGACCCCGCACCGGACCTCAGCCTCTCCCTCGAGATGAACTTCGTCACGATCGCGCCGGACCTCGTCATCGGGCGCGGGACGTCCCGTGCGCCCAAGGAAGCGCTGACACCTGGGAGCCACCGGCTCACCGGCAAGATCCGCGACCTGCCCCTCGACAGCGGCCACCAGTCGATCCGCATGGCCCTGATCGATCGGGGTGACCACCGGGTGCTCGACCAGGCCAGCACCGACCTGTGGATCCGCGGGGCGCTGTCGCGCTCTCGCCCGCAGCTCATGGCGCACGTCGAGTGGGCGTGTGAGGAGGTGCCCGAGGTGGCGGAGGAAGAGCGCGCCGCGGTCGCCGCCCGCACCGACCAGGACCTGATCGTCGCCCAGGGCCTCGGCAAGCGCTTCCGAACCCGCTCCACCCGTACCGGCATCCACGACGTGATGCCGCACGAACGCCGTCCGAGGCCCGACGACATCATCGCCCTCGACGATGTCTCCTTCCGGTGCGGGCGGTCGGAATCGATCGGCGTCATCGGTCCCAACGGCGCCGGCAAGTCGACCCTGCTACGGGTTCTTGCCGGGGTCACCGGGACCACGGCCGGGACGCTGGACATCCACGGTCGGGTGGTCTCGATGCTCGATCTCGGCATCGGGTTCCACAAGGACCTCACCGGCCGCGAGAACCTCTGGATCACCTGCCGCGCCCTCGGGCTCTCGCCGGCTGAGATCAACGAGGTCGAAGGGACCATGATCGACTTCTCCGGCCTCGGCGACACCGTCGAGTCACGGGTCCGCCACTACTCGACCGGCATGCTCGCTCGCCTGGGTCTCGCCCTGGCCCTGCATGCCAAGCCGGACATCTTGTTGATCGACGAGGTGCTCGCGGTCGGCGACGAGGAGTACCGGCGTCGGGCCATCGACCGGGTCGCCGAACTGCGCCGGTCGGGGACGACCATCATGCTCGTGTCGCACGACTGGGAGCTGATCGCCCAGGTGTGCGAACGGGCCATCCACATCGTCGAGGGACGCCTGCACGACGACGGGTCGGCTTCCGACGTCATCCACCGTGCCGGCGGAACCGGCGAGACCGGCGGCGTGCAGCAGTTGACCGGCGCCGTGCGGCTCGAGCCCCTCGTCATGCCCCACCGACACGTCGAGTTCGGCGGCGACGTCGCCGTGGCCGGCGCCATCGTGGTGGCCGAGCCTTCACCGCACGTGCGCCTCGAGCTGAACTACCACGTGAAGGGCCCGTTCGATCACCCGGGCACACTGGACCTCGAGGACACCCAGGTGCGTACCGTGTTCCGTCGGGTGGTCGAGCCCGCGCCGAGCCTCCTCGCCAAGCCCGGCCGTTACGACTTCAACGCGATCATCCGCGCCCACCACTTCCGAGGCCAGTTCTACGTCGTGCTCGTCGCCGTCGACGAGCGTGACGGTACGGTGATCTCGCGCAGTTGGACGGCGATCACCGTGGGCGGGCGCGTCACGGAGGAACAGCCGTGGCTCGACCTCAAGGCCCATTGGCGGGTCGCAGATTCCACCGCCGATCCCGAACCTGTCGGCGCCGGCTGAGCCCTAGGCGCTGGTCGCCCGCTTGGCGATCTCGTCGTCGATGAGGCCGCGGACCACCGCCGCCGTCGACGCCACGAAGCCTTCGTCCAACATCTGCTCGTGGCTCTCGGCCACCCGGTGGATCCCCACGCCGCCCTCGGCGATGTCACCCCACCCCATGGTGGCGTCGGTCGAGCCGCTCTCATCCGCCCACACCAGCTCGACCCGGCCGGGGTAGGTGACCGCATCCCAATTCCAGCCCTTGGCCCCGAGCTCCCAGTGCTTGCGCCAGGCGTACCAGACCCGGTGGCGGGGCGCGATCTGGCCCGTCTGCTCGAGGTCTCGCCGGAACAGGAACGGCTCGAGGTAGTGGTCGAGGCCGAGGCGCCACACGGCATGGCGGGCCAGTCCCTTGAGGGGCACGCCGCGGTAGTACGTCGCCTTCTCGGCGAGTGAGAGCGACGGGTCGGGGGGGTCGAGGATGCCCAGCCAGGGCTTGGTGGGGGGCCGGTCGGGCTCGTAGTGCTCGCCCCGGTACCCAGGGCCGACGTCCACCACGATCAACAGCGCGACCTCATGGCCCAGGTCGGTGAGGGTGCGGGCCATCTCGAACGACAGCACCCCTCCGAACGAGTAGCCGCCGAGCAGGTAGGGCCCCTCGGGGAACGCCTCGATCAGGTCGTCGACGTAGCGCCGCGCCAGGGTCGACAGGCTGAAGATCTGCGGCGGCACCGGCTCGAGGAAGGGGGACTCGAAGGTGTAGAGGGGTTGGTCGGCGCCGAGGGCCCGGCCGAGCGCCCGGAAGCGCAGCGAGGTGCCGTGCAGGTCATGGGCCCAGAACAGCGGTGGTCGGGTCCCGTCGCCTTCCTGCACGGCGACCAGCGACGTGCGCTCGCCCCGGCGATCGCCCCGACGCACGCAGGTGGCGATGTGCAAGATGTTCGGGGAGTACACCATCTCGGACATCGGCACCGAGACCCGGAAGACCTCCTCCACCTCCACCAGCATCGCCGCTGCCAGCAGCGAGTGGCCACCGAGCTCGAAGAAGTCCTCGTCGACGCCGACCGGGCGGACGCCGAGCAGGTCCTCCCAGAGCTCCACGAGGCGCCGTTCGATGTCGTCGGCGCCGCCCGTCACCGCGCCGGGCCGGGGCCGGTCACCGGTCGGGTCGCGCAGGGCCTGGCGGTCGAGCTTGCCGTTGGGCAGGGTGGGGAGCTCGGTCAGCAGGTGGAATCGAGCGGGCACCATCGGCGTCGTGACCCTGGCGGACAAGGCGTCACGGATGGCGGTGACCCCGACGGTCGCGCCGGCCTCGTCGGTCGCGGGAACCACGAACGCGTCGAGGGTGCCGACCCCGGACACCTCACGGTGCAGCACCACGGCGTCCTTGACGACGTCGAGGCCCAGGAGCGCCTCCTCGACCTCACCGATGACCACCCGGTGGCCGCGCACCTTCACCTGGGCGTCGGAACGGCCCACCAACTCGAGGCAACCGTTCTCGTCCACACGGCCCAGGTCACCCGTGTTGTAGATCGCCGTGCCGTCATCCGAGGTGTGCAGCACCATGGCGTTGAGCTCGGGCCTGCCCCAGTAGCCCTGGAAGAGGTAACGGCTGCGGACCGACACCTCACCGGTCACCCCGGCGGCCACCGGCTGGCCCTCGCCGTCGAGGACGAGGAGCTCGGTGTCGGGGATGGGATAGCCGACGGGAACGGTGGCGTCGGCGGGTGGGGGGGCGGCGGGATCGAGGAAGTAGAAGGTGAGCACCCCGGTCTCGGTCAGGCCGTACCCGTTGGCGAGCTGGATACCGGTGCCGAACAGGCCCCACGCCGCTTCGGCCGCAGCGAGGTCGACCCGCTCACCGCCCAGCACGACCTGGCGCAGGTCGGGCATCGTCAACCCGTCGGCCGCGATGTCGGCAAGGAAGCGGACGATGGTGGGCGACAGGTACATCACGGTCAGCCCGGACGACTCGAGCCACTCGGGAAGCGGGCCCAGACCGACCGTGCGCACGTCGAGCACGCACAGGCGGCCGCCGTGGAAGAGCGGCAGGAACAACGGGTAGGCCGCCACCGCCAGGGAAAGCGGGAACAACATGGGCAGTCGATCATCGGGGCCGAGGGCCAGGCCCTCGGCGGCGCCGCGGCCCACCTGCAGCAACACGCGGTGCGGGATCAGGGCGCCCTTCTGCGCCCCGGTCGTGCCCGACGTGTACGCCAACATGGCCCCGTCGGCCGGACCGACGTCCACGGACGGGAGCTCGACGGGCCGGCCTCCGGCCAGGTCGGCGGGGGTGCGCACCTCGACGCCCTCGCCCGCCGCGGCTCGGGCGGTGTCGAGGTTGGCGTCATCGGCCACGATCAGGCGGGCCCCCGAGTCCTCGAGCAGCGCCACCAACATCGCCTCGGGTGCGGTGGGGTCGAGGACGTGCACGATCTTGCCCGCGGCCATCACCGCCAGCAGAGCGACGATCAGCGGCGAGTCGTGCTCGTACATGATGGCAACGGGCACGTTGCCCTCGGGCGCCTCGGCCGCGATGCCGTGGGCCAACGCCCCGACGCGGTCCATCAGCTCGGCGTAGGTGAGCTCGCCGCTGGGCGCGTCGATGGCCACGCGGTCCGGGTACTCCACCGCGACGGCAGCCACCCGGCCCGGCACGCTGCCCTCCACGGCCTCGGCCGGGAACTCGGCGCTCCCCGGCCGCGGGTCGTGCCACCACGGTGGGCGCCCAGGCGCAGGCAGGCGGGGCGCAGGCGGTTCGGGAGCAGCGATGTCGACGTTAGCCATGGTCCTCGTCGGGGTTCGGGGTCGAGAGTCGGGGGTCGGGAGTCGAGAGGTCGGGAGTCGAGGGGTCGCGGGACCACGAGGGTACGACGCGGCGGCGGAGCGCTCCTACTCGACCTTCGGCCAGCAGGCAGCACACGACGCAACCCGCGGAGCTCCTGGCCCTGTTCCGGATCGCCCTGGACGGCGCCGACGGGCTCGCTGACCTCAGTCCTCTCGCACCGCTCTCGTGGGTCGTCACTGGTCGGGTGGATCGCCAGCCGGCCCCCCTTGACCTGGTCGCCGCTCGGGGTCACCCGGTGAGGGCTTCGTCGATGGTGGTGGTGTGGCCGGCGGTGGTGGCGATGTCGGTGGCGGTGAAGAAGGAGGGGGCGTCGTGGTGGAACTCGTAGTTGTGGTCGAGGGTGGGATCGACGATCGCGAGGCGGTGGTCGCCGGTGCGGAGTCCGTCGATCCGGTAGTCGCCGGCGCTGTCGGTGGTGTCGGCGGCGACGATGGTGCCGTTGGTGGCGGTGACGGCGATGACCCATGCACCGGCGATGGGCGTGCCGCTGCCGGTCTCGGTGATGGTGCCGGCGATCGCGGCGCTGGGCCCGGTGGGGGCCAGCGTGAAGTCGGCGGTCTGGGTGTTGGCCGTGGTGACGGTGACGGTGTCCGCGCCGGCGTAGTCGCCGAGGTCGGTGTCGTCGAACCATTCGCCGGTGTGTCGCTCGGTGACGTCGAGGGCTTCGACTCGGTAGGTGCCCGCGGCCACGTCGAGTTGGTAGTCGCCGTTGGTGTCGGTGACCGCGGTGGCGGCGAGGGTGCCGTCGGTGGCGACGGCGAACACCCGGGCATCCACCACCGGGTCCCCGCTGACGTCATCGGTGATGGTGCCCGCCAGGTGGGCACTGGTGTCACCCGGCGTGAACCCACACCCGCAGCAGGGCCGGCGCCGACCTCGTTCACCGCTGCCACCGTGTAGGAGTAGGTCGCCCCGTCGGTCACCGACGGGTCGGTGTACTGCAACGGGGAGGCGTTCGCCGGGATCGTCGCCACCGGGATCCCGTCGCGCGTCACCGCGTACGAGGTGATCGGCCCCGTCCCCGCGTCCAAGGGCTCCGTCCACGACACCACCGCAGTGGTGCCAGGGCCGTCTGCGACCGTCGGGCCTGCGGGCGCCCGCGGCGCGCGAGGTTCGGACAGGCGCGTGATGCGGCGGCCTTCACCTTGCGAGGCGAGGCCTCCAACGAACCAGATCCCGCCGTGGGCGGTGACCAACGAGCTTGGTGGCACAGACAGCCCCACGCCCCCGTCCATCGTGGGGTCGAAACGCACCATGTGCCCCGTCGCCGGGTCGACGGTTGTGAACACGTTGCGGGACTGGAACGAGTTGAGCGGAACGCTCGTCCCCACGTAGAGGCGGTCGTCAGGACCCGTCACGACGTCGCGGAAGGTCGCACCGTCGCCGATGGGGTCGGGGAAGTGGGTGACCACCCCGAGGGGGGTGACACGGCTGATCTGGTTCGACTCTCCCTGGGCCGTCAGCGTCGGCACCCACAGGTTGCCATCGGGACCGGCTGCGATCCCGCCGGCCGGTGATGCGCCCGTGACGTAGCCGATGGCACCCGCGGGGGTGATGCGCCCGATCCTCGCGCCGCCGACGCCCACGGTCGTGAACCACACGTTGCCGTCGGGACCTGCAGTCATGCTCCTGAGAGTGCTCGTTCGTGGTCCCGAGGACGGCCCCGTCGCGACGGATCCGATAGGTGAGCGGGAGGCCACCCGAGGACGTCGGCGGCTTCCACCACACCCGCACCTCGCGGTAGCCCTGCGACGACTGGAGCGCCCTCACCGCTCCGGGAACGGCAGCCTCCGACAGCCGGTACAGCCGCCCGTCGCCGATCACCCAGAGCTCGTCGGCGTCGCCACCCCCTACGACCCGGGTCGGGTCGTCCAAGGCGCCGACCGGGTCCGTGAACGTGGTGATCACGCCTGACCCGTCCACCACCCCGATGCGATTGGACCGCCGGCTGGCCACGTACATGACGCCACCCGGGCCACGGGTGATCCCCTGGGGATCGTCCAGGTCGCCGGCCGGGTCGGTGTACGTCGTGACCACACCTGCGGGGGTCACGCGACCCACTCGGTCGTTGGCCGGGCTCGTGAACCAGGCGTTGCCCGAGGCGTCCGTCGCGATGTGCGACTCGTTGCTGACCATAGGGTCGGCGAACGTGGTGATGGTCCCGGCCGGCGTGATGCGACCGATGCCGCTGTTCCTGGTGGTGAACCAGGCGTTGCCGGCGCCATCGACTGCGATGCGGCCAGGCCGAGTGTCGACGGCGGCCGCGAAGTGGGTCGTGGTGCCCGACGGGTCGACCCGGCCGATCCGGTCCGTGTTCGACGTGAACCAGACGTTGCCGTCGACGTCGATGGCGATGTCGCCGAATCCGTTGTCCGGGGCGGTCCGGATGACGTGATCACCGCCGGTGGGGCCGAACGACTCGATGCCCGCGTTGGTCTTCACCCACACGTCACCGTCCGGGGCAACTGCCATCCCCGAATAGCCGGGGCTCGATCCCGGGTTTCCCCCCGAGGCGAAGACCCTCGTCCAGGAACCCCCCGGCGCTCGCCGCCAGATCTGCGCCGTCTCGAGCGTCACTTGGTCGATCGGGCTGAAGTAGGTGTACGTCTGGTGGAAGTACGCCGACCCGTCGTCACCGACGGCCACCGCGTCCACCGGCTCGAAGCCCTGGTACTCGAACGCGGGTATCCCCGAGCCCGACGCGATGACCGGTCCCTCCTGGGCCGCCGCGGCGCCCGCGCCAATGCCGGAGACCTCTCCGCTGGTCATCGCCACGAGGAGCACCAGCGCTCGCGTCCACCGGCGGTGTGGCACATGGCGAGAGTACCAGCGACAGCTCGGACATCTCCTGGCCGACCGACGGCATGTCGGGCGACAGCCCGGCATCGCCGAAGCACTCGGGTATCCGGTAGCGACCGTACCTGGCCAGATACTCCTCGGGTCCCGACAGGGTGGCGTTGTTGGCACCACCCACAGCTGTTGCGTCGAGAACGCTGGGGCCGCGGCTAGTGGGGTGGCGCTACGCGCCACCCCACTAGCGGCGGGGGAGGTGGGCTTCGATGACGGCGAGGAGCTTCGGGGCCAGCTGCTCGGTCAGGTAGTCGCGCCGCACCGCGGCCGATGCATTGGCGCCGGCACGGGCCCGCGCCACGGGATCATCGAGCAGCCCGCAGACCACGTCGGCCAGCTCGATGACGTCGGGGTACCGGACCACGACGCCGGCGTCGTTGGGGCCGACCATCTCCGGCATGCCGCCGGTGTCGAAGCAGACCACCGGGGTGGCGGTGGCCGCCGCCTCCAGGCACACGAGCGGGAAGGGGTCCTCTCGGGACGGGAGCACGAAGACATCGGCGGCGCGGAACCAGGGAAGGGGCTCGGTCCGGACGCCCACGAAGCGCACCCGATCGCCCAGGTCCAAGCGGTCGACCTCCCAGCGGATGCCGAGCTCCTCGTCCCCGTTGCGGGTGTTGCCCACCCAGACGTAGGTGACGTCGAGGTCGGGGCGGCGCCGGCGCTGTTCCCAGGCCATCCGCAGGAACAGGTCGGGAGCCTTGCGCCAGTCGGTCGACCCGCACGAGACCACGAGCAGGGCGTCAGGAGCCAGGCCCAGCTCCCGGCGGACGGCGGCGGCTTGGACGTCCAGGCGCTCGGCCGGGGCGGGCTCGTCGATGAACTCGTGGACGACGGTGATGGCGTCGTCGGCGATCTGGTGGCGCGCCACCAGGTTGTCGCGCACGGCCCCGGACACGGCCACGAAGTGGTCGGTGGCCTCCAGGGCGTCGGCGAGGGCGTCCGGGGCGAGGCGATGCTCGAGGATGACCGACAGCTCGTGCACGTGGGCGATGACGGGCACGTCGGGGTCGAGAGCCCGCAGCAGGTTGACGTTGACCGGAGCCAGGGCGTTGACGAAGACCAGGTCCCCGGCGACCCGGCCGATGCGCAACTTGGCCGCGTTGACGGCAACCGCACGGGCCAGGTCCTCGCGGTGCGCCCGTTGCAGCAGGCCGCC
>WPCK01371041.1_pt1 | contig 13723 bp, 7 predicted proteins | sample 5399851 | NCBI WGS metagenome assembly WPCK01 (sample SAMN12869471, study PRJNA574797) | sludge metagenome | isolation source: wastewater treatment of pH11 | place: China:Beijing | collected 2019-05-20
ACTACGTAATACCGCTTGGGATGCTGATGCTCGCGCGTGGCAATATCAAGTCGATCGTTTTGGGCGGCTCGCTCTCGATCTTATTGGCCGCCTTTAGCTTTGCTTGGATTATGCCTGAAGGCGGTCCAAAGGAATTGCTCGATCAAATCTCGATGACTCAAGAGATTCACCATGCAGATGAAAACGAACGACCCGTCAATACCTGGATTCGACTGGATGTTGGGGCCGTTTTGGCCAAGTGGCTTGCTTATGACCCGAACGATATTCAATATTTGGCCATCATGTTGGTAATTCTCCTTCCCGTCGCTTGGCTGCTTCACGCTTACCATCGCCAATTTCCAGAAGACAGTGGCAGCGTCGTCACCTTAAGCGGTGGGGTCTTGCTGCTGACAACGATCGTATCGATTTATCATCATGTTTACGATTCCTTGCTCATGTTTGGGCTGGCCGCAGCGCTGATTTGGGGAACACGGATCACGCCCGGTTCGCTGCCGCACAATTCCCATGAGACGCAGAAGAATGAATACATACGCGACAAGTGTCTTCGGATTGTGTTGGCTTTGGGGCTGTTTTTTCCAAGCTTGAACTATGCATCGAGCCAGCAATTCATAAAACGATTCGAGATCGAAGGCAACTCCTATCAATGGATCACCAGCATAAACGCGATAGCACTCTTGGCTGTTTGGCTGGCGTTGGTTGCCATACTAGCTTGGCATCTTCGGGACTTTGGCAGGCGTCGGTTTACGGAAGGTGTTTAACAATTTGGCCGTTCTCAATCTTGATGGTTCGACCTTCATTCATGACTGATTCATTTTTGTCCCTTCACCCTTCAGCTTAAAGTCAATCCTTTATGGCTCAATACATATTTACAATGGAATCGCTGACCAAGAAACGCGGTCAGAAGGAAGTACTCAAGAATATTTGGTTGTCATTTTATCCCGGCGCAAAAATTGGCGTGCTTGGGGTGAATGGCGCCGGTAAGAGCACGCTGCTGAAGATCATGGCGGGCGCGGACAAAGAGTTTGATGGCGAAGCCCGGCTATCATCCGGCTTCACCGCAGGCTATTTGCCTCAAGAACCGCAGCTCAATCCGGCAAAGGATGTTCAGGGCAACGTCGAAGAGGCTGTAGCCAAACGTCGCGCCGTGTTGGATCGCTTCAATGAGATCACAACGCTGCTGGGCGAAGTCACAGATGATGAGAAATTGCAAAAGCTCTACGACGAGATGGCTCGTTTGCAAGACATCATCGACTCTCAGAATCTATGGGAGCTGGATCGCCAAATTGAGATTGCAATGACGGTCATGAATTTGCCGCCAGGGGATTCAGACGTTTCGCGACTATCGGGCGGAGAACGGCGGCGAGTCGCACTGTGCAAGTTGCTCATCGAACAGCCCGATCTGTTGTTGCTGGACGAGCCGACGAACCACTTGGATGCCGAGTCGATTCTGTGGCTTGAACAGCACTTGGACCAGTACCCAGGCACAGTGGTAGCAGTCACCCACGATCGATATTTCCTAGACAACGTGGCCAAGTGGATACTCGAACTCGATCGCGGCGAAGGCCATCCCTTCGAAGGAAACTACAGTTCGTGGCTCGAACAAAAGCAGGCAAGACTCCAGCGAGAGCAGCGACAGCAAGTTAGCCGCCAAAAGACACTGGCCCGCGAACTCGAATGGATTCGATCATCGCCCCGCGCCAGGCAATCCAAGAGCAAGGCGCGTATCACGGCCTACGAGACCTTGGCGGCTGAAGAATTTGAAGATCGTCCAGACGAGCTGGAGATTCAAATTCCTCCTGGCAAGCACTTGGGACAATTGGTTATCGAAGCCAAAAAATTGACCAAAGGTTACGGCGATCGCGTGCTGATCGAGAACCTCAACTTCAGTCTTCCGCCTGGCGGTATCGTAGGTGTGATTGGCCCAAACGGAGCTGGTAAGACGACGTTGTTTCGAATGTTGATCGGCCAAGAGAAGCCGGACTCGGGAACGCTTCGAGTCGGCGAGACCGTCGAGCTAGGCTATGTCGATCAGAACCGCGATGCACTTAGCCCCGACAATTCGGTCTTTCAAGAGATCAGCGGCGGGCACGAAGTGCTCGAAATGGGAAAACGCAAAATGAATGCCAGGGCGTATGTTTCTAAGTTCAATTTTCGGGGACCCGATCAGGAAAAGAAGGTCGGCATCCTATCGGGCGGTGAACGCAATCGAGTCCACCTGGCAAAGCTCCTTCGCCGAGGCTCCAATGTGCTGCTGCTGGACGAACCGACGAACGACTTGGACGTGGATACGCTTCGGGCGCTTGAAGAAGCCATCTTGAACTATGCCGGATGCGTCGTCGTCATCACCCACGATCGCTGGTTTCTCGATCGAATTGCGACTCATATTCTGGCTTTTGAAGGTGATGGGTACGTCCATTGGTGTGAAGGCAATTTCGACACTTATGAAGCCCAGCGACGAGAGCGGCTGGGGTTGGCTGAGGGCGAAGTCCAGAAGTTTCGGTACAAGAAGCTGGCGACCTGAACGGGGGAATTGTACCTTTATTTACTTGGGTGGCTATAATCAAAAGATGTTGCTGCCCCCCAAAAAAGCAGGGTTTGAAATGAACATCCGAAAATCGAATACACGCAGTCGTCGGTCGACAATCTCTTCTCGTTGCCGGGTACTAAAAGCCAGACGTCTCTTCGGTTATTTCGAGCGACTCGAACCACGAATGATGTTGGCTGCGTCTTCCATTGACGGCCGACCCTACGTTGAACTGGGCCCATCCGACAACGTGGCCCTGGATCAGCCTCGCGTTACAGTCCAGTTGATCGAAAGCAGCATACCGCCTGGCGTGGATCCAAGTACTAACCCGCAGTACGTGGTGGGACCCGAGATTTTTAGTGAGTGGCTACTTGATACGGGCGCGAACACCACACTCACGTTCGAAAGCGCGATCGACGAGATGAACAGTGTTCCACCGGTCTACCAAACTCAAGGCGTGTTTGCTGAACTTGGTGTGGGAGGCACCCAGCTATTCGATACCTCAGTGGCCTACCGATTCGACTACGCCGGTTTCGATGGCGTTCGGCAAACGTTGCTCAACACTCGAATTATCTCGGATGAGACGCGCGACCTGAGCATTTTTGGACCTTGGGGCATTCATGGTATGCCCGGCATGGCCGACCAGTACACAACGCTTGATTTCACAGGTTGGATCGAGCCTGAACTGGAAGATCTCTACATGAAAACGACCTTCCCAACCTCGCTTCCCAACTCAAGTCATCGCTACACCTTCAATGTCAACAACAACGTTAACTTCGACGTTGAAGATGGAGTGGTCTCGGGTGCGCCTCCCATTTGGGCCGATGTGCCGTTCTTGGATGTTCAGGTCAAGAACAATGATTTGGTATCCGGAGGCAATTTCCTGTTCGATACCGGAGCCCAGGTGAGTATCATTTCGACCAATATGGGAATCGAATTGGGTTTGGATACCAATAACGATGGCATCTTAAATGAGCACGATGCCCAATTTGCAAGGACCGAAGTTGTCGGTGGTGTCGGTGGGTCGGTCACCGTTCCCGTGTTCTTACTCGATGAAGTCCACATCCAAACTGAGCAAGGAGCCGACTTGGTATGGACTGACCTCCAGTGGCTTGTATTTGACATCGCCGAGGGCATTGATGGCGTGTTCGGCTTCGACAATCTTACCAGCGGATGGATCGAGTCATTTTTCGGTTTTGGCGCGCCCGGATTTGTCTACAACGCTCATTTGGATTTCCAGAATTGGAATGCGACAGGTGACGGTCAAATTCATATCGACCTGAATCCAGTACTCGATTCAGTGGTCGATCCGAACGGGCCGGGTATCGTGATCAATGAATCAGGCGGTTCAACGCTGGTCAGCGAAATGGGGCATACCGATACCTACTCGGTTCAGTTGTCACAGCAGCCCGGTTCCAACGTGACGATCAACCTGATACCGTCCAGCAGCGTGACCGCTTGGCGTCAGGGCTTCCCGTCACAACAATCCCTAACGTTTACACCTTCGAATTGGAACCAACCTCAAGTAGTTCAAGTCGGGGCTGTGAATGACGACGTCGAGCAGAGTTTTTACCGTGGCAATATCCGGCATACGGCAACTTCTACCGACCCAGCATTCCAAGGGATTGGTCTTCCCCGCGTGACTGTGAACATCATCGACAACGACTATCCGGCAGTCATGGTGCTCAGAACCAACGGCGAAACGTTAGTGTCCGAAGGTGGACTGACCGACACCTATCAGCTCGTCTTGTCTTATCCACCAACGTCGAATGTCGAAGTGCGATTTGAACATCAGGGCGATCAAGTTTTGGTCACCAATTTGCAGAATGGGTCGAACAAAGTCACCTTTACGCCAGCCAACTGGAGCACACCGCAGAGCGTGCGAGTCGAAGCCGTGGATGATAGTGTAGCTGAGGGCTTGCACCGCGGATGGATCACGCATTCGGTCGTTTCCAGCGATATCAATTACGAGAGTGCCTTCGCCATTTGGGAAATCGCTTACATTCAAGACAATGACACGGCAGCACCGGCACCAACGATACAAGACGTGATTGTTGCGTCGAGCCAATGGAACGCTGCCACGATTGATTTAGTCGATGGCGGTGGAGTGGGTACGGGTAACGGTCTTGGCTATTCGCTTTTCGGATCGCACCAACTGAACAATTTGTCGTGGCATAATCTGGACCGCATCTACGTGCGATTCAGCGACAACGTCGGCGCTGCGTTCACGGCCAACAATCTCGCGCTAGTCGGATCTAACACTTCAAGTTACATGTCGCTAGCTAGCCTGGCCTATGGAGTAGCTGGGCCGAACGTTGGATCGATTCAATTGTCGCAGCCGCTGGATGCCGATGCGCTGATCCTGGCGATCTCCGAGAACGTGGAAAATGGTTCCGGTGTGTCCCTGGACGGCGATTGGGTTAATGGTTCAAGCAATCCATCGGGCAATGGAACGCCGGGTGGGCAATTCAATTTCCGAATCGACGTGCTGCCCGGCGATTTCTCGAATAACAACATCGTCAATTTTGCTGACATTGGAACGGCTCGCAACTTTGTGGGACAGAATGTCACCAGCGCTGAATTGACCAAGTACGACTACGACGGCAGCGGCACGATCACGTTTGCGGACCTCGGCCAGATTCGCGCAATGGTAGGCGGCGATTTGCCCGATCCACCTTCACCGCCGGATTTCCCACCGGGGATTCCTTTGGTCTCACCCTCAACGGCGGATGGCCTCATCGGTCGAATCGGCTTCGTGCAGTCGATCGAGCGTTTTGAAATCGCTTTGAAAAACCTCGGAATACAGGACGAAAAGGCCCAGTCACTGCCGCTGCTTCAGTGGACGAAAGGCCAGCGCCCCATCAAACCATTGGATGGAACTTCGCAAGCAGCCTCATCAGTACCATTAATTCAACCTCAACATGCGGGCCGACAACCAGAGGTTCACAGTGATGAGCGGCAGCGGGCCATGGAGGCCGTGCTTCATGAAGATCACGATTTGATCGATGTCTTGGTCCTTGCTAGCCAAGCGGTTGGCAATCCGGCCGTTGCATCGCATGAAGTTCGTGCTGTTGAATTGCGCCGCGTGTCTCAGCCACATGAAAGTGGCAGTGAGGAACACGCGATTAAGCTGCTAAGCGAAGACCGCAAATCATGAGTTCACTGATTGTCTCGCTTCCACCAGCCTTGGATATTGCGTCGGAGGTTGAATGCGGCCGAGAGGCTACGTCCTGAAACGCCGGGCGGAAAAAGAATCGTTCGCATGAGAGACGTTCTTGTGCTCAGCCATTGCTCTTTGTAGGGTTCGTCGCCTCGCAAGAGATCGAAGCTCCGTTGGCCTCGGCGAATTAGTTCCTCAATGGTAGCCGCGATTGCCAAGTTCCCGGGCTCAAGCTTCTTTTGCTCGATGTCGATCCCTTGTTGGTAGAAATAGCTCGTCTGGCCGCAATCAAAGATTAGTAGAGCTGCAATGATTCGGCCATTTGCTTCGATCGTGGAAATCCAAGCTCCGCCTTCGGCTGCCATTTCCAACACCGCAGTTCGCAAGAATCGTTCGAAGTGAGCATCTGCAAAACAACCCGGTTGTCCAAGTTCTTGCCGTCGCGCTTGATGCAACCGGACGAAATCAGGCCATGCCTTCTCAATCTCAGGGACTGATCGGCAAGCAACGAATTCTACTTCGCCCTTCTGAAGCCGTTTGTGCAGGCTTTTGACTGTTCGGTGCCGCGATCTAGGAAGTGCGGACTCATAGTCATTCCAATCTGTGGGCAAGGCGATTTTCCATGTGCCCTCGATTTCGACGGAGTTGCGCCGCCAACCTTTCCGCTGGAGCTGGGAGAAGAACGAACACCACTCTGAGCTATTCGCACGATGGCCATCGACTTCAACAGCGCTTGGGAGATCGAATAACTTTCGCGGCTGGGCATCGAACCAATCGGCTAATGCAATGGTCACTCGCTCCTCCTGGCCAGCTTCACAAGGCATGTGAACGTAGTCGCTGCAGACGGAGCCACTTCCAACGAGTCGCCACCAATTCACGCCGCGTTCCGTTTGGCGAAACCATGCAGAGCAACCGACCAACGACTCATTCGAGTGATCGTCCGATACGGTCAGAAAAACAAAATCGGAAACTCCCGGCTGGTTGCGATGAAAATGTTGCCAGGCGTTGAGCTGCCAAACCGGGTGATCCATAAAGAAGTCTCCGGCTAGATTTGCCCACGGTTTTCGCCAAGCTTCAACGAGGCTTTCATTCATGGGTCGAACGGTTAATTCCTGAATGTCAACTGCCGACATCTCGTGGCTCCCAAGAGTGTTTATTGACTTTGGTCGATTCGCAGCAAAAATACTTTAGAGTTCGCTGAAATGTTACGCCAGAAGCAAATGCGCAGTGGAAATGCGACTCACAGTCAGGTCAATTTGCTTTGGCATTGGTTCCGAGAGCGAACTCCAAATGGTACAATCGCTAAAGTTCGTACCATTCCCATTTTCAATTCGTTAGATGTTCCTATGCTCTGCTTCCCCAAACGTCGCGTCCAGCTTCTAGCGACTGCCTGCGCGCTTTGCTTGTCATTACCGGCCTATTGCGATCAGCCGCAACTAACCTCGGAATTGATTTTCCCGTTGCACCCGCAGCACAATCACGCGCCGGGCATTGCGGAATTGGCAAATGGCGACTTGATCGTATCTTGGTTTCGCGGCTCCGGCGAACGAAGCGCCGATGATGTGGCAGTCTACGGCGCGCGGCGGCCGAAGGGCGCAACCCAGTGGAGCGAGCCGTTTGTCATGGTCGATACGCCAGGCTTTCCTGATGGCAACACCTGCATGATGGTCGACACCGATGGTCGTCTTTTCCTCTTTTGGCCCTTGGTTTTAGCCAATACCTGGGAATCCTGTTTGACGCAGATGCTGGTGTGCGACAAGCCGATCGGCAAAGGCGTTCCCGCCTGGACACGGCGGGACACAATTTGGCTGAGACCCGCAGATTTCAGCCCCAAAGCGTTGAAACTTCTGAATGAGAAGCTCGTCGACCTCCCTCAACCCCTTCCCGAGCAACTTCAGATTTACTTAGATCGCGCTCGCCAACAATTGCCGGATAAGCTTTTCCAAAGACTTGGCTGGCAAGGTCGTTGCAAGCCAACCGTGTTGCCATCAGGGCGCATTCTCTTGCCGCTCTATTCGGACACTTTTTCCATCTCGATCATGGCAATCAGCGACGATCGCGGTAACTCTTGGCGAGCCTCCGAGCCGCTGATCGGATTTGGAAATATCCAACCGAGCGTTCTCCGCCGAGACAATGGTATGTTGGTTGCCTACATGCGAGAGAACGGACCGCTCAAGAAAATTCGGGTCAGCGAGTCGAGCGATGACGGAGAAACTTGGGGCCCCGTCGGCACGATCGATTTACCAAGTCCGGGATCTGGGCTCGACGCCGTTCGGCTTCAAAGCGGCAATTGGTTGTTGATTTACAACGATACGACCAGCGGTCGTAACCGGTTGGCTTTGTCACTTTCCAAGGACGAAGGTGCGACTTGGTCAATCACCAAGCATCTCGAAGATCACGCGACCGGATCCTACCATTACCCGGCAATCTTTCAAACTCGCGACGGCACTATCCACACCGTCTACAGCTATTTTGTCGAAGGCGGCAAGAGCATGAAGCACTGCGAGTTCGATGAGAGCTATCTGCTTGAACCCGTCGAGTTGCCATAGGCTCTGGCGGAGCGACTTTGAATCGGCCAAAGCGTTTTGGTTATTTGAGGAACGACCAGGGTGCACTTGCCAAAGCAGGGGTTTTCAAATGACAACACATTGGGTGTTCTCACAATCCCGTCGGCGGAACGATTCAATTTTGACGAATGTTCCGGGTGCATTGATATGGTGGACTGCGAGGAGCGGAGTATCGACTGGCTTAGGGCGGGAAAGGTTGCCTACAAGTTAGGTGTGATCTAAGTTCCCTTGAGAAGCCAGACCGGTACAGAAACACCTACCGCCCACAAAAAAGGATAAGACGTCGATGACGACAACCACACAGACAGCACGAGTAGATCTTGCGAGCCTCTTGGCATCGGTTCAGCTTCCAGCTCTCCCGCAAACGGCCATTCAGCTTTTGGAACTTTCACAGGACGCGAACCGTGACCTACTGGATTTCGCTCGACCCATCGAGGCCGACCCGGGTCTGATGGGTCAGGTCCTGAAATTTGCAAATTCGAGCTACTTCAGCTTTGCACGTGAAATCACGTCTGTACGGCAGGCGCTGGGGTTGGTTGGGGTTCGAACGATCAAGAACTTCGTATTGTGGAGCGCCGTTTTTAGCCTAGTTCCCGATCCGAAGTTCGGCCCATTCGATCTCAAGAAACTGTGGCAAGATTCTTTGCGACGAGCCGTCTTCGCGCGAGCCTTGGGTCAAAAGCTTAGACTCCAAAACTCCGAAGACTTGTTTGTTGCAGCCCTCTTACAAGACATTGCCATTCCACTTCTGCTCAAAGAAATGCCTGCACAATACGAATCGCTCGTCGAGCGGAGAGGTAGCGAACATGTTCGACTCTCCAACTTGGAGCGCGAGGAGTTCGGCTGGGATCATGCTCAAGCGGCGGCCTCGCTGGTTCGCAATTGGAATCTGCCGGACAGCTTTGCAACCTTAATCGAGCGCCACCCGGATTGGAACGAACTCCTATCGGCAAGCCCACCCGTACTCGATGCCGCCTGTGTGGCCCTTGCATCACTGCTGCCCAGTTGTCAAGACGATGTCTGGTATGATCGAGATGTATTCATCTCCGGCATCGAGCAACTTTCGTCTAAGTCGCCGATTGATCTGACCGCGATGCTTGCCGACGCAGATGTGAAATTCTCCGAATTTGCGCCGATCTTGAAACTTGCTGTTCCGTCTGTCAGCCTTTCAGACTGGTATAGCAAGAGTTAACGGAAGTCAAAGTCGCAATAACCCACCAAGCGATCGCTGTCACGTCATAGCGGTTCGATTACGCAATCCATGGCGTCCAGTGCCGCCACTAGCTCATGCACTGCCCAGTCGAGGTCGTTTGTGGCCAGAAGATAGCGTGGCCCAACAATCGAAATCGGACGATGCATTGGATCCGAGGATTCGCTTAGCCGCAAGTTCGCGGCCAGTTCTTGATGTTGATCCTCCCAAGCAAATCCAGGGTCAACCGATTCCCAAAAGACCGTAAGCCTCGTGGGCAATTGGTTCAGATACGCAGCCAACTCGCTCTTCGACGCGAACTGACCGGAGTCCACCCAAGTCACAAGACGCTGGCCATTTTCCATGGGAGCCTTCGATCCGAGTTCATTCGCGGGCACGACTTTTGCATGTGAAAACTGTGCGACCGATTCAAGCACTTGCATCGGTTGCACTTCGGATCCGGCCACAAGTGTCAGAGACCCCGGCTCCTGGCTTACGCGCATTGCCAATTGCTTGATTGCCATTTGCGAAACGGGGTCCTGCCAGTCAGCCGCTACTTCCATGGCCGGCGCGAGAATGAATCGCCTCATGCACATTCGAGGATGAGGAATCTTGAGCTGGCGTGTCCAAATTCGGACGTCATCATAAAGCAAAATATCCAAGTCGATCTTGCGAGCTTCCCAACGCTGAACTCGCTCGCGTCCCAATTCGCGTTCGATTGTGCGAATGATTTGCCACACTTCGATCGGTGTGTAGCTTGTCGAAATCGCCGCCACTGCGTTAACAAAGGGTGACTGGCCGTTTGGTCCACCGACCGGGGGCGTCTTGTAGAAGCGGCTGAGCTGCAATTCATCGCCGAAAGCCAGTCGATCTTGCAACATGCGAGCCGCGGATTGAACCGTATCGCTTGCCTCGCCGATATTGGCACCAAAGCTAATCAGACACGTTGCCATTATTCGGTCACCACCAGGTCGACCCAGACCAAATGGTGGTCGGATGCTTGATTGAGCCTTTCGATGACCTTCGCGACTTCCGGTGAAAAGTTCGTGGAGTCGGGCCAGGCTACACCACTACCTACAATTTCAAATCCGACACTCGGCAAAACATAGTCGATTCTCAAATTTCCTACTACTTTGTCATCGAAGTCGCCGGTATCGCTGCTCGCATCTCCAACTTGAGTCAAATTGCTCTGGCCTTGCAACTTGGCAGCGTGAATAGCGCCTTGGCTCTTCGGCACGGGTGTGGATTGAATTCGCGGATGCCCAAGCAACAATTGGATCGCTTCGCGCCGAGAATTCCCATCGACGGGATCACAGTTCAAATCACCGGAAACCACGAACCGCGATCCAGTCTCCAACGCACCCGAGCGGCCTTGGTCGTCTAACCAAAAGTCATCGCGTGTGCCGCCAATCGGTCGAATGGGATTGCCTCGGATATATTCCACGAGCATTCGGATTTCATCATGATTTCGACAGCCGTTGCGATCTTCAGGCCCATCGAAGACCGGAGGCGTCGGATGGCTTGCAAGTATGTGGATCGGGTGGCCCGGCGTGCGAACGACGACATCCCAAAAACTCTTGCTGGAGAGGCGAAGGCGCTTCCAAACGTCGGGTGAGTAGAATTTCACCTGACTTCGGGGGTCAACTGGTTCGAGCGCCCCCGGCAATTCCGACCACAGCAAATTTTGGAATGTGCGTGAGTTCTTGCGATCAATTTCAAAGCGGCTGAAGATCGCCATGCCGTACTGTCCAGGGAATCGGCCAAAGCCCCATGCGTCTTCTGGTCCATCAGTGGTTTGATCGTTGTTCAGGTCCATGCCGCTCGGTTCTCCCGTATTGACAGTTGCCGAGAAGCGATGTGGCATCTCCCAAGCCTTGCCATCCAACAAATCCGGTGAGGGTTCCGCCAGATACTTTTCATGAAAAATGGCCGCGTTGTCTACCTCCGTCGAGTAATCCAATTCGTTGAGCAGCAAGATATCCGGCCGCACGTCCCGAATGATCGTAGCGATGGCTCGGGCTTGCGAGTTCGAACCGCTTTGCAGCTCCTGCGACAACTTGCCCGCTTCTGAACGATTGAGAGCCGCGTTGAAAGTCGCAACGCGAATGGCTCCTTCTCGCTTAGGCGGAGCCAAATCACCACCGGCCACCTGCTCGGCAGTCGAAAACAAAAATACAACGCAGACGGCAACAATTCTAGAGCGATCAAATAACACAAAACGATTCCTTGGACCAAAGGGACACGAGCACTTGAGCAAACCATTTTAGCCAGATATCGCAATGTTCGAACTGCACTTTAGCGATACACGGCCTCCGGGCTCGGCCTACAAATCGTGCGGAAGCACAACACGCTATGCTGATGTCGACACAAAATCCCAAGAAGCGTCGCAGTTTTTGCTTCGACTTTCTTCCGATTGCTCCGTGAACACAGATCGAACCTGTATAAAATTCTGCCCCCATCGCTCTAGGCTCGGCTGGAGCGCATAGAACTTGTTAGCCGCAAGATGTTTCGTAGCGGGATTAAAAGCGAACGCCGCAGCAGACGTAAAGACCAGAGCGACGGATTCACAAACTTCGGCGATTGGCCCCGGGGCGACGACCACCGCTTTGTCGGTTGGAATTTGTACGCAAGCATCGACAAACTGTTTTTCGCACTTCTACTCGAAGGTTCTTGCCCTGCCCTACAACCAATTTTTCATCTAGCCCAATTCCTTCTGAGCTAGCTGCTCGGGTCTGACCGATGATCCGGCAGGATCAACGGCAGTACGCCAGTTGCACGCACAGGCCGCATTGAAGATTCGAATGACGGTTGAAATGCATGAGAAGAACGGAGTTGTGTTTGGCCCGCCATACGCGCCAGCCTCCGCAGACGTGGATCGCGACAGAATATTTGAAAATTGGGGTCTCACTAGGAAAGAGTTCGACCAACTAGCCAACGACCCATTTGAACTTCTCATCCCTAAGTAAACCTGCGGGGCAGGCTCAGGAGTTGAAGATCAAGCCCCAAGTTATCGATTTAAAACGTTGGAGAGCCAGTTGTTCCAGCAGGCCACGACAACCATGTGGACCTGCGGTTTCAATAAACTTGCATTACAACCAATCGGCCCCATCAATATCATCAGCCAACGAAATCAACGTGGGATCCAACGTACCGACCGCCGATCGTTTCGTTCTCAAGAAATCCCAATCAACTGCCGCATAAATAGAATCCTGCCTGTGAACGGCAACTTCGAATCGTGCAATTGCAAAATCGTTGTTAACGCCGTTGTGGCTTGAACCTGCCATGACGATCTTGCCATCGGATTGGATGGCGACGCTATGGGCACGGTCCTCAGAAAAACCGATGGCGTTAGTTAGCTTTCCACCAGAACCGAAAGTCAAATCAAGGCTGCCGTTGGCATTATAGCGCGCCATTGCAAAATCGTTGTTAGTGCCATTGAAGCTATAACCCGCCACGACGATCTTACCATTCGTCTGGATGGTGACACTCTTGGCAATGTCATCGTAACTGCCGATGGCGGTCGTCAGCTTTCCATCTGAATCGAAAGTCGAATCAAGGCTACCGTTGGCGTTATAGCGCGTTAGTGCGAAATCGTCGTTATTGCCGACGCGACTGTATCCCGCCACGACGATCTTGCCGTCCGACCGGATCGCGACACTAATTGCGTAGTCTTGTGCACTTCCGACTGCGGTCGTTTGTTTTCCATCCGAATCAAAGGACGAATCTAGGCTGCCGTCCACGTTATAGCGCGCCAATGCAAAATCGTTGTAGGCGTAACCCGCCACGACGATCTTGCCATCTGACTGGATGGCGGCACTTCGAGCAATGTCATTGGAACTACCAAAGTCGGTCCTTAGCTTTCCATCCGAGTCAAAAGTCAAATCGAGGCTGCCGTCCGCGTTATAGCGCGCCATCGCAAAATCGTAGTTATTGCTGATGCGGCTATAACCCGCCACGACAATCTTACCGTCCGACTGGATAACGACGCTATTGACATGATCCGCAGCATTGACAAAGTCGGTCGTTAGCTTTCCATCAGAATCAAAAGTTAAATCGAGGCTGCCGTCCACGTTATAGCGCGCCAGCGCAAAATTGCTGTAGCTTTCTCCTGCCACGACGATCTTGCCATCCGACTGGATCGCAACACTTTGGGCCTCGTCATGTGCATAAGCAAACCCGGTCGTTAACTTTCCATCCGAGTCAAAAGTCGAATCGAGGCTGCCGTTGTCATTATATCGGGCTAGTGCAAAATCAATGTTAGGGCCGTTGTTGTTTTTTCCTAC
>WPCK01139602.1_pt1 | contig 13719 bp, 12 predicted proteins | sample 5399851 | NCBI WGS metagenome assembly WPCK01 (sample SAMN12869471, study PRJNA574797) | sludge metagenome | isolation source: wastewater treatment of pH11 | place: China:Beijing | collected 2019-05-20
TTATATGCTGTTAACGGTATTTATCATTCATCAGTTTCGTCAAAGAAAACAAGAGTTGGAATATCGTTATTTTCTTGAAGAAGTAAATATTCCATTTATTATTACCAATGTGGCTAATACACTGTGGATTTTTGCGTGGCACTATCAGTGGATAGATGCATCACTTCTTCTTATGATTGTCATTTTACTTGGACTACTTCGAATTGCCAAGGTGGTCAGTGAAGCGTATATCTCCATGAAAGATCGTTTCTGGGTGAGATGGCCTTTTATGATTTACTTTGGATGGATTACCGTGGCGACGATTGCCAATATAACCACCTGGATGGTTTTTCGTCAAATCACATTACCTTTCTTCAGCGAGGAAATCTGGACCGTCATCATTCTACTTGTTGGAACTCTGATTGGCACCCTGACCATTGTCAAGTACCGCTCAGTTGCCTATGGGGGTGTGTTTCTGTGGGCATATCTGGGGATTTATCTCAAACACACATCGGTCGTCGAGTTTAATAATCAATACCCAGGGGTTGTCATTTCTGTTTCAATTCTGATGATTTGGCTTTTATTGGTGGAATTCTATACGTATCGAAAGTTTAAGGAAGAAGAGATATAGTTGAAACATGAGGAGGTATAGCATGAACTATGTAGAGAGCAACCAGTAGGCATGGGACAAGCTGGCCTATGACCATCATCAGTATTATTTAAAGAAACTTCTTGAGGGAAAGTTGAAACTGAATCCATTGGTTCTGAAACAACTTCCGGATTTAATAGGAAAGTCCGTTCTTCATTTGCAATGTAACACGGGTTCGGATTCAGTGTTATTAGCCCTCCTGGGAGCTAAAGTAACAGCGGTTGACTTAGGGATTAAAAATGTGGAGTATGGACGACAATTGGCAGAAACAGCCAACGTGGACATTCGATTTATTCAGAGTGATGTGGTCAAACTGGATGAAACATTGTATGAAGTCTTTGATTATATCATTACCTTTGATGGAGTCTTGGGATGGATTGAAAATCTGAATGCCTGGGGTCGCATCGTTAAGAAAATGCTTCATCCTCAAGGGAAGATTTTTGTCTGTGATTCCCATCCGTTGTATCTGATTTGGGATGAGTCACATATTGTTAAGGGTCAACTTGTCATTAAGTATCCCTATTTTAAAAAAGAAGTGGAAGTGGAAGAGTCGATTGGAGGGTATGCGAGCGATAGTAAAGAAGCGACGAATTACTATTTTGCCTATACCATGAAGAAACTGCTTGATGCCTTTTCCTCGAATCAGCTATTCATTGAAACTTTTGAGGAATATGATCGCTGTGTGCCTGGCATGGGGGGCGATACACCGGTCGAAGAAGGTCTTGTCACTCATCGTCATTTCGAAGGAAACTACCGATTCTCTTTTCTCTTTGGGCGTCACATCGCTAAGGTTCGCGGTTGACACAGAGGGTCAAGTAGGGTAAAATAGTGGCAGTTCGATGAAAAGGAAAAAGTCTTATATTTGGGCATGTAGAGAGTTCTGGGATGGTGAAACAGAACCAACAATGTAAGATTGAAGTCACCTTGAAGAAAAGATTTTGAAACTCAGTAGAAATCTTCGTTTCCGGCGTTAACGGATGGAGTGTGCACTTGCGTATGTAAGTGCAAACGAAGGTGGTACCGCGTAATAACGTCCTTTGACAGGACGTTTTTTTTATCGAAAAAGGAGGAAGTATGAGAAAGGAACTTGCAAGCAAGTATCAAAGTAAGGAAGTTGAGAAAAACAAGTATCAGACGTGGGTTGATGCAGGTTTTTTTACTGCAGGTGATCAATCAAAAGATCCATTCTGTCTAGTGATTCCACCCCCGAATGTTACTGGAAAACTGCATCTTGGACATGCATGGGATACAACACTTCAGGATATCGTTGCCCGATACAAGCGTCTTCAAGGATTTGATACATTATGGCTATCCGGTATGGATCATGCAGGCATTGCCACACAGGCGAAGGTGGAAGAGCGTATGCGCAAAGATGGTATCAGCCGATATGATCTTGGACGTGAAGGTTTTCTGAAACAGGCGTGGTCATGGAAAGAGGAATATGCTTCCATCATCCGTGATCAATGGGCAACCATGGGATTATCTTTGGATTACTCCCGTGAACGATTTACCCTTGATGATGGATTGTCCGAAGCTGTTAAGAAGGTCTTTGTGGACTTATATAACGATGGACTGATTTTTCAGGGAGAGCGGATTATCAACTGGGACCCACAGGCGAAAACGGCACTTTCAAACATTGAAGTTATTCATAAGGAAATTGAAGGGGCATTTTATACCTTTGCCTTTCAGGTAGTTGGAAGTGATGAAGTTCTTCATGTGGCTACGACACGACCAGAAACCATGTTTGGGGACGTCTGTGTCTTTGTCCATCCGGAAGACAAACGATTTGCGCATCTGGTTGGAAAAACAGTAATTAATCCAGCGTCACACATAGAGATGCCGATCTTAGCCGATGATTATATCGATATTGAGTTTGGGACAGGGGCAATGAAATGTACTCCCGCCCATGACCCCAATGACTTTATCCTGGGAGAAAAGCATGGTCTTGAGCGGATTATCTGTATGAATCCGGATGGGACGATGAATGAGTTTGCCCAGGACTTTGAAGGATTGGACCGCTTTGAGTGTCGCAAACAACTGGTTAAGCGCATTGAAAACGAGGGAAATCTAGTCAAAATAGAAAAGCACGTCCATCAGGTGGGACATTCCGAACGTACAGATGTTATCGTTGAGCCGTATCTTTCCAAGCAATGGTTTGTCAAGATGAAGCCATTGGCACAGGAAGTATTGGAGGCACAGAAAGTCGAGGATGAAAAAATAAATTTCTTTCCTTCACGCTTTGATAAGACCTTTACTCAGTGGCTTGAAAACATTGAGGATTGGTGTATTTCCCGTCAGTTATGGTGGGGACACAGGATTCCTGCCTGGTTCCATAAGGAAACCGGCGAGATCTATGTTGGACTGAATGAACCTGAAAACATCGAGATGTGGCAGCAGGACGAAGATGTTCTGGATACCTGGTTTTCCAGTGCGTTATGGCCGTTTTCTACCTTGGGATGGCCGGAGAATACCGCGGATTTTAAGCGTTACTATCCGAATGATGTGTTGATTACCGGTTATGATATTATCTTCTTCTGGGTTGCTCGCATGGCCTTTCAGGCTCGCTACTTTACGAAGTCCCGTCCGTTTAAAGATGTACTGATTCACGGATTGGTCAGGGATGCTCAAGGGCGTAAAATGAGTAAATCGCTGGGGAATGGTGTGGATCCGATGGATATTGTAGAAAACTTTGGGGCAGATGCACTACGCTTCTTTCTGACAACCAACTCTGCACCAGGTCAGGATTTGCGTTTTATGGATGAGAAAGTGGAAGCTGCCTGGAACTTTATCAATAAGTTGTGGAATGCATCCCGCTTTGTTATGATGAACTTACCGGAGGATTTCAATGAAGCTTCAGTTGATTTAAGTCATATCAATGTGATTGATACGTGGCTGTTGCAAAAGTTGAACACCACCATCACCAATGTCAGCGCAAACATGGATAAATATGAGTTTGCCATCGTGGGCAATGAACTATTATCTTTTATCTGGGATGATTTCTGCTCCTGGTATATTGAGTTAAGTAAATCAACTTTATTGGGTGATGATGAAGTTATGAAACAGGCAACCCGTTCGACACTGTTTGTGGCATTGGATGCGATAGTCAAACTGTTACATCCATTTATGCCATTTGTGACCGAGGAAATCTATCAGACCTTACATCAGAATCAGGATATATCCATCTGTACAGCTAGCTGGCCAGTGTTACAGCCAGTGTCAAAGACAAGTGTGGTCACTGAGGTTGAACAGTTGATTAGCGTGATTTCGACAGTTCGTGAACTGCGCAATGCCCGTTCGATTAAGAACAGTGTGTTACTGAAAGGTCAGATCCTTGATTCATCGAAGGAGTTGATTGAACCTTCACAATGGATCCAAGATATCCTATTGAAAATGGTTAAACTTGAAATACTGGATCATCTTGGGGATGAAACCATGGTGTTACCGATTCTTTCGGGTAGTTTGATTCTATCGAATGAAGGTGTTGTGGATAAGGCAGCAGAGATTGAAAAGTTGAGTTTGGAGGCTAAAAAGCTGAGTGGTGAAATTGATAGATGTAAAGGTATGCTTTCAAATCCGAACTTTACTGCGAAGGCTCCGGTGCACAAAGTTGAAGCCGAAGAGGCGAAACTGGCGGAATATGAACGGCAATATCAGATAGTGAGCCGAAGATTGGAAGAATTGACAGCTTAAGAGCGCTTTCACTTCTCAAATGGATGAATTTTTAGTATAATGTTGAGTGCAAACAAAAGTTGGCAAATGCCTAAGGAGGAAATATGAGTCACAAGTACGTCTATATGTTCGAAGAAGGTAATGGCTCCATGAAAGAGCTCCTTGGTGGTAAGGGCGCAAACCTGGCAGAAATGACAAGTTTGGGTATGCCTGTACCTCAAGGGTTCGTGGTTACGACCGAAGCATGTACCCGTTACTATGCGGATAATGAAGTGATTTCAAATGAAATCGTGGAAGAAATTTTCGCAAACATAGCCAAACTGGAGGCTATCAGTGGAAAAGTATTTGGGGATCCAAAGAACCCACTACTTGTTTCCGTTCGTTCTGGTTCTCGCGCGTCGATGCCAGGAATGATGGATACAATCTTAAATCTTGGCTTGAATGACGAAGTGGTTGAAGAGTTCGCAAACTTATCAAACAACCCTCGTTTCGCTTACGATTCCTACCGTCGTTTTATCCAAATGTTCTCGGATGTTGTTATGGATCTTCCAAAGCACAACTTCGAAGTCATTATCGATGAAATGAAGGAAGAAAAGGGAATTACACTGGACATCGATTTTTCAGCGGATGATCTTAAGGAAATGGTTCGCCGTTTCAAAGCTTACTATGTGAAACACAAAGGAAGCGAGTTCCCATCGGATGCAAAATCTCAATTGATTGAGTCCGTAAAAGCCGTGTTCCGTTCATGGAACAACCCACGTGCGATTTACTATCGTCGTATGAATGATATTCCAAGTGATTGGGGTACAGCAGTTAACGTTCAGATGATGGTTTTCGGTAATATGGGGGATGACTGTGGAACAGGTGTAGCCTTTACACGTAACCCATCCACCGGTGAAAAGAAGTTGTATGGTGAGTTTTTGATGAATGCCCAAGGTGAAGACGTTGTGGCTGGGATTCGTACACCAAAGCAAATAAAAGAATTAAAAGTGATTATGCCTCATGCTTATGATGAGTTCGTAGCAATCTGCGATCGTTTGGAAGAACATTACAAAGATATGCAAGATATGGAATTCACCATTGAAAAAGGCAAGTTGTTTATGTTGCAAACCCGTAATGGAAAACGTACAGCTGCGGCTGCGTTAAAAATTGCGGTAGATCTAGTGGAAGAAGGAATGATTTCGAAAGAAAAAGCTGTTCTTCAGGTAGATCCAAAACAGTTGGATGCACTTCTGCACCCACAATTTGACCCAGAAGCCATCAAGAATGCAACACCTGTGGGTGAAGCACTTCCTGCTTCTCCTGGAGCAGCTTCCGGTAAAGTGGTGTTTACAGCTGAAAAAGCGGTTGAGTGGTCAGAAAAAGGAACAAAAGTCATTTTGGTTCGTCTGGAAACTTCTCCTGAAGATATCGAAGGTATGCACGTATCCCAAGGTATTCTTACAGCTCGTGGCGGTATGACTTCTCATGCGGCTGTTGTGGCGCGTGGTATGGGTACTTGCTGCGTCAGTGGATGTGGCGATATCAAGTTTACATCAAAAACCTCCTTTACCTTAGGTGGACGTACATTCAATGAAGGGGATGACCTTTCACTTGATGGTACAAGCGGTAAAATCTATGGTGAAGCAATTCCTACCATTCCTGCATCAATTACCGGTGATTTTGGTAAGCTAATGGTTTGGGCTGATGAATTCAGAACATTAAAAGTTCGTACTAATGCCGATACACCACGTGATGCTCGTCAGGCAGTTGAGTTTGGGGCAGAGGGTATTGGTCTTGTTCGTACAGAGCATATGTTCTTTGAAGGCGATCGCATCAAAGCAGTTCGTGAGATGATCGTGTCAAAAACTGAAGAGCAACGTCGTAAAGCGTTGGCAAAACTTCTTCCAATGCAACGTAGTGACTTTGAAGGCATCTATGAAGCGATGGAAGACCGTCCGGTGACCATTCGTTATTTGGATCCACCTCTACATGAGTTCCTTCCAACTGCTGAAGAGGATATCGTCAACTTGGCTAAGGAAATGAATCTTGAAGTTGCGGATTTACATGCAGTGATTGATTCTCTTCATGAGTTCAACCCAATGATGGGTCATCGCGGATGCCGTCTGGCTGTTTCTTATCCGGAAATCGCTGAGATGCAAACACAAGCGGTGATTGAAGCTGCGATTAATGTAACAAAGAAACATCCTGAATGGAACTTACTTCCTGAAATCATGATTCCTTTGGTAGGGGAAGTGAAGGAACTTAAATACGTGAAGGATATCGTTGTGAAAACAGCCGATAAGCTGATTGCGGACAGTGGAATTGAGTTAAAGTATCTTGTTGGTACGATGATTGAAATTCCAAGAGCTGCTTTATTGGCAGATGAAATTGCGTTGGAAGCTGAATTCTTCTCTTTTGGTACCAATGACTTGACTCAAATGACCTTTGGATTCTCTCGTGATGATGCGGGTGGATTCTTGAGCCATTACTATGACAAGAAAATCTATGAACAAGATCCATTTGCTCGTTTAGATCAACATGGCGTTGGTAAACTTGTTTCATTGGCGGCTAAATTAGGTAAAGAAGCTCGTCCGGATATCAAATTGGGTATCTGTGGGGAGCACGGTGGAGATCCAAGCTCCATTGAATTCTGCCATAAGGCTGGATTAAGCTATGTGTCATGTTCACCATTCCGTGTACCAATTGCACGTTTGGCTGCTGCACACGCTGCACTTAAAAACAAATAGTCGTGAAGAACCATGGAAACATGGTTCTTTTTATTATTGACATATGTCAATAATGGAGTATACTTGAGTTATAAATGACATATGTCAATAAAGGAGGGAATATGCCAAGACCAAGTAAACACAGACGAATCTGTGAAGTGCCCAAAGTGCTTCAGTTCGGACCTATTGGATTTACAGATCAACCTTCAGATCCGGTAAAGATGCATCTGGATGAATTTGAATGTATTCGTCTTTTGGATGTGGAGGGATATACCCAGCAGCAGTGTGCAGAGGCTATGCAGGTGGCTCGAACGACGGTTCAGAAAATCTATGCGGATGCACGCAGGAAATTAGGCGAAGCACTGGTTTATGGGCATCAGCTGCAGCTTGAAGGTGGTGATGTGGTTATGCATCATCATGAAGGGAAGTTTTGTGGAAAAGGCTGTCATCGACGTAGGCGAAAGCAAAGGGAGGAAAACACATGAAAATAGCTATTGCATCATCAAATCATCAGATATCGCAGCATTTTGGACATTGTACTCATTTTCATCTGTATGATATTGAAAATCAGACGATAACGCATGAAAGTTTGGTCGAAAACCCAGGTCATCAGCCGGGGGTATTGCCGAAATTTCTGCACGAACAGGGTGTTGGTATCATTATTTCTGGAGGCATGGGTGGTAAAGCCATTGAACTGTTTCAGAAACATGACATCGCCGTCGTTCTGGGAGCCAATGGACATGTATCTGATGTGATCCAGGCGTTTCTACACGGAGATCTTGAATCCAATGAAGAACCATGCGATCATGTGCATGACGATCATTCGCAACATCACAATTGCAAACACTAGGATTTTGGGTGTATACTGTGGGTAGAGGTGATCGATATGAAACCATCTGCCCATCCAACCATCATAAAAGCCGTCATTATCTTAGGATATGTGTCTGTATTATCGTTTGGGCTTTCCGTAGCACTCGGTGTCCTTGTGGAAGCCATTGGGATAAACTCTATGTTTCTGCAGGTCGCCATGCCAATTAGTTTGATTACCCTTGTGTTAGGTTCGAGTCTTCTTCGTCAATCGATGAGTGATAAAGATCAGATTAAAGTCAGATTAGCTACACGGCTTGCCTTTTTGAGCCTGGTGTTCATGGTGTTTATTATCATCTTCTTTGCCATTTTCTTCACCTGGATCTTCAGAGGCGCTTAGTCCCTTCAAAAAAGGGATTTTTTTTATTGACAAAGGATCTGTGTTACTGTAATATTGTATTAGGTAGTTAGTACAACAGTACAGAAAGGAGTCCTATGGAACAGTTTGTATCAGAAAAGCCGATCTATATGCAAATTATGGATAAGGTTAAAAAGGAAATTGTTTCCGGCAGGTTACCACTTGGGTCACCTATGGCAAGTGTCCGTGAATTGGCCATTGCGTATCATGTGAATCCCAATACGGTTCAGCGGGCATTAAGTGAATGTGAACGTGAAGGGTTGCTTAAAAGCGATCGTACGTTGGGACGATATGTAAGTGCAGATCAGACGATGATTGATGCCCTTAAACAGTCCATGCTTGAAGAGTGGGTTACTGATTTTGTGGGACAGTGCAGAGATATCGGATTGAGCAAAGTTGAAGTGGTGGCATTAATCGAAGCTGCCTATAAGAAAGTGGGTGTGTCACAATGATTAAAATCGAACATGTTTCCAAGAGTTATGGGAAGACCGTGGCTCTTGCAAACGTCCATCTGGAGTTGCCTAAGGGCAAAATCGTTGGTTTGCTGGGTCCCAACGGATCAGGTAAAACGACATTAATAAAGATACTGAATGGTTTACTATCCGATTATCAAGGAAGTGTTTCCATTGGGGGATATCCTGTAAGCAAGGATAGCAAAGCGCTGATTTCGTATCTGCCGGATCAGACCTATCTTGCCAACTGGATGAATGGAGAAGCGGCGATTACGCTCTTTAAAGATATGTATGCGGATTTTGATGAAAATCGAATGCGTGAGTTACTTGCCAAATTGCGTTTGGATTCAAAGCAACCAATTAAAAATATGTCCAAGGGGATGAAAGAGAAATTTCAGTTAGCACTGGTTATGTCACGCCGGGCCAGCATCTACATTCTGGATGAGCCGATTGGTGGGGTAGATCCAGCAGCCCGTGAGTTAATTCTTACCACGATTCTTGAAAATTATGAGCCTGAATCTCTAGTTCTGATTTCCACCCATCTGATTGCGGATATTGAGCAGATCTTTGATTCTGTGATCTTTCTGAAAGAAGGGGAAGTGGTTTTGTATAAGGATGTGGATGTATTACGTGAAGAAGAAGGAAAATCAGTCGATGAGCTGTTCCGGGAGGTGTTCAGATGTTAATGAAATTAATCAAACATGATATTATATCTACCAAGCGGGATTTCTATGGCATTTATCTGGCGTTACTGATTGTTTCGCTGATTGCACCTTTTATCATCCACAATGGACCTGAGTGGTTAGCAGTCATTGCGATGTTTGGTGTGATTGGGGTTGTGATTGCGATTGTCATTATGACCTTTGTTACCATTGTCAAATTATATGTCCGTCGTCTTTACTCATATGAAGGGTATTTAACGTGGACATTACCCGCAACGACCGAAATGATTCTATCTTCGAAAATTCTTGTTGGCATGTTCTGGACAGTTGTGAGTTATCTTGTTATTACTTTGGGTCTATTTATCTTCGTGATGGTCTTATCATTGATTGTGGGTGGATTTGGACCGGAGTTTGGTGTTATCTGGGGTGTCATGATTGATTCCGGTTTTGTGGGCAAACTGCTAATGGCGATGCTCTATGGCATTCCACATTCACTGGTAAATCTAGTGTACAGTATGGTGCTGCTATTATTGGTCATTACCATAGTGAATACATCCATGATTAAGAAAGCCAAAGTTGGTGTAGGAATCCTTCTTTATATTGGGGTTTCACTGTTGCTAACGCAGCTTCTATCCCTGTTTATTAAGGTCGAGCCATTGAGAGTGTGGGTTAATGAGAATGTTCTTACGGGTGTGGCTATTGATCCTGTCAATGCTCTGTATCAGTTTTTCTCCTCCTTTACCATTACCTATAACTGGCTTTCACTGGTAGGAATTGTGGTTTACTATATTTTGTGGATTGTGCTGTTTATTGTCGGTACAGTCTATCTGATTGAACATAAGATCGAACTGGAGTAATCCGGTTCTTTTTTTGTAAATTTTTTCACTGATGGGGTTTATGTAAGGGCTTTCTTATGTTAGAATGTGGATGAAAACGGAGGAAGAACTATGATTGTAGGTTGTCTAAAAGAAATTAAAAAGCATGAATATCGTGTTGGATTGATTCCGGCACATGTGAGTAGTTATGTGGCTGCGGGGAATCAGGTCTATATTGAAACTCTCGCGGGTGAGGGAAGTGGATTCAGTGATGAGGAGTACATCGAAGCAGGAGCAACTATCTGTGCTACGGCTAAGGAAGTCTGGGAACTTTGTGACATGATTGTTAAGGTGAAGGAACCGTTGGCAGCTGAGTATGAACTGATGAAACCGGGACAAATCCTGTATACCTATTTGCATCTTGCAGCGGATAAGGCGTTAACCGATGCACTGATTGCACGTAAGGTCAAAGGTGTAGCTTATGAAACGATCACAGATCGTTTTGGTGGATTGCCGTTGCTTAAACCGATGAGTGAAGTGGCGGGTCGCCTTTCTGTTCAGGAGGGCGCGAAATATTTGGAACGTCCATTTGGTGGACGTGGTGTTCTTTTAGCCGGTGTGCCCGGTGTCCCTAAAGGAAAAGTCGTCATTATCGGTGGCGGTACGGTAGGTACCAATGCTGCGAAAATTGCCCTTGGAATGGGTGCGGATGTCACAATTCTTGATCGCAATATCAAGCGTCTGGAAGAGTTGGATAACTTATTTGGCTCATCCATTCAAACTTTGTACAGCACAGAAGCGATTGTGGAATCTCAAGTATCTCAAGCGGATCTGGTCATCGGGGCTGTATTGATTCCTGGTGCCAGTGCTCCAAAGGTTGTGAATCGTGAGATGTTAGCAAAAATGCGCAAAGGTGCGGTCATTGTGGATGTGGCTGTCGATCAGGGTGGATGCTTTGAAACGACCAAGGCAACCTATCATGATGATCCGATTTATATTATTGATGAAGTGATTCACTATTGCGTCGCGAATATGCCGGGAGCAACCCCTCGAACATCAACTCAGGCATTAACCAATGCAACACTCAGCTATGGACTGATGATTGCCCGCTATGGCTTGGAAACAGCCTGTGCCCTGGATGAACATCTGGCCAAGGGTGTCAATACCTACAATGGGTTTATCACCTGTGCTGAAGTGGCAACCGCCTTTGGATATACGAGTAAAGAACTAAAAGAAGTCATGGCTTAATGAAAAGGGGATATCCCCTTTTTTAGGAGGAAGTATGGAAAAGCAACCTTTAAAAGGTCTCGTTGAAGAAAAACGTGTCGTCAATATCAATCAGATTCACCAAGAAAACCGAACGTTTGGAGAGCATGTATCCGATGTTCTGGCTCAAAAAGCAGGTAGTTGGGGGTTTATTCTCAGTTTTTTATTTTTGTTAGTGGCTTGGATTTTCTTGAACAGTCTTATCTTGAAAAAGCCTTTGGATCCATATCCTTTTATCCTTTTGAATCTGATTCTATCCTGTATTGCAGCGCTTCAAGCACCGATTATTATGATGTCGCAGCGAAGACAGGAAGAAAAAGATCGTATTCGAAGTGAGCAGGATTACCTTATTGATCAGAAGGCAGAGTTGCTGTTAGAGGAGGTTTATCATTTGATGCTTGAGTTAAAACAGGATGTGGATCAGTTGAAACAATCGAAATCGAATCCGTAAAGTAGCCTTGAAACTGCAAAATAGTTGCACCGATTCGTGTTTTTTACCTATGAATCGGTGTATAATGGGATAAGTTAGATGGAGGATTCGTATGTATCATATTTCAGATATTAAAAAATACCGTTTCTGTCCACGCTTTTTCTGGAAGGCTAACCATCAGAAACAAACCAGCCGGATGCCTTATATTCGATTGGAAGAGAAACTGATTGAGCTTGCTAAAGAGAAACTGGAAATAGATTCGTTTTTTATGGGGGTTCGCAACGACTCAAATGACATCTCATTATCCGCATTTGAAAGAAATGAGTGGGGCTGCAACGTACGTTTTGAGTATCATGGTCTTCGGGTTAAAATTCCCTTTATGCAGAAAACTGATGAAGGATATCGCATCTTCTTTACCTATTTGGGCGTACTTCCTAAAGGGGATGATGTACGTTTTTATGCGGACAATTTGTGGGTTTTACAGCAGTTGGATCTTCATGTAATGGATATTCAGATTATTCACCTCAATGCGGGGTACATCCGGGAAGAAGATCTGAATGTTTCAGAGCTGTTTGTGGTAAGTGAGCATTTCTATACACCGAAGGGAAATCCAAGCAAACGGGTTTTTGACTACGTTTTGCATCATGTTCAGGACTTGTCCAAGGTACTTTCTTCCATGGAAGAAACACTGAGTGGATCTATGCCTGAGGCTGTGAAGTTACCACGGTGCTATCGCAGAAACAAATGTCCTCACTATGATGAGTGTTTCCCGCATGAGCAGACACACGATGCGATGTCGATATATCATCTTGTAAATACAAATCAGAAGGATGAGCTTGTGGCAAAGGGAATCACTCGCTTGGATCAGTTGACAGGTGAGGATATTACCGGAGATCGGGTTCAGTATGCTCAAATCATGGCTGCCCGTTCGGGGGGTGAGTTTGTGGATCGACTTGCACTAAAAAACTGGATCAAATCATTGCAACCACCGTTTTCCTTTTTGGATTTTGAGTGGGACTTATATGCGATTCCACCTTACCATGGTTTAAAACCGATGGAAGTTTTACCATTTCAGTTTTCACTTCATATGTATCATGACCAACAGGTTGAACATGAACAGTTTTTAGGAGTTGGGGATTGTCGGGAAGATTTTATTAAAAAACTTCTAACGACCATACCCGAAGAAGGGACCATTTTCGCCTATAATGCGGATGGGGCTGAAAAATTACGATTACTCGAACTGGCTCGTCAGTTCCCTACATATGAAGAAGCACTGATATCCATTGCGGACCGACTGATCGATTTAGCCATCCCATTTTTCCTTGGATTGTATTACAATCTGGAGTTCAAAGGGGCTTTCACACTCAAACGTGTAACCGAAGTTATCGCGCCTGATTTAGCCTATGATGATCTCAACATCCAACATGGTCTTCAGGCAGTGGAGCAGTGGCGGGCGGCTGATCGGCTGGATGCACCGATGGATCCGGATGTAAAGGATCAGCTCTATGCGTATTGTATGCGTGATACCTTATCGATGGTTTCCATCTTTCAATATCTTCAAAAGCTGGTTTCAGTATGAGAAAAAATGAAGCCATGAGTTATCATGTGGTTCCGCCCTATGGACTAATCAATGACCCCAATGGGTTAATTTACTTCCAAGGTCTTTATCATGTGTTTTTTCAGTGGAACCCTAATGACTGTGATCATTCATATAAATGCTGGGGACATGCCACAAGCAACGACCTGGTTCACTTTGATTATCATGAGGCTGCATTACTGCCAGATCAGTGGTATGACGTTTCTGGCTGCTATTCAGGCAGTGCCATCGAGTTTGATGGAAAAATGTATATCTACTATACCGGAA
>WPCK01155972.1_pt1 | contig 13717 bp, 15 predicted proteins | sample 5399851 | NCBI WGS metagenome assembly WPCK01 (sample SAMN12869471, study PRJNA574797) | sludge metagenome | isolation source: wastewater treatment of pH11 | place: China:Beijing | collected 2019-05-20
GCCGACCTGCTGGTGATCCTGTCCGAGATCGCCTTCCTGGAGATCCCGGCCGACACCGTCGCCATCAAGTTCTCCGGCCGCTTCAACAAGGGCGTCGACTACGTCGGCGACGTCGAGGAGTTCCTCGCAGAGTTCCGTTCAGACGTTGCGGTGATCCAGTGGGCCATCAACGAGTTCGGCATGAAGCCGAACCTGAAGATCTCGGTACACACCGGTAGCGACAAGTTCTCGCTCTACCCGGGCATCGGCCAGATCGTCCGCGACCTGAATGCTGGCCTGCACCTGAAGACCGCCGGCACGACCTGGCTGGAGGAGTTGATCGGGCTGGCCGAAGGCGGCGGCGAGGGTCTGCAGATCGCCAAGGAAATCTATCGCTCGGCCTACGCCATGTACGACGAACTGGTTGCTCCCTACGCCGATGTAATCGACATCGACCAGGCCGCTCTGCCCAGCCCGGACGAGGTCGACGGCTGGACCAGCGAGCAGTACGCCGACGCGCTGCGCCATGACCAGTCGAACCCTGCCTTCGACCTCAACGTGCGCCAGTTGTTGCATGTGGGCTTCAAACTGGCTGCCAAGATGGGCCAGCGCTACCTGGACGCCCTCGACACCTACCGTTCCGACGTCGAGCGCAACGTCACCGAGAACCTGTACGAGCGCCACCTCAGGCCACTGTTCGTCGCCTGATTCACAAGGGAGCCGTAAAGGCAACCGACGCACAGCCTCGGAGAGTGAAGAAGTGTCCCTTGGCTTGGAATGATGGGCTCTGCGAAAGACTCATCATTCCAAGCAGGGGACACTGTTTCGGTGGCAACGCAGGGTGTCCGCTCGGACTAGCCGCAAACTTGGCTGAAGTCTCCGGCGAACGCTAGAACCGTGGGTGCCCCGACGCAGATCTGGCTAGTAGCTGCAACCCCGTCCGCGGCACTCAACGGGATGTTGTGTCCAGGCACGCGCTGCTCCACGCCGAACCAACTGGTGAGGCTGCTGGGCAGTGCGGGGGAGACCACCTTGGTGTCGTTCGCGTCGACCTCGTTGAGGTTGGCAGCAGCGCGGAAGGCGTCTGGGCGTCCCATCACCTCGTCCACCAGGCCCTTCTCGGTGGCCGTCTGCGGATCGAACATGAATGCCCCCAGTTCGCTGCGGATGCGGTCTGCCGGGATGCCACGGTGTTCGGCGACGAAGTCCACGAACTGCGCGTACTCCACGTCCATACCCTGGCCGTAGACGGCGCGTTCTTCATCGGTCATGTCGCGGAACGGGTTGCCGAAGTCCTTCCCCGTGCCGCGGGTCAGGTACTCCCGGGTGATGCCGCCCTGGGTCTCAACACCAGATGTCAAGATGTTGCCGGTCAGTCCGGTCACTTCCCGATACCGGTCGAACGGCCCGAAGATGACCCCGATGCTGCCCACGAGGGTGCCGTAGTCGGAGATGATCAGGTCGGCCGGCGCCATCGCATACATGCCACCGGACGCGGCCATCGATTGCACGTAGGCCACGACCTTCCTCCCGGTCCGTTCCTGGTAGCGGATCACCGCGTCGGCGATCGCCCGGGCGCCGTAGATGCTGCCGCCGGGGGTGTCCATCAGCAACAGCACGCCCGAGTAGTCGTCGGCCTCGAGCGCGTCCAACTGCTCGGCGATCTCGTACCCGTAGGTGCCGGTGGTGAACATCGAGCCGTTCCCGGCGCCGTCGATGGCACCGGAGATGTTCAGCGCAAGCATTGTGTTGGACGCATTGGTCGGCCCCCAGATGTGCTGGTAGGCCGAGGAGAAGTCAGGACGGCCACTGCTGGCGGCCCTCGCCACCAGACCCATCCCGAGCAGGCTAACCAAGAGCAGGGCCATCGTGACCACGCCGACACCAAAGGCCGCCCCGATGCCGATCCCGAAGCCGCGGGCGAATGGTTTCTCCGGCGCGGCGGCACGGGGCATGGGTTGCGGGGGCGGCGGGGCCATCCTGACCGAAGAGGGCGGTGGTGCCATCCTGACTGAAGAGGGCGGTGGCGCTGACGGGCCTTGCGATGTGGGCTCGCTCTGGACGGTCGCTGGGTCTGGGCGCTTGGTGGGGTCTTCACTCACGGGCTCAGTATCGCAGCCATGCCACAATGGTCTTCGTGATGAGCCCGATCAGACCCAGCGCAGTCCTGTGGGATTTCGACGGAACGTTGGTCGACACCGAGGAGGTCTGGGTCCAGACCGAGATCGAGGTGATGGCCCGGTACGGGGTGGCCTGGAGTTACGGGCAGGGCGTCGCCTTGTGCGGCGCCTCCGGGCCGGCGACGATGCGCGCCATGTGGGCCGAGGCGACCAGCCAGCTCGGTGAACCGCTGGACATCGCTCCAGAGGCGTTCTGGTCCCAGGTGCCCGACGGCGTCCTGCGTCATCTGGAGACTATGGGGCCGCCTTGGCGGCCCGGGGTTCCAGAGTTGCTGGCCGATCTGTCCAACCGCGGCGTCCCGATGGCCGTCGTCTCGGCCAGTCCGCCCGAACTGTTGAACGCGGGTCTGCAGCAGCTGCCCGACGGGTTCTTCGGCACGATGGTCAGTGGCCCCGAGATGCCGCGCGGCAAGCCGGCACCGGACGCCTACCTGATGGCGGCCGAGCGGCTGGGAGTCGAGACATTTGACTGCATCGTCGTCGAGGATTCGGTGCCGGGTACCGCGGCCGGCCGGGCGTCCGGCGCAGTGGTGATCGCGGTGCCCGCCATGTTGCCGTTGCCCACCGCACCGGGCCAGGTGAACCTCGACACGCTGGCGGGCCTGACGGTGGACGACATGTCACGGATCTGGCATGAGGTGCGGGCGAGTGAGTGAGTTGGATGCCGCGTCCTATTCGGGTGTGCGTACCGGCGTCCTGCAAGAGGGCGAGTGGGTCTCGCTGACCGACCCGAAGGGGCACCGCAAATCGTTGTTGTTGGAGGCCGGCAAGACCTTCCACACCACCAAGGGCGGCCTGTCCCACGACGACGTAATCGGCCAGCCCGAGGGGGTGGTGGTGACCACCGTCGGTGGTCTTGACTATCTGGTCTTCCGGCCGCTGCTCAACGAGTTCATCGTCTCCATGCCACGCCAGGCCGCGATCGTCTATCCGAAGGACGCCGCCCAGATCCTGATGCGCGCCGACATTTTCCCGGGGGCCCATGTACTGGAGGCCGGCGTAGGTTCGGGGGCACTGAGCCTGGCGCTGCTGCGTGCCATCGGCCCCACCGGACGCCTGCACAGCTATGAACGGCGCGTCGAGTTCGCCGAGGTGGCCGTCGCCAACGTGGAACAGTTCTTTGGGGGCCGGCATCCGGCCTGGACGCTCACGATCGGCGACCTGGCCGAAGTGGTGGCGGACGAACCGGTCGATCGGGCGATCCTCGACATGCTTGCCCCGTGGGATTGTCTTGCGGCGGTGGCCGGCGTCCTGAGCCCCGGGGGCATCCTGTGCTGCTACGTGGCCACAGCCACCCAGATGGGGCGCATCATGGACACCGTGCGTGCCCACGGCGGTTTCACCGAGCCGAGCGCCATCGAGGTCTCGGTGCGCGACTGGCACGCCGAGGGCCTGGCGATCCGTCCGGGCCACGCCACGACCGCGCACACCGGCTTCCTGGTGATGACCCGCAGGCTCGCACCGGGTGTGCAGGCCCCGCTGCGCAAGAGGCGACCAGCGCCCGGTGCCTACGGTCCCGACTACTCCGGCCCGGTGCCACGCAACGTCAGGGCGGAGCACATTGAGGCGAACCGGGTCAGGGCCACCGAGCACGGCTAGTCGAGCCCAGTTCAGCGATCCGAGGCGCGACGGCACGGCGCGGTAGGCTGGGCCATCATGACTGGCCCACACGTCCCCGAACTCGACGAACTGGATAGCTCCTTCGCGCACTATGCAGCACGAGTTGCACCCTCGGCGTTGCCCACCGTGGACGCCGGCACTGCGACGCTTGGCCCACATGGCACCACGATCGTCGCGGCGAACTTCACAGGTGGGGTGGTGATGGCAGGTGATCGACGCGCCACCATGGGCACCATGATCGCCCAACGCGAGATCGAGAAGGTTTTCGGTGCCGACGAGCACAGCATCATCGGAATTGCCGGGGTTGCGGGCATAGCGGTCGAATTGGTGCGACTGTTCCAGGTCGAGCTGCAGCACTACGAGAAGATCGAGGCAGTGCCGCTCAGCCTCGATGGCAAGGCGAATCGTCTTGGCGCGCTGGTACGTGGCAACCTGTCGATGGCCATGCAGGGCTTGGCCGTCATCCCGATGCTGGCCGGATGGGACCATGAGCGTCGCGAAGGTCGCATCTTTGGCTACGACGCGACGGGCGGACGCTACGAGGAATCCGGATTCCACGCCATCGGCTCCGGGGCGGCCTTCGCGCGTGGCTCCCTGAAGAAGACCCACAACCCCGCCAGCGCCGCCGGCGAGGCGATCGCCGCCGTCATCCGTTCGCTCTACGATGCCGCCGACGATGACGCGGCCACCGGCGGGCCCGACCTCGCCCGCAGGATCTTCCCGGTGGTGATGACAGCCACCGAATCCGGCGTCCAGCAGTTGCCGGTCGCCGAGGTGGCCGAGCTGACTACTCGAGTACTGGAGACGATGTGAGCCTGCCCTTCTACGTGGCCCCTGAGCAGCAGATGAAGGACCGCGCCGACTTCGCCCGCAAGGGCATCGCCCGCGGCCGATCGGTGGTCGCGCTGCGTTTTCGTGATGGGGTCGTCATGGTCGCCGAGAACCCCAGCGGCACCTTGCACAAGATCAGTGAGATCTACGACCGTATCGCCTTCGCGGCGGTCGGCCGCTACAACGAATTCGAGAACCTGCGCATCGCCGGAATCCGTTATGCCGATCTGCGCGGCTACTCCTACGACCGGCGTGACGTCAACGCCAGAGGCTTGGTGAACGCCTATGCACAGCAGTTGGGTACGACCTTCAGCTCCGCAGTTGACAAACCGTTCGAGGTCGAACTGATTGTGGCCGAGGTCGGCGCGTCCTCGGCCGACGACCAGATCTTCCGGGTGGGCTTCGACGGCACCGTCACAGACGAACCCAGGTTCGCGGTGGTCGGCGGGGCCACCGACAGGCTGCAGACCCAGATCAGCGCCGGCTTCGACCCCGACTGCGACCTTGACACTGCGCTGGAGCTGGCGACCCGCTGCTTCGCCAGCGGTGCTGTGCTGGAAATGGCGGTGCTGGACCGGGCACGCCCCCAGGCCCGCAAGTTCCGACGCATCGGGGGCTGAGGTGGGCGTCGAGGAGATCAGTCCCGCTGTCATTGTCGGGGCCGGTTTGGTGGGGGCGTCAGTGGGGTGTGCGCTCAGCGAGGCGGGGGTCGTCGTGCACCTGCGCGACCGCGTCCGCACCCATGCCGTGGTCGCCTCCGGACGCGGGGCCGGCCGCTTGGAGGAGCCGATCGCGTCCGAGGTGAAGCTGGTGATCGTGGCGGTGCCGCCCGTGGCGATCGGCGAGGTGGTCGCCCGCAGCCTGGACAAGTACCCCAACGCGACCGTCACCGACGTCGGATCGGTGAAGTCGCGGATCGCGACCGATCTGGCGAAGCTGCACATCAACCTGGGACGCTACGTCGGTGGGCATCCGATGGCCGGCTCCCAACACAGCGGCCCGATCACTGCGGTCAGCGAGCTGTTCGTCGACCGGACCTGGGTGCTGACGCCCAGGCCCGACAACCCCGACTGGGTGGTGGACCGGGCGCGAATGCTGGTTCGCACCTGCCGGGCGCGGCTACTTGAGATGGACGCCGACCAGCACGACCGCGCGGTCGCCGAAGTCAGCCACTTTCCGCAGCTGATGAGCAGCCTGACCGCCGCCCGGTTGGCTGAGATACCGGCTGGCGACCTGCGGCTGGCCGGGCAGGGGGTGCGAGACGTCACCCGGATCGCAGCCTCCGACGTCGGGATGTGGCGGCAGATCGTGGCGGCCAACATCACACCGATCCGGGAGCAACTGGTCGCGCTGCGCGCCGACCTGGACCAGCTGATAGAGGCCCTCGACGACCCTCGCTCGGTGACTGACGTACTTGCCAGAGGCAACGAAGGAGCGCGTGCGTTGCCCAGCAAGCGCGGCAAGAGTCCGGACGAGGTCGTCGCCGTGGTTGTCGAGATCCCCGACACCCCGGGTGCTCTGGGTCAGTTGTTCGCTGACGTCACCGCCCACGGCGTCAACATCGAAGACGTCTCGATCGAGCATGACCCCGAACGCCAGGCCGGTTACCTGTCGGTGGAGGTGGCCCGCGAGGGTGCCGATGGACTTCGCCGGATGCTCCGGGAACGCGGCTGGGGGCTGCGTTCCTGATGTCTTTTCGCCAATCCGAAAGCTAGGAGATCCACCGTGAATGACCTGCTGCGGCCTGACTTGGTGATCGCGGTTGATGGCCCGAGTGGTTCGGGCAAGTCGTCCACCTCTCGGGCGGTCGCCGAGCGGCTGGGCGCTGCCTACCTCGACACCGGGTCGATCTATCGGGCGCTGGCCACCTGGTGCGCGTCCCGCAGCATCGGCCCCGATGACACCGAGAGGGTTGCCCACGCCGCACGTGAGCTGCCGATCGAGATCGACACCGACCCGGCCGGTTTCCGGGTCTGTCTCGATGGCCGTGACGTCACCGCCGAGTTGCATACCCCGGAGGTCTCGGGCATCGTCTCCGGCTATGCCGCGATCCGGCCGGCCCGCGATGCGCTTACCGAGATGATGCGCGCGATCATCGCCGACCGCGGACGCATCGTCGTCGAGGGACGCGACATCACCACGGTGGTCGCGCCGGAGGCCGACGTGCGCGTCCTGCTGCAGGCAGACCCGCAACGCCGTATCGCGCGCCGGGTCCGGCAACTGAACGGGGCAGCTGACGAAGATACGGTGACCAGCCAAGTGATCGGGCGCGACGCCGCAGATGCTGCGTCCAGCGAGTTCGAGACCCCCGCAGAGGGGGTCACCCTGATCGATTCCTCCGAGCTCGACCTCACTGCGGTGATCGAACTGGTGGTCAACCTGGTGCCACGCCCACTGAGGTAGACGATCAGGCGCTGAGTCTGCGGACGGCCCCGAGTGGTCCGGTCGGGTAGTTTTGGGCGGGTGAGCCAAGCCACAGATCCGCAAGCGCCAACCGCGCGTCCCGTCGTCGCAGTCGTCGGGCGACCCAACGTGGGCAAGTCGACTCTGGTGAATCGCATCCTCGGACGCCGCGAGGCCGTCGTACACGACATGCCTGGTGTCACCCGCGACCGGGTGAGTTACGACGCCGAGTGGGCAGGCCGGGAGTTCGTGCTGGTCGACACCGGCGGTTGGGTGTCCGACGCAACTGGCATGGCGGCGCAGATCGCTGAGCAGGCGGAGATCGCGATCCAACTGGCCGATGCCGTCATCTTCGTGGTGGACGCCACAGTCGGCACCACCGACGAGGACGAGGCTGTCGTGCAGGTGCTGCGCCGCAGCCGCAAGCCCGTCGTGCTGACCGCCAACAAGGTCGACAACCAGCGCCTCGAGGCGGACGCGGCCTCAATGTGGAACCTCGGGCTGGGGGAGCCGTGGCCTGTGTCGGCGCTGCACGGGCGCGGGGTCGGCGACCTGCTTGATGCGTTGCTCGAGGTGATCCCGGCCTCCGACGCGCTGCGTCCCGTGGCGCAGGACGGCCCGCGCCGGGTGGCGATCGTCGGCAAGCCGAACGTGGGCAAGTCGTCACTGCTGAACCGGCTCGCGGGGGAGACCCGATCCGTGGTCTCCGAGGTCTCGGGTACCACAGTCGACCCGGTCGACGAGCTGGTGTCGATCGGCGGCGAGCCTTACCTGCTGATCGACACCGCCGGCATCCGCAAGCGGGTGAAAGAGGCCTCCGGCAGCGAGTACTACGCCTGGCTACGCACTCAGGCCGCGATCGAACGGGCCGAATGCTGCATCGTGGTGGTGGATGCCGCCGAACCGGTCTCCGAGCAAGACCTGAAGATTCTGTCCCAGGTTGAGCAGGCGGGCAAGGCGTTGGTGGTCGCCTACAACAAGTGGGACCTGACCGACGAGGAACGCCGCCGCTACTTGGACCGCGAGATCGAACGGGACCTCAACGCGTGGGCGTGGGCTCCGCATGTCAACCTTTCGGCACTCACCGGGCGCAACGTAGACAAACTCGCCAAGGCGATCGAGCTGGCGCTGCTGGGCTGGGAAACCCGGATCAGCACCGGGCAGCTGAACTCGTTCCTGGGACGAGTGGTCGCCTCGCATCCCCACCCGGTGCGCGGCGGCAAGCAGCCGCGCATTCTTTTCGGGACGCAGGCGCATGTCAGCCCCCCAACCTTCGCGCTGTTCACCTCCGGCCAGCTGGATCCCCAGTACGTGCGCTTCGTGGAACGCCGGCTGCGTGAGGAGTTCGGCTTCGAGGGCACACCGGTGCAGATCGACGTCCGAGCCCGGGCCAAGCGGAAGGACCGCTGAGTTCACCAGGCCGGCTCAGAGTTCCTTGCGGCGGAAGATCACAATCGCCAGGGCGAGGAAGACCACGATGCCCCCGAACGCGGTGGCGACTGGCCAGACCAGTTCGACGTCCTGATTGGCTGCCAGCATCGACACAGCCTCGGTCAGCCCGATGAATGAATACTGCTTGGCGGGCTGCCAGATCGCCAGGATCATCGTCAGCGTCAGGGTTCCGAAGGCGATCCCGAAAGCCGCGATGGTGCTGGGCACCAGGCAGGATGCGGCGATGGTCAGCGCGATGAAGGTGAGCGCCAACACGAACCAGACGCCAACGGCATGCCAGACGGGTGCGAACTGCACATCGGCGAAGAAGGCCGCGGTCACCACCGAGGTGAGGGCAGTGCCGATCGCCGCGCTCCCACCGACCAGGCTGCCCAGTGCGGTGAACTTGGCGAGCAGGAAACCGGCGCGGCTGAGCGGTTTGGTCAGCGGCATGATCAGCGTCCCGGAGCTCACCTCGCCGGCCACCGTACCGGCAGCTGCCACCAGGACCACGATCAACAGGAGCTGCGACAGGTCTTTGCTCCACTGCGCCCAGGCGTCCAGGTGGGTGGGGTCGGGCAGTTCGATGGGGGTGTCGCCGAGCGCCGAGCTCAGGATCTGGTTGGTGAACTTGGCCACCACGGGGTCGATCAGTCCGAACAGGACGAATGCGCCGCCGACTACCCAGACCCGCCAGGTACGGAAGAATTCGGCGTACTCCTTGCGGAGAATGGTGGTGAAGCCCTTCATGAGGCAACTCCTTGCTGATTCTCGATCAGCTGGACGAAGGCGTCCTCGAGGCTGGCTTCAACGGGCTCCAAGCGACGCAAACCCCAGCCTTGGCTGGCGACGATCCCCGGCAACCGGTGGTGCGCGGCGGTCATGTCGATCACGTCGATCATCCAGGCCTCACCACGGCGCTCCAGTCCGGTGAGCCAGCGTTCACCGACGAGCGCCTCGGGCAGTGCGGCGTGCTGCTCGACCAGTTCGACCCGCAGCTTCTGGCTGCCGCCGTATCTGGCGCGCAGCGCCTCGGTGCGGTCGGCTGCCACGACGCGTCCGGACGCCAGCACCAGCACCCGATCGCAGACGCGTTCGACGTCGGACAGTATGTGGGTGGAGAAGAAGATGGTGGTGCTGCCGCGCAACGCGGTGATCAGGTTGAGCACGTCGTGGCGTCCCATCGGGTCGAGCGCAGAGGTGGGCTCGTCGAGGATCAGCAACCGCGGGGAGTTGATCATCGCCTGGGCGACACCCAGCCGCTGCTTCATGCCCCGCGAGAACCCGCCGATCGGGGTGGCCACCCCCTGCAACCCGGCGAGTTCGAGCAACAGGTCAACGCGTCTGGCGGTGGCCCAACTGGACAGGCCGAACAGCGAAGCGCACAAGCGCAGGTACTCGGGGGCGCGCATCCACGGGTAGAAGCTGGGCACGTCCGGCAGGAAACCGACCTGCGGCGCGGCCTGCTGCGGATCGGCCAGCACGTCGGTGCCGAGCACCGAGGCGCTGCCGCCGTCAGCCTGGGCCAGGCCAAGCAGGATCCGGATGGTGGTGGTCTTGCCTGCCCCGTTGGGCCCCAGGAAACCGAAGACCGACCCCTCGGGGACGCTGAAGCTCAACTGGTCGAGCGCACGGTGCTGCTTGAACTGCTTGACGAGCCCGGAGACCTCAATGGCGGTCATCGGTCGGCCTTCGGGTAGAGCTCGGCGACCACTCGGTCGAGAATGGGGCCTGTCTGCGCTGCGTGCGGTGGCTCGGCGGCAGTCTTCGGCTTGCGTCCGGCAACGAAGAAGACGATCGGGCCGACGAACTGGACGAAGCAGATCAGGATCCACACGATCCGCGGTGCGCTGAGTTGCTCCTTGGGGGTGCGTGCGACCGTGATCAGTCCGGCCAGCAGCAGCCCGAGTTGGACGGTGCCCAGCACCACGATGATCACCAACTGCGTGGTGGTCAGTTCAGGCATTGTTCCCCGATTTGAGGTCGGAGCGCCAGCCCCGCTTCAGGGCCGAGCGGACCGGAAGGTAGCTGAGCAGCAGCATGTCTGCCAGGGCGGCCAGCGATGCGCCGAGGACGATCAACTGTCCCTTGGGATGCACAGCTGATTGGAGGCTGGCTCCAGTGGCGAGGGTCGCCAGCGCGGCGGCCAGCGCCGGCATGGTGACTCGGGTGTCGGCTGGCAGCTTGGGATCGGTGGCTGCGGCCAGGATCGCGGCGCAGACCATGGGCGTGGCGATGCTGAAGGCCAGGTTGGCTGTCTGGGACTCGCCCGTCTCGGCGCGTACCTCGTGACGGCGATCCCACAACAACACGGCACTGGCCGCGGCCAGACCGATCTGCGCTCCGGCAGCCGCCTGGGCCGGCCCCATGAGATGCTCGGCGGCCTCAGCCAGCACTTCGTCGTCGAGGTCGTCGGGCCGCAGCCAGCCAAGCTTGACCGCCACCGCACCCATGTTGATCGTCCAGCCGATGCCGAAGACGCGGGGGACCAGTAGGCGTTCATCCGCTGGATTGAAGGTGCCGGCCATCCGGCGCCCGATGCCGCGTCCGAGGGAGTTCGGCGCACCGAGGATGGTTCGGAACCGACCATCGCTGGTGCCGAACTGTTCGTCAAGGCAAGCCGCATAGTCCCGCGCCCGGCCGGCGACCGCGATGGCGTCGTCGACTGCTTCGGCGGCCTCGCGCAACGCGTCCCGCAGATCATTGAGCGCCTGACGGCGCGCTCGGCCGCGCAGCTTCAGGTGCGATTCGACCTGACGCACGTAGTCGTCGATTCGGGTCTTGCTGTTGGTCATCGTTCTACTTCCTTCAGCAGCTTCGCGATCGCGGTGGACAACTTGATCCAGGCGTCTCGTTGGACACTCAACTGGTCACGTCCCGTATGGGTCAGTGAGTAGTACTTCCGGGGTGGCCCGACGGGGGATTCGCGCCACTGGGTGTCGACCAGGCCTGAGTTCTTCAGTCTTGTCAGCAGCGGGTAGATGGTGCCGGCGGCAGCCTCCAGACCCGGACGCAGCCCCAGGTCTTCAACAATCTCGACGCCGTACCTCGGTGCGGCGTCCAACAGGGCAAGAACCGCCAACTCCAGCGAGCCCTTTCTCAGTTGGGTAGCAACGTCCTCCATGAGGTACATGGTAATACACACTAGTGGGCAGTGCAAGGATGCTGGTGCTGCAACGTGTCAGGTGATGCCTCGCCGATGAGCCCGTGCCGCCGCCTCGGTTCGAGGCGCGACGCCCAGCTTGGCCAAGATGGTGCTGACGTGCACGCTGCCTGCTCAAGCGCCCACGACACCCCCGAGCGCCGTGTCGCGCATTCGACGATCTTCCGCGAGCGCCAGCTAAGGCAGGGCTTAGCTCCATCCCGGTGACCGGACCTCGGGCTGGCTTTCGACATGCAACGCAGCATCGGGTAGGGTTTCACCTCGGATCAGCCCTCGGGCATCGGTCCGGCGGGCTGTAGCGCAGCTTGGTAGCGCACTTGACTGGGGGTCAAGGGGTCGCAGGTTCAAATCCTGTCAGCCCGACTGTTCTGACTAGGGGAAATGCAGTAGAGAAGCGAAACGTGCCAGATACTTTGGCAACACTGGTGACGTTTCTGGCACGCGGCCCTGTGCTGGTGCTCATCGAGACTCTGGTCTCGTGGACACTGATCGCGGTTGATCCAACATGTGAGAAGCACCCCCAACCATCTGGCTGGGGGCGCTTCTGCTTGCTCAGGATCGCCCGGGATGACCGGGATGACCGGGAGGCGGCCTTCTCTTCAGAGCCCCGCGGTGCGGAGCGGTCGGAGGAGCTGGTCGACGTCCTTGGGATCCACGCGGAGGATCTTCGGGCCATCGCGGTAGGGGCGGCTTGTCGTAGATCCGTTTCTTGCGGCCGGCTGAGGTTTGGGTCCAGCCAGTGGCTTTCACGCAGGCAGCAGGTGGTTCTTTCGGGCCATGACCAGCGCCCACAGCTGGTTGAGCAGGGCGAGTTCGGCGTCGGTTTCGTAGCGGTGGCGGAACGCATGTTTGCGGACCCAGTCGCCGTTGCGTTGTTCGATGTGGGCGTTGTCGTTGTGCTGGTAGGGCCTGCCGTGGGTGACCGGGATCTGACGCTGGTCGCACCAGGCGATAACTGACCAGTTCATGAACTCGCTGCCGTTGTCGAAGTCCATTCCGGCGATCCGCGCTGGTGCTTGCTTGGCGATCCATTCCAGGCCGGCGTGGACGTGTACGAACGCTTTGTTCTTCACCGTGCGCAGCATGGTCCAGCCGACCACCGGGTCGGTGGCCGACAGGGTCCACAAGAACTTGCCCTTCAGGGTGTGGCCGCAGTGGGCGACGGTGTCCAACTCCAGGAAGCCCGGCATCGTGATCGGGTCGTCGGCCGCGGTCCGCAGTGGGATCGAGGCGCGCAGGATGTGGGACGGTTTGGTGCCCGACAAGCCCGCGGCCGGGTAGGCAGCTTGCCGGTGCGGCTTGAGGTATCGGTCGATCGTCGCCGCCGACATCGCCCTGAGCTCGGCCAGCACCGGGTCGCTGACCCGGTCAGCGACCTTACCGAGTTCACCGAACCGGACCAGGCGTTCCAGCGTGTCGTCCATGACCGCCGCCAGATACTTACCCAACGGCTGCCCGGCTAGCCGCCACACCTCCTGCAGGACCACCAGCGAGTCGTAGGAGTACTTCAGCGGCCTGGGCCGTCGCTGCTGGTCCCGGGCCGCGCCCATGCGGGCGTCCGCGTGTCGGATCGCGCAGCGGGCATGATCCCGAGTCCAGCCGGTCGTGGCGACCAACGCATCCAGCAGCTCTCCCTTGGCGACCTTGTCCGCCTTCGCGTACTCACGGGCGTACTTCTTCGTAACCTCACGGCGCGCAGCCATCGACAACCCCTTGTCCACAACGTCAGGGAACACCCACCGCTACGCGGACATTGTCATGTGAGGCAAGCGCTGGCGTTCCCGGACCTCTTACGTGAGTCAAGTCGGCGGGTTGCATCGGGTGCGGGTCGTGTCATACACTTCTAAGCGAGCACTCTGCCTTCGGGCAGCGAACTGTTACCCGCAAGGGGCAAGACTCAAGCAAGGACTTCACGTCCGGGCTTGGGTCTTTTTTTGTGCCCAGAGAGGACCGAAGTGACAATGACGCCGCGCTACAGCTTCGTGTATGTCGACAAAACTGACAACCTCACACGATACCGAAAAGACAGCGTCCACTGTTACCAAAAAGTCATCGCAACCAAGGGCACCAGACTCTGAGGCAAGACCCTCACCCTTCAAGCCAGCACATA
>WPCK01346941.1_pt1 | contig 13700 bp, 14 predicted proteins | sample 5399851 | NCBI WGS metagenome assembly WPCK01 (sample SAMN12869471, study PRJNA574797) | sludge metagenome | isolation source: wastewater treatment of pH11 | place: China:Beijing | collected 2019-05-20
ATCGCGGCATCACCTCGTTCAAGCACTTCATGGCCTACAAGGGCGCGCTGATGGTCAACGACGACGAGATGCTCGCCTCGTTCCAGCGCTGCGCGGAGCTCGGCGCGCTGCCGCTCGTCCATGCCGAGAATGGCGACGTGGTGGCCGCGCTGCAGCAGAAGCTGATGGCGGCGGGCAACAACGGTCCGGAGGCGCACGCCTATTCGCGGCCGCCGGAGGTCGAGGGCGAGGCGACCAACCGCGCCATCATGATCGCCGACATGGCGGGCGTGCCGCTCTATGTGGTGCACACCTCCTGCGAGCAGGCGCACGAGGCGATCCGGCGCGCGCGCCAGAAGGGCATGCGCGTCTATGGCGAGCCGCTGATCCAGCATCTCGTGCTCGACGAGACCGAGTATTTCAACAAGGACTGGGACCATGCGGCGCGGCGGGTCATGAGCCCGCCCTTCCGCAACAAGCTGCACCAGGATTCGCTGTGGGCGGGCCTGCAGGCCGGCTCGCTGCAGGTGGTGGCGACCGACCATTGCTCGTTCACCACGGAGCAGAAGCGCACCGGCGTCGGCGACTTCACCAGGATCCCGAACGGGACCGGCGGTCTGGAAGATCGCATGCCGGTGCTGTGGACCCATGGCGTCAACACCGGGCGGCTGACGATGAACGAGTTCGTGGCCGTCACCTCGACCAACATCGCCAAGATCCTCAACATGTATCCGCGCAAGGGCGCGATCCTGGAAGGGTCCGACGCCGATATCGTCGTGTGGGATCCGAAGAAGAAGAAGAAGATCTCGGCCAAGAAGCAGCAGTCGGTCATCGACTACAACGTGTTTGAGGGTGTCGAGGTCACCGGCCTGCCGCGCTTCGTGCTCTCGCGCGGGCAACTGGTCGTCAACGACGGAAGGGTGGATGCGCATCCCGGCCATGGCGAGTTCGTCGGCCGCGAGCCGCACATGGCCGTCAACTCGGCGCTGTCGACCTGGAAGGAACTGGTCGCGCCGCGCAAGGTGGAGCGGACGGGGATTCCCGCGAGCGGGGTGTGATGGTCAGGCTCCTGACGGTCGCGGTTCTCATGGTCATCGGCTCGAATACGGCGATCGCCGATTCGCTGTGGATAGCAGGGTCATTCGGCAACGAGGACGGCTGCAAGAGCATTGCCGACAGCGCGTCGAGAAGCGAGAACCTGCTCATCGTCCGCAGCGACAGCATCGAACGCTACGAAGCCCATTGCGGCATCCTGACCGTCCAGTCGTCGGGCGGCGGTTGGGCGATACTGGAGACGATCTGTGGCGGCGAGGGCGAAACCTGGGCCGAGACATTCCTTTTCCAGGAGGTACCCGACGACCGCAACAAGGCCCGGCTGGCGACAGCGCCGTCCGGGGAATTCGCGGACCTTGCGCGTTGCGACTGACGAGAACTGGAAAACCGATTTGAACGCCCCCGTCATCTCCGCCCAGAACCTGTCGCTCACCTTCGCCACGAATGACGGGCCGGTGCATCGGCCTTGTTTTCCCCTCCCCCTTGAGGGGAGGGGCTAGGGGTGGGGGTCGGCGTCATGTCTCCGACAGTCGTAATGCCTGCGACCATCGCCAGAGCACGCAAGCTGCGCTCCTCGATGACCGATGGCGAAGCAAGGTTGTGGCGGGAGTTGCGGGAATTTCGCCGCCACTACGGGATTCATGTCCGCAGGCAGGCGCCGATCGGGCCCTATGTTGCCGATTTCGTTATCCATTCCGCACGTTTGGTCATAGAATTGGATGGCCAATTTCATGTCGAGGGCATGGGACCGTTGCGGGATGCCAAACGCGACAGCTGGTTCGCCAGCGCCGGATACCGGGTCGTGCGGATTTCGACTGGCGAATTCGCCGACAATCCGGAAGGCTGCATCGAACACCTTTTGCGGGAATTGGGGGTCACGAATTGAGCGATAGGTCGAATACCCCCACCCCTGGCCCCTCCCCTCAAGGGGGAGGGGGGAAGGTGCCCGTCATCTCCGCTGCCAATCTCTCGCTGACGTTCGCCACGAACGATGGCCCCGTCCATGCGCTCAAGGACGTGAACCTCGACATCGGCCGCGGCGAGTTCGTGTCCTTCATCGGCCCGTCCGGCTGCGGCAAGACGACGTTCCTGCGCGTCATCGCCGATCTGGAACGCGCCACCGGCGGCACCATCACCGTCAACGGCATGTCCCCGCACGAGGCGCGCGAGAAGCGCGCCTACGGCTACGTGTTCCAGGCGGCGGCGCTGTTGCCGTGGCGCACGATCGAGAAGAACGTGGCGCTGCCGCTCGAAATCATGGGGGTGGGGAAAGCCGAGCAGGCCGAGCGCATCGCGCGCACGCTGTCGCTGGTCAACCTCAAGGGCTTCGAGAAGAAGTATCCCTGGCAATTGTCCGGCGGCATGCAGCAACGCGCCTCGATTGCCCGCGCGCTGTCCTTCGACGCCGACATCCTGCTGATGGACGAGCCGTTCGGCGCGCTCGACGAGATCGTGCGCGACCATCTCAACGAGCAGCTTCTCGACCTGTGGAAGCGCACCAACAAGACCATCTGCTTCGTCACCCACTCCATTCCGGAGGCCGTCTATCTCTCCACCCGCATCGTGGTGATGAGCCCGCGCCCGGGCCGGGTCATCGACGTCATCGAATCGCCGCTGCCGCGCGAGCGCCCGCTCGACATCCGCGAGACGCCGGAGTTCCTGAAGGTTGCCCACCGCGTGCGCGAGGGCCTGCGGGCGGGGCACAGCTATGATGATTGATGGGCGCCATACATCGCGGTTTCTTCCTCTCCCCAGCGGGGAGAGGGTGGCGAGGGCGCAGCCCGAGCAGGGTGAGGGGGGCGACGTGAGCGATCCCACCAAACGAAAAAGCTCTTCAACAACACGAGCTCGCGCCTTGCGCGCTGATGAAACGGAACCCGAATACCGGTTTTGGGGCGAATTGCGTAACCGCAGGCTCAACGGGCACAAGTTCGTCCGTCAGATTCCACTTGGTCCCTATATCGTTGATTTCCTTTGCCGCGAAAAGCACTTGGTGATCGAACTCGATGGTGGCCGGCATTGCGATAGCGAACACGATATGCGCAGGGACCGATGGCTGAATGAACACGGCTATTCAGTACTCCGGTTCTGGAACAACGAAGTGATGCGCGAACGGAGGGCAGTTCTTGATACATTGCTTGCTGTCCTTGAGGGGCAAATAACCGCCCCCTCACCCGGCCTTCGCTTCGCTCCGGCCACCCTCTCCCCAAAGGGAGAGGAGGCCGCCGGTCCTGCGAGGTTGTGCCCATGACCTCCCTTCGCGCGCGCTTCCTGCCGATCCTCGCCATCCTCGCCGTGCTCGTCGCCGGCTGGTATGTCGTCGCCTACGCCATGAACGCGCCGTTCCAGCGCGACCAGAACGCGCGTACCGGGGTTTCGCCGGGGTTCGTCGAGTTCCTCGGCCAGACCATGTCGCAGCCGAAGCCGACGACGCCGGCACCGCACCAGGTGGCGGAGAATTTGTGGAAGAACATCTTCGGCGTGAAGGTCACCTCCAAGCGCAGTCTCGTCTACCATTCCGGCGTGACGCTGTCCTCGACGCTGCTGGGCTTCCTGCTCGGCACCGGTCTCGGCGTGCTGATCGCCGTCGGCATCGTCCACGTGCCGGCGCTCAACAAGTCGTTCCTGCCCTGGGTGGTCGCCTCGCAGATGGTGCCGATGCTGGCGGTCGCGCCGATGATCATCGTCATCCTCGCGGCGATCGGCATCACCGGGCTCCTGCCCAAGGCGCTGATCTCGACCTACCTGTCCTTCTTCCCGGTCGTTGTCGGCATGGTGAAGGGCCTGCGCTCGCCGGAGATCATGCATCTCGACCTGATGCGCACCTACCATTCCAGTTCGGCCCAGACCTTCTTCAAGCTCCGGCTTCCGGCCTCGCTGCCGTTCTTCTTCGCGTCCATGAAGGTGGCGATCGCCGCCAGCCTCGTCGGCGCCATCGTCGGCGAGCTGCCGACCGGAGCGGTCGCCGGCATCGGCTCCAAGCTGCTGGCGGGGTCCTACTATTCGCAAACCATCGACATCTGGGCGGCGCTGATTGCCGGTTCGATCGTGGCGATGGCGCTGGTTACCCTGGTCGATGTCGTCGGCCGCTTCGTGAGCGCCCGCATGGGAGGCAAACCGGCATGAGCGGCCGCGGTCCCTCATGGCAGGGCGTTCTGGCGGCACTGTTGTCGGCTGGCGCGCTGCTGTACCTGCCGCTCGTGCGGGCCGAGACCGGCCTCAGTGCGCCGGGCATTACCGCGATTGTCACCGCGATCATCCTTGCCCTGCTGGCGCTTGCCATCGCCGCTGATGCGCTGATGGCGAAGTCGACCGCAGGCAAATGGTTGCTCGCCCTGGCGCCGCATCTGGCGGTGTTCTTGTTGCTGACGGAGCTGTCCGCCGGCCATGGGTCTGCCCGGTTGTCGTTCTTCATGCTGCTTGCGGCATGCTGGCTGATGGGCTGGCGCCTGGTCAGCGTGCTGGCGGGCGACGGGCGAAACACCGGCAAGGCGCTCAGCTTGGTCATTCCGGCCCTGTTCGGCCTTTGGCTGCTGATCGGTTGGGAAGCTATCGTTCGCGGTGCCGGCGTGCCGTTCGTGCTGCTGCCACCGCCCTCAGCCATCGGTGCGCGCATCGCCGACACGCTGCCGATCCTGGCCGCCGATTTTCGCCAGACCGTGCTGAAATCGGTTCTCTTCGGCTTTTTCGCCGGCTCGGCCGCCGGCTTCCTCGTCGCCGTGCTTGCCGACCGCTACCGGTTCCTCGCCAATGGCCTGCTGCCGCTCGGCAACATGGTCTCGGCGCTGCCGATCATCGGCATCGCGCCGATCATGGTGATCTGGTTCGGCTTCGACTGGTTCTCCAAGGCCGCCGTGGTCATGGTCATGACCTTCTTCCCCATGCTGGTGAACACGCTGGTGGGCCTGTCGGCATCCGGCGCGATGGAGCGCGACCTGATGCGCACCTACCATGCCGGGCACTGGAAGACGCTGTTTTCGCTGCGGTTGCCGGCGGCCATGCCGTTCGTCTTCAACGCGCTCAAGATCAATTCGACGCTGGCGCTCATCGGCGCCGTCGTCGCGGAATTTTTCGGCACGCCGGTGGTCGGCATGGGCTTTCGCATTTCCACGGAAGTCGGCAGGATGAATCTCGACATGGTCTGGGCCGAGATCGCCATGGCGGCGGCGACCGGCTCGCTGTTCTACGGAATCCTCGCGCTCGTCGAGCGCGTCATCACGTTCTGGCATCCGTCCTACAGGAGATGATCCGGCGGAGCCCAAATGAGGAGAAGGCGCATGAAGACTCTACTCAAGATGACCACGGCGATGGCGCTCGCGCTCACCGCCGGTTCGGCGCTCGCCGCCGACAAGCTGACACTGCAGCTCAAGTGGGTCGCCCAGGCCCAGTTCGCCGGCTATTTCGTCGCCAAGGACAAGGGCTTCTATGAGGAAGCCGGCCTCGACGTCGAGATCAAGCCGGGCGGCCCGGACATCGCGCCGGAGCAGGTGATTGCCGGCGGCGGCGCCGACGTCATCGTCGACTGGATGGGCGGCGCGCTGGTCGCCCGCGAGAAGGGCGTCGGCCTCGTCAACATCGCCCAGCCGTTCGAGAAGGCCGGCATGCAGATGGTCTGCCCGGCCAACGGCCCGGTCAAGACGGAAGCGGACTTCAAGGGCCACACGCTCGGCGTCTGGTTCTTCGGCAACGAGTATCCGTTCTACGCCTGGATGAACAAGCTCGGCCTGTCGACCGAGGGCGGCGCCGACGGCGTCACCGTGCTCAAGCAGTCGTTCGACGTGCAGCCGCTGATCCAGAAGCAGGCCGACTGCATCTCGGTCATGACCTACAACGAGTACTGGCAGCTGATCGACGCCGGCTACAAGCCGGAAGACCTGATCGTGTTCAACTACTCGGCCATGGGCAACGACCTCCTGGAAGACGGCCTCTACGCCATGCAGGACAAGCTGGCCGATGCCGCCTTCAAGGACCAGATGGTCCGCTTTGTCGCGGCGTCGATGAAGGGCTGGAAGTACGCGCTCGAGAACGTCGACGAGGCTGCCGGCATCGTCATGGACAATGGCGGTCAGGACGAGAACCACCAGAAGCGCATGATGGGCGAAGTGGCCAAGCTGATCGGTTCCGGCTCCGGCAAGCTGATCGAGGCGGCCTACCAGCGCACCGCCGACGCGCTCTTGCAGCAGAAGATCATCACCAAGGCACCGGAAGGCGCCTGGACGTCGGAAATCACCGACGCGGCGATGAAGTAGGCGACGCGTTCCGCACACGGGAAAGGCCGGCCTCGCGCCGGCCTTTTTCGTTTCAGCGCTTCTCGCGGATGTCGGTGAGCGTGCGCGCCGGGGTGATGGCCTCGGGATCGAGAAGGATGTGGATGATCGCCGGCTTGCCCGAGGCGCGGGCGCGGGCGAAGGCCGGCGCGAAGTCGGCGGTGGTCGCCACCGTCTCGCCATGGCCGCCATAGGCGCGCGCCAGCGCGGCGAAATCCGGGTTTTTCAGCGCCGTGCCGGATACCCGGCCGGGATATTCGCGCTCCTGGTGCATGCGGATGGTGCCGTACATGCCGTTGTCGACGACGACGACAATGATCGGCAGGCCGTACTGCACGGCGGTGGCGAACTCCTGGCCGTTCATCATGAAGCAGCCATCGCCGGCAAAGGCGATCGCCTCCCGCTCCGGGAACATCGCCTTGGCGGCCACCGCCGCCGGCACGCCATAGCCCATGGAGCCCGAGGCCGGGGCGGCCTGCGTGGCAAACCGGCGGAACGGATGGAAGCGGTGCACCCAGGTGGCGTAATTGCCGGCGCCGTTGCACAGGATCGCATCGTCAGAAAGCGTTTCGGCGAGATGGCCCATCACCGCGCCCATGGCGACCGGGCCGGCGACGCGCGAAGGCGGGGTGGCCCAGGCGAGCCGCCCTTCGTGCAGGCGCGCGGTGTCGGCCGCCCAGGCCGGCGCATCGGGCGCGTTCAGCCCGGCGAAGGCGAGCGCGAAGGCATGCGGCGTGGCGTTGACGGCGACCTCGGCGCGATAGACGCGGCCAAGCTCCTCCGGATCGGGATGCACATGGATGAGCGTCTGGCGCGGGTAGGGGCTTTCGAGCAGCGTGTAGTCGGAGGAGGGCATTTCGCCGAAGCGCCCGCCGATCAGCAGCACCAGATCGGCCTCCCTGATGCGGCGCGCCAGCGCCGGGTCCGGGCCGATGCCGACATCGCCGGCGTAAGAGGGGTGGGTGTGGTCGAACAGCATCTGGCGGCGGAACGACACGCCGACCGGCAGCTTCCATCGCGCCGCCGCGTCCGTGAATGCCGCCACGGCTTCCGCACTCCAGCGCGTGCCGCCGAGGATCACGAACGGGCGTTCGGCGCCGCGCAGCATCGTAGCGATCCTGGCCATCGTGTCGGGAGCCGGCGCGGTCTCGACCGGGGTGAAGGCCAGGGCGGAAGGCGCGTCGGCGGTCTCGGCCAGCATGTCCTCCGGCAGCGCGATCACCACCGGGCCCGGCCGTCCCGACGTCGCCACGGAAAAGGCGCGGGTGACGAGTTCGGGAATGCGGGCGGCGTCGTCGATCTCGGTGACCCATTTGGCGACCGAGCCGAACACGGCGCGATAATCCATCTCCTGGAAGCCTTCGCGCTCGCGCACATGGCGCGCGATCTGGCCGATGAACAGGATCATCGGGTTGGAATCCTGGCGCGCGATGTGCAGGCCGTGGGCGGCGTTCGTGGCGCCGGGGCCGCGGGTGACGAAGCAGATGCCGGGCCGGCCGGTCAGCCGGCCCTCGCAGTCGGCCATCATCGCCGCGCCGCCTTCCTGGCGGCAGACGATGTTGGTGATGGCGCTGTCGTGCAGCGCGTCGAGCACGGCGAGGTAGGATTCGCCGGGCACCGAATAGATGCGCTCGACGCCGTTGGCCTCCAGCGCCTCGACGATCAGGCAGCCGCCGGTGCGCTCAGCCATGGCGTGCCCCGCTTTCCTGCTCGGCGAGGATGCGCCGCTGGTAGCGCGTCTGCGTCACCTCCACCGCGATCAACACGGCAAGCACGAAGTAGAAGGTCGATTTCGACATCGCCTCGACCGGGTGGCCGAAGAACGACAGGTGGGCGATGTGGCCGCCCTCGGTCAGCAGCATGACGCCGACGAGGAGCAGCACGAACAGGCCGAGCACCTCGTACATGCGGTTGCGCTTGAGGAACGCGGCCACGGCGTCGGCCATCCACACCATCAGGATGCCGGAGACGATGATGGCCGCCGCCATCACCCAGAATTCCTTGGTCAGCGCCACGGCGGAAAGCACCGTGTCGAAGGAGAAGACGATGTTCATGACCAGGATCCAGAACAGCGCGGCGCCGACGGTGCGGTATTTCGGGCCGTCCGCGCCGTGGCCGACATCGGGCGTGCCGATCAGATGGTAGATTTCCTTCACCGCCGTGTGCACGAGGAAAGCGCCGCCGCCGAGCACGATCAGCGCATGGCCGGAGATCGCGCCGGTGAACCAGGCCTGCTCGACATGCAGGAACGGCTCCTGGAACAGGTCGATGAGCTGCAGCACCACGAACAGGAGCACGATGCGCAGGCCGATGGCGAGCACGATGCCGGTGCGCCGCACCGAGGCTTCCTTCGCCGGGTCGACGCGCTTGGCCTCCAGCGAGATGTAGAGGAGGTTGTCGAAGCCGAGCACCGTCTCCAGCGCGGTGAGAATGAGGAAGGTGGTGAGGTGTTCGAGCGTGAAGAGTTCGGCAAGCATGGGGAATCCATCCGGGTCGCAATGGCGGACGGGTTAGCAGAATGCGGGCCGAAGGGGAAATGGGGGGCTTAACCTCCAATTTCCATCGGACCACGCCTGGGTTTCAACCCTAGCATGCTCAATTTCCATAGCGGCCAATTGATGCCGCTGCCCGACGAGAGCCGCTCAAATACGGTGGAGCTTTTCTTGGCTTGGCACTTTCGCTTGCGCTGCGACAACGCCTCCATCTCATAACTCGCTGATTACGAACCGTGTTTCACCGGTGCGCCGAGCATCCGTGACCTCGACTGCTTTTCAGGCGCAGCTAACGGAAGTCACGCTGCCCCGTCACCATCTGGATCACGTTATGGGCAAACCGGTCGGCCTCTGCGGCCGAGTCTGTGGTGGCGAGGTCGTATCTGAGCGAGTAGAGTTGCTTTCCCAATTTTGTAACTCCGAGATATCTCGACGTATCGGCGCCTGTAGCCGGGCAGACGAATCCTCCAACGTCGGTGCCGAATGCGTCCATAAAGGCCATGACCTCGTAGCGGTCCTGCTCTTTCGGATCCGGCTTGTACTTGGCGTCGAGAAGGCCGACGACAATTCCGTCCTTGCGGATCACCATGTCCGGGTGGACAGTGTAGGGGCCGGCATCAGAGAACAGTGCCTCTGGCGACCTGTTGCCATCTTCAACCTGATAGCCCAGAGGCAGAAGCCTCTGGGCCAGTTCTCGCCGAAGGTAGGCCTCGAAGACGGTCGAGACGTCAACAATCAACGAGTCTAGCCGCACGAATCCATCATAGCCGACCTCGGGAATGGTACACTGCAAGATGAGCAACGAGGCCCAAAGTGGGTCTCTGTAGTGGGCTAATCGCGGCGAAAGAGTTCGGATTCTCTTCGCCAGTCGAGAGACGAGTTCGCTCCGTTTTCCTTCCCAGTCAGAAACCGGCCAGAGGCCGTGCAAAAGGCTGTTCACTTCGCCGACCATCGGGTTTCGCCGGTCGTTCTGGAGAAACCAGTCCCTAGTCTGAGCCAGCGCCGCCTTCAGGGCGATGTTCTCAATGGTCGATGGCGAAAGCGTGCTGTGGTCGAACTCGTGTCGATACCTGATCCCCTTTGCGGCATGTGACCGTACCGTATCCGACGCAAGCAATCGGCCCCGCCAGGGCGACGGATTCGGCGGCCTAAGGTATTCCTTCATGTACCCGCGCCTTGCTATGAGCTTGGCCCCGTCAACCAAGGACCGCCCGTATATCTTCTCTACGTTCTCGGCCGCAGTGAACCTGGGCATGTAGCCGCGAGTGAAGCCTGCGATGGCGGTAGGAATTACGCCGGATCGAACCAACATGAATGACAGGTTCGCGATACTCGCGCGCGGCTTGATCTTTACCGCTATCTTGTCAGTCAGCGGTATTGTTCCAACGAACTTTGTGGCGCGGAGAGTGATCTGTCCGCCCTTCATCGCAGCGGCTAGGTAGCCCTTGGAGGTGATCCGCTCGTCAAGCTTCAGTTCACCAGCATCAAGAAGGGCGCTGACCCGGACAGAAAGCTCCTCGAACTCTTCGCACTCGATGACCTCAACCATCGCCGACTAGGCCCTCAACGCGCCTAATCAGCGCGTCGAAGCTGGCGGTCAGGCTGCCGATTGCTCCGTCATTCAGTTCGATCGCGTGTTCGGCCGTCGGCTTCATGCGATAGCGCCAGACCAGCTTGAGGTGTTCCAGGTTCTTCACGTCCGCGAAAAAGGAATGCCCGATTCCGAATGGCACCATCCGCTGAACGGACTCGAACCAACCGCCAATTTCCGAGATCTGCGCCTGTGTAAAGCCACCAGACGCTTCCAGCAGTTCTTCTGCGACCTCCCGCGAGGGAGCGACCTCAATGTGATCGAACCTGCGAACGAAGGCGGCATCTATCAACGCCACACTGCGGTCGTAGGGGTTCATCGTCCCTAGGAAGATGAGGTTGTCGGGGATCGCACAAGATTTTCCAGAGAACGGCAGGATGAATGTTTCTTCCCGATAGGTGCGCTCAATGTAAGTCAGCAGTTCGCCGAAGACCCTGGCAGGGTCGCCGCGATTTATCTCATCTACGATCAACACAACCAGTCCGTTGCTTGGCTTGAGCTCACGGGCACGTGCGCAAGCATCCAGGAAGGTTTTGTCAACGATCTGGAAGCCAGATGTCGAACTTTGGTCTGGCCGGTATCCCTCAACGAAGTCTTCGTAGCCGTACGATGGATGGAATTGGACCTTGAAGATGTCTCGCACCACGTCTTGGACAAGATGCTTCGCAACGCGCTTGGCGTAGTAGGATTTTCCAGTTCCAGGAGAGCCGGTGAAAATGATCCCGGAGGTTCCAAGCGTCAGGAGTTGCTGAACCTGCACCAATATTGGGTCATCCAGCTCCATTGAAACAGGCGGCGGTGCGGCCGCCGGTATTGCGGAGGCCGTCCTCAGGTCATCTACAAGGGTCTGCTTGATCGCAGCTTCGTAATCCTGTTCCTCTGAATCATCAGCGAAGAGAGAGGCCTGCTCCTCCGGGGCGAAGGCAAAGAGCTTCTCGTAGTCTGCGTCTCTCATCGGAAACTGACGGCGAAACAGCGCTTCCAGTGCCCGAGCGTCCGCGGCATCATCGAAGGTTCCACCGCGAAACATCAGCGCGGCCAAATCCACCACCGGCGCGCGATGGACGCTCTGCCCCTTGCTCAGGACTTTCTCCCGAAAGATGTCCGCATAGCCATCAGCAAGCGTCCAGACTTCGCCTTCCGCATCGTCCTGGCGCTGGGCGGCGTTCCACTTGTTGGCAAAGGTGTTCTTGCGGATCGTCGCAGAGTTGCTGTGCGGAAAGCCCGCCTCGGCCCGGCGAAGTGTCACCGGATTGAAGTACGGCTTCACCTCGTTCAGGTCGTTCAGCTTGAAATACTTGTCCCAGAACTCGAACTCATGCGGAGTCTCGTTCATCAGGGTCGCTTTGCCGGGTGGATCAGCCGCGCCGCGCTCGATCAACGCCAGCAATGGAAGCAGATGCGTTGCACCCTGGGACTTGGCCGCGTTACGCCAACTCTCAATGTTGTTCAGGGCGAGGCTGACCCTCTCGGCGCGGACCCTCTTTGGCATCAGGCAACGCGGCTAACTTCGTTGGCCCCCGCCCCAATCAAGGAACGCCGAATCTCTTCGCCGATCGCGCGGGCCAGCAGCGGCGGAACCGCATTCCCAATCTGCCGCGGGAAGCTGGCTCCCATGAACTGGTAGTGATCCGGGAAGCTCATGAACCGTGCCGCCTCTCGATGGGAAATGGCACGGTCTTCCCACGGATGCAGGAAAGGGCCTGACGCCACGTTCTTGTAGTTGCAGGTAATCGTATAGGACGGTCGGGACGGGTCAAGTCGGTAGTAGAGTGTGGTGCAGTCCCTTCTCAACGCACCCGTCGAAATAGTCCTCATTTTCTTGAAACGCGCAGGTAGAACGTCAACGGGTGCCGACCGCAAGCCGTTACCCTGCTCGATGTGAATAGCCAGCGCCTGAGCTTGCTTAGAAAGCGGCTTACCGACATGCCTTGTAACCCGCATCGGCGCGCCCGCCCGGCAGTAGACTTGGTATGTCCCCCTCGGTGGCGTTGCGTACTCCCTTGCCTCATTCCTGTAATCGGACCCTATCACCGGTAGATCGCCGATCGCATCCTGAACAGTGACGTAAGGCTTCAGGCCGCGATTCGGATCGCCGTGAGTCGGTTTCGGGAACGCTAACTGAAGACCGTCGATGCGGGTTCCGATGAACAGGATTCGATGCCTCAGCTGAGGCACACCGTAGTCGGCCGCAAGGACTTGCGCGAAGTCGGTCCGATACCCAATCTCTTCGAATGCTGTCTCAATCTGCTTGCGGAAGGCGCCCTTCCCATAGGTCAGCATGCCCTTCACGTTCTCCATCAAAAACATCTTGGGCTTAACCTCGTCGACGAGCCGCACGAAGTGCTTGAATAAAAAGTTCCTCGGGTCGTCCTGCATCCGTTTTCCGTGAGTGCTGAAACCTTGACAGCTCGGACCGCCCGCGATCAGGTCGATATCATCAGTTCCAGCTAGTGCTACCAACTGTTGACCTGTTACATGCTCGACGTTTCCCTCAATAACCGGGACGCCAGGATGGTTATGCCGGTAGGTCGCAGCAGCATGCTTGTCGAAGTCTACCCCAACGACCGGTCTGAACCCGGCTTGCCTGAGGCCTTCGCTCAGTCCACCTGCGCCACAAAAGAGGTCGACGACGACCGGCCCTGACCCACTTGCCATACTACCCCCCTGCTCTGCCGCGGAAGTTCGCTCCGCCTGCCCCACCTTGGGCAAAGTAGCAGATGGAGTCGCCGAGAACAATATAGGAACAAGCCTAAATTTCTTGGAGATGGCGCGCAGTAACCCCCTCACCCCGCCACCCGCTCCGCCCACTTCACAAAAAGCCTTTTCGCCTCGCCGCCATCACTTCGCTCAGGCTCTCTTGGCGCCGGCGCGGTGAGGGCGAGGGCTGCCGGCGGCGCCCGACCCCGGGATGGCGCCGGTCACAGCAGCCCGCGGCTCCAGGCGTTAAGCAGCGCGATGGCGACGGCGAGCACGAACAGCGCGACGAGCGTGGCGATGAATTTGCGCTTGTCGGAGCCGAACATGGGCGCCCTCGTTCCTGTGGCGTCGAATTGTCCCTGCCACTCCCTGCCACGCCGGCAGCACCGGCGGCCTTGAGGATCGTCAAGTCCCCTGCCGGCTCGTGGTGGCAGGAAGGGGAGGGAAAATGGGAGTGCGGTTGGCAGCATTGCGCGTAGGCGGAGCGGGGTTGGACGGCAGGAAAGCGACCCCTATCGGTCGTTCAGGCAATTCCTTCCATTTCCCGACAGCAGGCGTTTTTAAGCCGACGAACAGTCAGCAACTGCCCCATCGTCGCCATGCACGATCAGTCCGGAG
>WPCK01355595.1_pt1 | contig 13690 bp, 16 predicted proteins | sample 5399851 | NCBI WGS metagenome assembly WPCK01 (sample SAMN12869471, study PRJNA574797) | sludge metagenome | isolation source: wastewater treatment of pH11 | place: China:Beijing | collected 2019-05-20
CCTGCCCACCGAACGGGCGGGACCCAGACCCCTGCCGATGCCGGATCGGGAGGAACAATGGGCGCGACGGCTGTTCGAACGGGCAGTTGGCGGCTTCTATCGCGCGGTGCTGCGGTCCGAGCGCTGGGTCGCGCGCACGGGCCGTCCGTTCGACTGGCCGCTCGACTGGTGCACCGACGGCGCCCGGGACATCCTGCCAGGCATGCGGACCGATGTCGTGCTCGACGATCTGCTGGCGGGCAGGCGCCTCGTGATCGACACCAAGTTCACTGAGATCGTCACGCCCGGCTGGCGGCGCGAGGCCACGCTGCGCAGCGGATACCTCTATCAGATCTACGCCTATCTCCGGTCGCAGTCCGGGCGTGGCGACCCGCTGGCCGACAGCGCCGAGGGCCTGCTGCTGCACCCTGCCATTGGCGAGGCCGTCGACGAGGCGATCACGATCCAGGGCCACGGCATCAGGTTCGCCACCGTTGATCTCACTGCCGAAACTGAGGCGATCCGTAGACAGCTGATTTGCTTCAGCAAGGGAATTGAGACCAAGAACGGACCAGAAAAATGCGCAGCTCAGGCGTTTAGCGACGCATCTGCTCACATGCCTTAACGGCCAAAACACGCCCGCGCCTGGTCGCGCAGCCGGGCATAATCCAGCATCGCCCGTTCCAGCGCCGCGCCGGGCGGCAGGCGCTGGACTTTCTCTGCAAGCCGTGCCTGGAGGCGCAGTCGTAAACCGCGACCGGCAGGCAGACGACAGACGGCCAAGAAGGTGCCGTCGCGCAGGCGGTCAGCGAGAGCGGCGCGATCTCGAGGAGCGGCAGTGCCCGCTTCGAGCATCCGGTCCTTGGCATCGGAAGCCTCCTTCTGGGACTTGAGTTCGGCGTGACGGGCCTTCGCCGCTTCGGGTCAGCGCTTGATTTGCGGCCAACCAGCCGGTCACTTGCTCGCCCCAAGCCAGCCGGAACAGACATCGACGCCCGGCATGTCGACGCCGAGCCTCTTCTCGGCCAGCGCGATGAGCACAAGCGCTGACGAAGGGTTAGCCAACTCGATTTCGCCGTCGGTCCCCTTCTCTCGGGCGCTGAGGACTTGCCAAACACCGAGGACTGCCTTGGAGGCATTCCATACAATTACAAAGGCTTGGCGAACTCTGTGTCGTTTCGGCCAAGCACAAGCTTTCAGAGAAACCAGGCCTGCAGAGAATGGATTCCGGCCGTCCGCGCGAAATCGTGGAAAACAGCACTCCGCCAAAGGCATGTGATTGCTTTGGTTTTTTTCAGCAGTGGTTTTGGCGGAGAGACGACGGTCGGGAAGGGGAGTGGTAGCGGAGGAGGGATTTGAACCCCCGACACAAGGATTATGATTTGGCTCGGGAGACGGTACGCATCGTCGCTCTCAGCCACAGGTCATTTCATCAAGCGATTGACGACGATCAGGAAAGCCCTTCCGATCCGTACAGCACCATTTCCGCCCTGCCCATTCAACCAAAGTCGTTTCGGACTCCCGGTTGAAACCCAGCGGCCTTTCACCTGCATGAACTGAGGAAATTCCGCGTCCACTTGTCGAGAGCCCATTCAGCCTGATGCATCCCTGTCGGATCGAACTTTGCCAGATCGAACGTACTGCCGGCCGTCAAGCATACCTCTCCATCAGCATCGAACATCGGTGGGGTTGGCAGTTTTAGCGCAATGGCCTTTCCCAAGGTTAGCCTCGAGTCGTTGTCGATGCGACGGGCGGCAAATATATCCCTGCCGATGTCCAGCAGATATTGTTGTGTCTGCCCGAGGGGACTGGCAGTCTCGGGTGCAGCTTGTCGCCTAATCTCATCTTCCGCAGCTAGATATATATCATCGGAAGAAGGAAGCCCGGCTGCATTCAATGCTGAATTCAACCATACGTCCGGACCAACATTGTCGTCCCAAGCTGGCGCGCGAGCGCAAATCACGGCATATGCAAATGCAGGATTTCTTCGAGATTTGAACCCGGCGAACAGCCCGTGCCACGGATCCATAGCGGGCGGCGGTGTCAGTGCCTGATAATGTTCTTCCAGGAAGTTTAGAACGAGATGCGCTACTGCCGATGACAGTCGGTAACCTAGTGCGACATCGGAAACGCTAGCATAGTGGGCAAGAAGGTGTGCGGGGGCCGTATAGAGCGTTAGCTCATCCGCATATAGAGTTTTCAGCAGTTCTTGTTCCATTACCCGTTGCTCAACCTGGCGCACTCCGTTTTCCAGCGAGCCGACCACCTCGTATCCGGCGGATATCTCCGACCAAACGGCATTCGCCTCCAATAGGCTCCCAACAGTAAGCGGCTGCCGGATAATTGGCTTGCCCGCGTCTCTGTCCAGAAATTTGACAAACAGAATGGGCCGAGTGTCGTCCACCTTCCCGGCGCTATCAAATTCTCGTCCAGCGCTAAATTGAATTCCCCATCTCTTATTCCGATCGTGTGGCTGAGCATCGGGATGGACGGTTCTATAGTATTTGGGCAGCATCAGCCGCCTTTCCTCATCATGAAGTTCTGCGAATTTCCAAAATTCGTACTCTGCGCCCGATGTCTCCACATGGTCGAGTAGGCGTATGGCATCGTATACTCGGGACAGATGGTTGCGCCCCCACACGGTCGCGACCACGTCCGCCCAGTGTGTTATTTCATGGAAGATCGTCGCAATCTCTGATCGAGCAGGCGAGTAGTCGGCGACGGTGGATCTGTTGGCGATATCTGCCCTCGATATCCGATTAAGATGGATTGTTTGAGAGTTTGGGCTGAAATAGGCCACCGACGATGTGTTGGGAAAATAGTTTCGTACGCCCAATTCTTTCTCAATGGCTCGATAGTCCATTTCGCCCTACCCACTTGTGAAGTCCAAGTCCGATATTTCACGCAACCCGCTCCAAATCATACCCCGACACACGGATTTTTTCGTCTTATGTGTTGGGTCATGCGCAAGAAGCTGACCACGAAGACTATCGATGCACTGCCGCCTGCGAAGGGCAAGCGGTACGAGGTGCGCGACACTGTGCTGCCCGGCCTGCACGTTCGCGTGTCGGCCAAAGGTGGGAAGGTCTGGTATCTGTCGACGCGTGTCGAGGGACGCATTCGTCGCATCAAGCTCGGTGCATATCCTGTCATTTCACTCGCAGACGCTCGTCAGCGCGCCCAAGGCATTTTGCGCGACATTACCCTCGGCACATATGCTGAAAGCCTTCCTGGCTCGCCTGAGGCGCCGACGCTCGGCGACATCATCCCGCAGTTTATCGACCGGCACGCCAAGCGCCACACGAAGGACTGGAAGGGAACGCAGAGCGTACTCCTGCGCATGAAGAAGCTGCACGGCAAGCCGATCGACTAGATCAAGCGCGCCGACGTAGTGCGCGAACTCGAGGCGATGATCGCCGATATCGAGGAAACCGGCGGCAAGGGTACGCGGGCGAACCGCGGGCTGGCCGCGATCAAAAAGCTGTATTCGTGGTGCATCGATCAAGGCATTGTCGAGATATCGCCTGTGGCCGCTCTGAAGCCTCTCATCAAGGAGGTGGCGCGCGATCGTTGGCTGACCGACGAGGAAATAAAATCCTTCTGGCGCGGCTGCGACGCCGAGGGGTATCCGTTCGAGCAATTCGGCAAGCTGCTTCTGTTGACAGGTCAGCGCCTTCGAGAGATTTCGGACATGCGTTGGTCTGAGCTTGATCTTGAGAAAGGCACGCTGACCCTCAAGGGCTCGCGCACGAAGAACGGCACACTGCACGTCCTGCCCCTGTCGCCACAAGCGATAGCGATCCTTGAGGCGATGCCGCGCTTTCTCGACTCCGATTACGTCTTCACTACAACCGGCACGACGCCAATATCCGGTTTCGGGCGTTTCAAGCAGCGCCTCGACGTGTTCGTTGGCCTCGACGCTGACGACTGGCGCTTTCACGATCTTCGCCGCACCGCTGCGACCAACATGGCAATCATCGGCGTCCAGCCGCACATTATCGAGGCGGTGCTGAACCACAAGACGGGTATCGTCTCCGGCGTCGCAGCCGTCTACAATCGCTACGCGTATGTCGATGAAAAACGCGAGGCGCTGGAGCGGTGGGCTGATCGTGTATACTCGCTGATCGATGGCGAGGGGGATCATGCCGATCGAGATCAAGAAGACCTATTTCGTGTCGCCGGTCGAGGCGTTTCAGATTGTGGGTCGAGAGAGCTTCGGGCCTAATTGGCATCCCGACTGTGCGGATGACGCCGACTCTGAGCATCGACGCATTGCACTTCAGAACTTAAGGGTAGCGCTTCAGAGCGGTCAGGTGAGCGCCTTCTGGCATGACTTTGACCACGAGCGGGCGTTAACCCCGATCGAAGCCGCCGGTGAATTCTTCAGGATCAACCTCGAAGAGAATTGCATTCATCTCTCCTTCTTCGAAGGGAAGCCGATTCAGTGCGGCATACACGCTGGGCAAATCGCAGCGTTTGTCCGATCGGAAGGGGCTAAGTCGACCAAGTTGACTATTGGCGCGGAGAACGCCTGCTTTCAGTGGTTGCTCGACATGATGTCCGGCGACCGAAGTATCCCGACCAATGACATACTCTGGCAGATGGCCCAGCAGAAAATCGCCGGGTTGTCCCGTGCCGCATTCAAACGCGCCCGCACGCGTGCGATCGAACATTCAGGACGAAAGGACCTGTCTAAGTCGGGTCGACGTCCGACCAATAGAATCTAATCGGTCACCCGATCGATTATCGCCAGCTATTCCAGCGGGCGACCCGCCTTCATCCTCGCAATGCTCACCAGATTGCAACGCCAGGAATGAGGATGACAGCATGACAAAAACCAAACAGCCTCTTGTGCTGACGCGCGAGGACCTGAAACGCATGGGCATCAAGGTTTCGAACACCTCGTTGCTCAGGTGGGAGGCGCTCGGCCGTTTTCCTCGCCGAATCCGCATGGCCGGAACGACAGTTGCGTGGTTGGCCATCGAAATCGAGGCTTGGCTTGAGCAGCGCGCCAGCGAACGCAGCCGGCACGTCTACGCGGACGCAAACTGAGCCCGCTATGACTAAAATCACGAAGAGAACCTACTGCCCAAAGTGCCTGCATCGGCTCGGCGTGTTGAACGGCCCCGAGCACCTGAAAATCCTCGAGGATTTGAACAAGTTTCCTCGACGTATCGGGCCGCTGATGTGGGATGCCGATCAGATCGATGACTGGCTGGAACTATTGACCGCCATGCGACCGCCCACGGCACGTTGCGAATGCTGAACGGATAACAGGCGGGGCGGGACACGCCCTGCCATTTCCCCCAAATTTCGAAAGGACAAGATCATGCGTAAACGCGTGACCGATAACGCACGCCCGCGCACAGGGCATCCATACGCGTTCAAAGATTACGACGATGACGGCAATATCCACCCGAGCATGGTGGGCTTTCTGGAAAGCATCTGGAACGGCGCACCAAGCGATAGCTGCTTCTTCGTCGCCACCAGCAATCCCGAAGGCAACAAGTGGCGCGAACACGTCATCCACGGCGACAACATCACGGTCGGGCTGAACAGGTTCTACCGGCAATATTCGCGCTGGGACCACAACCTGTATTTCTGTCCAAATCCGTTTTCGACGGATCGCAGGAAGAAAGAGCATGCCAGACCATCGCGGCTCGGCTGGTGCGACATGGACGACAGCGTGCCGGATGACTATCGGCCGACTGCAAGCCTTGTCTGGGAGACATCGCCGGGACGCTATCAAGGCCTCTGGTTTTGGGACGGATGGCACTCGGTCGAGGAAGCCGAAGGCTATTCGCGGTCGCTCGCTGAACGACACGGTGGCGATGCCGGCTGGTCGATCACCAAGATGCTGCGCATTCCCGGCTCTGTGAACCACAAGCCCCAATATGATGAGCCTTTTGTTCGGCTCGTTCATCGCAATTGGAACCGGATTGTCGATCGGCCTCCGCTGCCCGAGATCGTTCGCGCGATCGAAACGGGCGACCTCGTGAACCCGGAGGCACACGATCCGAGGCAGGTCTTCGAAAAGTACAGAAAGAAGCTGCACGCGAAGGCACGGACGCTGATCCGGCACACACGTGTGAAGGAGAAGGACCGTTCAGCCTGCATCCATCTCATGATCGCCTGCCTTTACGAAGCAGGCGCCACGCCTGACGAGATCGCCAGCGTCATGTGGAATAGCCCTTACTTCACGGAGAAGCATGGCTGCCACCTTGATCGCCTCGATAGCGAAATCACCCGCGTGATCGGCAAGATCGGGGGTGCGTCATGACCAAGAAGAAGGAGCAGTTCGTTGACCTGTCATCCGTCGAGGCCAAGGACATTGAGTGGCTGATGCCGCCCCTTATTCCCTACGGCATGATCACAATCATGGAGGGCGACCCCGGTGTCGGCAAATCATATCTTGCCATGCACATCGCCGCGGAGGTCTCGATCGGTGGCAGTCTCCCAGGCGTTGATAAGCTGGCCCGTGGGCGTGTCTTGTACCTGAGCGCCGAGGACGATCCGGCTTATACGATCAGGCCGAGGATCGACGCCATGGGTGGTGACCCCAGTCGCATTCGCATCCAGGCTGATTACCTTTCGCTTGATGACGCCGGCTTGAAAGAGCTGTTCGAGGAGGTTCGCCGGAAACCGCCGAGCCTCATCATCATGGACCCTTTGTTCGCCTACGTTCCCGGCACGCAGGATATGTACCGGCCCAATGTCATCAGGTCGCTCCTATCGCAGCTTCGCGACATCGCCGAGTATGGCGACACTGCCGTGCTGATCATCCGACACCTGACGAAGACCAAGCGGGACAAGGCCATTTATCAGGGTGGCGGTTCGATGGATGTCATCGGCGCAGCGCGATCGGCCTTCCTCGTCGCCCAGCATCCCAACGATCCCGAGCAGAAGATTGTCGCGCATGTGAAGCACAACATCGCCCCGCGCGGCACAAGCTGGATCTATGAGCTGGTGCAGGAGGTGCCGGACGGCGTGCCGGTGTTGAAGTGGATCGGCCCATCTGACCTCACCATCGAGGATTTGATGGGTGGCGACGACGAGGACCGCAAGTCGGCTGTAGATGAGGCGATCGACTTCCTGCGCGACGAATTGAAGGACGGACCTAAGCCCGTTGCTCAGATCGAGGCGAAGGGGCAGGCACGCGGCATTGCCAAGCGCACCATCGACCGGGCGCGCAAGGAGATCGGTATAAAGCCGAAAAAGAGCAGGGGTATCTGGACAATCCGCCTGCCCGACAAATGACTACAGGTAGACAGCCAGAAGGTTGCCGAACTGGCGTTCTTGGCATCATTGCCAAGGGCGCCAATTTTTCGGCGTGCATGTTGGCGTTCTTCATCGATCAACAGCGCCAGAGAAACACTGGCATCCTTGGCAATCTTGGCGGTGTTGCGAGGGTGCCGTCTTGAAGTCGGCTGCTATTCGGCAGCGGCTACGGAGCCAAAACCTTGGCAGTCGATATGCCTACTTGGCAGCGCATAGACGCGTCTCCGTAAAAAAATCGCTCCCCCCATACCCACCTGTGGGCACGAGATGCCGAGCACGTTGGACCGACAATCGAACTGTTCATCATCGTGTCACGACGCTGGCGGAGCCGAATTGATCAACGAATGCAACGGCTCCAATCCGGCGCTCGTGATGCGTGCGCTCTGTGGGTGTCATGTGGGGTGTTTCAGGGGTCGATAATCGCGCTCTGGGTGCGATGCGTCGATGTCGGCGTGTTTACTACTGGCAAGCGCGTGCTGGTCGCTCTGGCTCGTCAGCGTGCACACGTGCTGCCGGCGTCACGGCAACCGGCCATTCCAACGCGGCCGCGTGCGCGTCAGTCTGTCTGCCGGCGCGGTTGATTGAAGGTGCTATTCCCATTCGCCCGCCTCATACCGACGCCACAGCTCACGGCGCACGCGACGCAAGACGCCTTGCTTGAACGCCTCCGAGTAGCGCCACGCCCGATCCTCTTCGCCGTACGTCATCTGCTCGGCATCGGGTCCGTATCGCATGATCAGCGCATCGACCATCGCGTCGATCTTCGCTTTCGGGATCAGCATCGGGCGAATACGAAACTGCCACACCTCCCAGCCGGCGATTGCCAGCACGAACAAGCCGAAGAATATCCAAGCGCCGTAGGCAATGAACACGTCCTGCATAGTGCAATGACATGTATCCTAATATGGGATAATTCCAAAATCGGATTAACTCTGCCCGCGCATCATTTTTGGACCTGCGCGCTTGGCGAAATCCATTCACACCGAAGCCTATGGACGGTTCGTCGAGCTTCTTCGCCGCGAGCGGGTGAATGCCGGCCTCACGCAGCAGGACGTTGCCGACCGGCTTGGAAAGCCACAATCCTATGTGGCCAAGATCGAGGGCGCGGAACGGCGTATCGACGTGATCGAGTTTCTCGCGCTGACCAAAGCGATCGGCACCGACGCGGCTGCCATCGTTAAAGAACTGCAATAGGCATCTGGGGTTTTCCCTGACACGCCCGTATCGGTCATCTTAATAGAAAGATCGTCCAACCTCTGAAGGAGACGATCAATGACCGAAAAGACCTCCGAAATCGTGACGCTCAAGCAGCTCTGCGCCGAACTCAAGCTCGATCCTCGCGAGGCCCGCGAGCGCCTGCGTGCCGCTGTGCGTGACGCCAAGAAACACCCCGAACTCGCCAAGACCCATAAATCCCGCACGCCGTGGCAGTGGGTGAAAGGCTCGGCAGGCGAGAAGGAGGCGAGGAACGCGATCACCAAATGATTTTCCTAGTGGCAGACTGATGTTCTGACGCCAACCCGACAATCAGTTTGAACGCGCCCTGGATCAACGTCCGGGGCGTCTTCGTTTTGTCGCGCCAACCTCAATTTTCGGAATCCTCTTGACTCAATATATCGTCTAAATTATCTGAAAAACTACACGGAAATTCCTCAGCAAGAGTCAGCGAATTTGAAAGGAATCGGCATGCTAAAAAAGGCAGAAAATGGCGCAACATCGAAGCGCGAAAAGTTCGTTCAACTTGCAGAAAGCCGCACCGTCAATGCCATAAAGACAATCCGCGTGATCGGCAAATTGGGCAACAAATCCGCTTATGAATTCGATGAAAGCGACGTTCGAAAAATCGTTGCCGCGCTGAACCGCGAAATTGAAGCGCTTAAGGCGCGTATGACTTCGCCGGGTGGTAAAGAGACAATCGACTTCAAGTTGTGATACGCTGAACCGGGATATGGGGGACGGGCGCGTGAAGGATCAGCAAGCTAAAGAACTATGCATGGCTCTCATCCAAGCCGATAGCGAGGATGAAGTCGTTCAAATTCTGAAGGATCGCGGGCTTTGGGACGATCTGCGGTATTGGCGCTACTACGGCGACGATGAACTAAACTGGAACCGCGCCGGCAATCAGCAAGGGCGTGCCGATTTCGCCCTCAACGAAAAGCTGGTCAACACGATCGATACCCGGCTGATGCTGGAATGCATGCTGGCCGGTATCGCGCCCGAAGGGCCCGACGCGCCCCCAACGATCCGGGAAGCTGTCAATCGCTTCATCGAAAAAACATGGTCGGGAACGCTGAAGGTTTCCGGCGGCCGCGTCGAGGACTGGCCCACGGATTTTCGCCGGCAGGTCGCCGATGGCATATCGGTTTTCGTTACCGGCCCGAAGAACCTGAAGCCCTGCGTCAATGTTGCCGATCTTGGTGAAGGCCAAACGCCTGAGGCCTTCCCGCATACGCTGTTGAGTCTTGGGAAGAACAACAAGATCAAGGTCAATTTCGTTCAGGGGAAGTTCGGCCAGGGAAGCACAGGCGCGATCCGTTTCTGCGGGAAGCAAAAGCTTCAGCTGATTGTTTCCCGGCGGCATCCCAAGCTGCTGGGGAACCAGGCGGTCTCCGCCAACTACCCGGTTCACGAAACGGATGATTGCTGGGGCTTTACCATCGTGCGCCGGGAGGGGGAAGGCCAGAAGGTTCGTTCCCCCTTCCTTTCCTACCTGGCACCGCTGGATGCTGAAGGCGAAGGCCGTGAACGCATGGGGCACGTGCTGCGCTTCAAGGCCGATGAACTCCCTATCTTTCCGCAGGGCGATAAGGCTTATCAGCGCAACGTCGCCCATGGCACGCTGGTGAAGCTGTACGAATACAATCTGAAGAACGTTTCCAACATCTTGCGCCGCGACGGCCTGCGGCCGAAGATTGACCTTCTGTTGCCGGAACCGGCGTTGCCGATGCGATTCCACGAATGCCGCGAGCATCAGAAAACCGGACAGGAACAGACGGAAACGATGAGCGGGCTTTTCGCCCGCCTGAATAACAATAAGAACCTGGAAGACGTAAAGCCGGCGACGATCTCCCTTACGGTGCACGGCCACGAACTGTTCGCGCGCATCTATGCCTTCAAGCCCAGCACATCCAAAACCTACCGCGCATCCGAAGGCGTGATCTTCACGATCAACGGCCAAACCCAGGGCTACATCAAGGCTAATTTCTTCGCTCGGCCGAAGCGCGTTGGGCTTCAGCGCCTTGCGCAAGATTTGCTGGTCGTTCTGGATTGTTCGTCGCTTTCGGCACTGGAACAGGACGATATGTTCATGCCTAGCCGTGATCGGCTGGTTGAAGACAACGCCTTCGCCATGGAGATCGAACGGAAGCTGGAATCTGCACTACATGATCATCCAGGCTTGCGGGATCTCCGGAATGCCCGCGCCAAGCTGGATATGGAAGAGCAATTGGCCGACAACAAGCCGCTGGAAGATGTGCTGAAGCGGGTTTTGAAGAGTTCGCCGAATCTGGCGCGCATCTTCGGCCAGGGCATTCGGCTTCAGAATCCTTTCAAGCCCGACAACGTGCAGAAGACCGAAAAGCCGTTCGAAGCCAAACCCCATCCCACGTTCTTCCGCTTCGCCGGCAAGGAACAGGGAGACGTTCTGGCGCGCTCGGCCCATCACGGCAGCCGCGTGCGGCTGGCCTTCGAAACCGATGTCGAAGACGAATACTTCACGCGTAAGATCGATCGCGGCGAAAAGGTTTTCGAGCGCCTGTTGAACGGCCAACGGCATCCGATACCTGATTATGTTGGTCCCAATTTGGTTGACGGGAAAGGCAACATCACCTTCGATCTGCCGGAAGATGTCGCGGTCGGCGATACCGTGGAAGTCGAATTCACGGTGCGCGATCCCGTCACAGGCGCTGAGTTCGCGAACCGCGCCAAGTTGCCGATCCTCGCCGCTGTCGATACGCATTCCGGTCCAAAACCCAAGCCGAAGCCCAAGCCGGGGCCGCCAGATGGCAAGGAGGCCGACGGCAATTCCGGAATCAATTTCCCGGATGTTTTCTGGATCGACCACAAATCGCCGGCATGGGCTTCGCACTTCGCGACCCTCGATGACTGTCTTCACGTCCTGGAAGAAGGCGAGGAAATCGATGGGAAGTATGAACCGGCCTATAAGTTTTATCTGAACAGCGACAATAAGGCGCTAAAGAACGAACTTGCCTACACGAAGCTGGCGGCCGATGTCGTCAAGAAGCAGTTCGAAATCGGCGTGGTTCTGATCGCCATGGCACTGATCCATGACGACAAGCAACATAAGGCCGCGCCTCAAAAGGTAATAAACGGCGGGGAAAAGGAGGAAGCGGATGATGACGGGACGGTCGAAAAGCGGGCCGCCCTGTTGGCCCGCGCGGTTGCGCCGGTCATCATCCCAATGATTCAAAGTCTGGGCGATCTTGCGGAAGAAGCGATCGATCTAAGCGATCTGGTTGGGCAGGCCGCGTAGCGGCGGCCGCTGCCAGGCGATGGATCAGAACGACTTCCTGGCTACCGGGCGTTTTGCCCCGCTGATCGGCGTACCACCGCCGATTTGGTACGGATCGCCAAAGCCGGCCATCACCATCAGCCGATAACGCGGGCAAGAATGCTTCCATAAGCCCTGCTTCTTCCATCGTTTCCAGATAACGAGGCAGTTGCCAGCTTGGATCGGAAAAGGCGACCATCTGAACGACAATGGTATTGGTATCGCATAGGCTCGCGATCGATGCTGTAGAGCGGCGCAAATTGTCGAAGTAGGTCCGCAGTTCCGGGTTTTTTCGATCGCCCAGCGTATAGTAGCTTGCCCCTGAGCCGTCCAGTTTGTTGGCTATCCAGAAGGGAGCGGCCGTTTCCTTCCGGCCATCAACCTGCCAGCGATGGTACAGGACATGCAGGCCAGGATAGGGCGGCGACGTAACGATCAGCCGCGGCGGCGCGAGCGCTGCGAACCAGTCGTCGTTCTCCAACCCTTCCGTTGATCGATTGAATACGCGGATCGTTGCTGGAATAGGATGAGCAATTACCGCTTCTCGCAACTCGCGGACGCCCGCAATCATTTGAGCTGAAAGAGTCTTCAGCATTTCGCGGAATTCGCGCACTGTGGGTAGCTTCCGCCGGCCATCCAGCGCCCATTGCGCCGTTCGGAGGATTGCGCAACGCGCGAACGCTTCAAGGCGCTGCGATTGCAAGAGCACAGCGCAGCCCAAAGCCTGTTCTATCGCTCGCCGAAGCCGCCAGCGCGAAGGATGATCGAGATGTTTGTAGTAGCCCCGTTCGGCATAGTCGGAGAAATGCCCGGCCGGGCGCTGCATATTGATGGCATCACCTACCGTTTCGGACCAAGCTTCCAGAGCGGCGATTTCATCGTTAGCCAGAACGGTGGTTTTCACGGTTGCGACAAATTCGGCTAACTGACTGATGTCGATGCCGATGCCATGTCGGCCCAGCGCCAGAGCCTCAACCAAACTGGTTCCACCCCCGACAAAGGGATCGAGGATCGTATCTCCTGGCGTTGTGAAGGTCTCAATCACAGCGCGGACGAAGACTGGTGAAAAACGCGCTGGATAACGGTAGAAGTTGTGGGTTAGGCCGGCAACGGGACGGGTATCACGCGCGCCGTTGACCAGAGCAGCCTGGGCAACGTCTGATAGGTCGAGCCATTGGGAAGCATCGGGCTTATTCATGGTTAACGTATCGCCCGGATATGGTTAATAAAGCTTTGTAAACCCCGAATTTGCCTATTGATTCAGATGATGATGACCAAATTTCGCCAGCACGGGACCGCAGGCTCTAAAGCTGATTGCCCGTGTTACCCAAAATGACACCCAGCGTCATTCGGACACCTCTATAGCGCAATGCCTTTTCTTATATCTATCTGAAATCATTGAAGATTTCTGGTAGCGGAGGAGGGATTTGAACCCCCGACACAAGGATTATGATTCCTCTGCTCTGACCAACTGAGCTACTCCGCCCCAATTCCGTACGCGCAAGGTCATCGCGCGCGCCGGCGGGCGAGGCCCGAGGCGGTGCGGATATAGGTCCGGGCGGAAGGCGCTGTCAAGCATGCGCGCGCGTGTTGCGCGCGATGTTCGATGCCGGTCAGCCGTGGAGCGGTGGCGCCAGCCGCCGCAGCATGGCCTCGGCCTCGAGCGCGCGCTCCTGGCGTTCGATGAAGCCGCCGCCGAGCACGCGCGCGCCATCGCCATCGTCGGCGTAGAACACGCAGGCCTGGCCGGGTGCTACACCGGTTTCGCCTTCGGCAAGATCGACCCAGATCTCGCCGCCGCGCACGGCGTCGCAGACGGCGCGCTGAGGCGAGATATCGGGGGATCTTGACGAAGTCGAACCCGGTGGAGCACCCGCCCAGTCCTGGGAGTTCTACGCCGACGCTGCCGGGGGCGCGCCCGGG
>WPCK01349705.1_pt1 | contig 13676 bp, 15 predicted proteins | sample 5399851 | NCBI WGS metagenome assembly WPCK01 (sample SAMN12869471, study PRJNA574797) | sludge metagenome | isolation source: wastewater treatment of pH11 | place: China:Beijing | collected 2019-05-20
TACCGGACTTTTCTTATGGACGGACCCATGCCTTTCGGGCGTTACCGTTCCATGCCTCGGGGTGCGGCCGCACTGATATTTGGATGAGACCATGCTCTATCGCGGCAGTTGCCATTGCGGGCGCGTGGCCTTCGAAGTGGAGGCGCCCGAAGATCTTGCCGTGCAGGATTGCAATTGTTCGATTTGCGCCAAATCGGGCTTTCTGCACCTGATCGTTCCAAAGTCCCGCTTTCGGCTTCTGCGGGGCGCCGGAGATCTTACGGTCTATGCCTTCAACACCAACGTTGCGCGCCACACGTTTTGCAAAACATGCGGGATCAAGCCGTTCTACACGCCGCGCTCGAACCCCGACGGAATCGATGTGAATGCGCGCTGTCTTGACACGCAACCGCGTTCTCTGAGCATCGAACCTTTCGACGGTCAGAACTGGGAGCAGAACGCGGCAAACCTTCAGCACTTGAGCAAAGCCTGAGAGTGCTACTCAAGGCAATCCGGCCGGCAGCTCATTTTCGTTTTCATCGTACGCCGGCGGGACGTAGAAGGTGAGGATGCGCAGTTCGCCTTCTCCGGTATTCCTGAAGCCGTGGCTTTCGCCGCGCTGAATGAGAACGAGGCTGCCACGCGTCAAGGGAAGGATCTCGCCCGCGATCTCCGCCACGCCTTCGCCATCCTCGACATAGATCCATTGATCCGCGCCGCCGTGCCGATTTTGCGGACCGCCGACCTTGGCGCCTGCCTGAATGACGAGCGTGGCGGCCTGCGAGCGCCCGTCCCCGATGAGAACGTGGAAACCCTTCTTGAACCTGACGGATGTCGACAGCACAACGCAGATCCTTCCTTCGCTTCGCAAGCTCCGCCTGGCGCACCGGCAATGACGCGAGCCGGTGGCCTGTCTCTCACCTCACAGCAGCACGGCTCGCGGATGCATATCAAGGCCCCTCACGCCTCTCAACTTCAACACGAGGGTTTCCAGGAACTCCTCATGGATCATATCGTTTCCTTCCAGCATGATCGGCAAGACGATGTATTGTATGGGCGGCGCTTGTTGACATAGATGCGTTAGGTAGACGGCAATATGAGCGCCGCGTAACAGGGCTGGAGCACGCATGGCTGGCGGCGAAATCCGGGTCGGCATTGGAGGCTGGACATTCGAGCCCTGGCGCGGCGTGTTCTACCCGGAGGGCCTGACGCAGAAACGCGAGCTTGAATACGCCTCGCGCGCGCTGACCTCGATAGAGATCAACGGCACATACTATTCGACCTTCAAGCCGCAGAGCTGGCGCAACTGGCATGACGAGACGCCGGAGAATTTCGTGTTCGCCATCAAGGGCTCGCGCTACGTTACAAATCGCAAGATCCTTGCCGAGGCGAAAGCCTCGATCGACAAGTTCGTCAACCAGGGCCTGACGGAGCTTGGCGACAAGCTCGGGCCCATCAATTGGCAGCTCATGCCGACGAAGAAGTTCGATGCGACCGACATCGCCGCTTTCTTCGAGCTTCTGCCCAGATCGCAGGACGGGCTTTCCTTGCGTCACGCCATAGAGGTGAGGCACGCGAGCTTCGAAACGCCCGAGTTCTACAAGCTGGCCCGCGCGCACGATGTCGCGATCGTCTACGCCAGCGGATCCTCCCATCCGCGGATCGACCAGAAAACCGCTGGATTCACCTATGCACGCCACATGGGCTCGCAGGAAAACCTCGAGCTGGGCTTTTCCGATGCCGGCCTGAACGTGTTCGCCAAGCAGGCCAAGGACTGGGCCAAGACCGGCGACGTCTTCCTATATTTCATTTCAGGGGCCAAGGTGCGCAACCCCGCAGCCGCGACCGCGCTCATTTCGCAGCTGAAAAAAGCGCGCTGAATGCGCCGATTGGCTGATATAAGAACCCGGTCCGGCTAACAAAACATCCAAACGAGAACCGGTTTTCAAATGAACGAACAAGCCTCCGTCCCCTTGCGCCCGTTCGATGCGCGCATGATAGACGTAGGCGACGGTCACTGGATCTATGTCGAGGAGGTTGGCAAGCTTGGCGGCCGGCCCTGCCTGTTCCTGCATGGCGGTCCAGGCAGCGGCGCCCAGCATCTCCATCGCGCGCTCTTCGACCCGCAACGGGATCACGCTTTTCTGTTCGATCAGCGCGGCGCCGGCCGTTCTCATCCCTATCTTTCGTGCCGCAACAACACCACCGCGCACCTTGTTGGCGACATCGAAACAATCCGCAGGCACTTTGGCATCGCGCGCTGGCTGATCGTCGGAGGATCATGGGGGTCGACGCTGGCATTGGCCTATGCGCAGGCCTACCCTGAACGGGTCAGCGGCATGGTGCTTCGCGCGATCTTTCTGGGCACCCGCGCGGAAGTCTCCTGGGCCTTTGTGGACGGCCCGCGCGCCTTCCGGCCTGAGTTGTATGAGGCATTCCGCGACTGGCTTCCCGCGCAGGAGCGCTCCGATCCACTCGCCGCCTACGTGCAGCGATTGCAGGATCCCGACCCTGCCATCCATGCGCCTGCGGCCCACATCTGGAACGCTTATGAGCGCACACTCTCGGAGTTGACGCCGCCGCACGCAACCCTGGCGTCCGATATCGCGGACGGTGCAAGGCTGCCCCCGACACCCATTGTCGAGGCGCACTACATCGCCCACGACTTCTTTCTCGCGCCAGGACAGCTTTTATCGAACGCCGACAGTCTTTCCGGGATTCCGGGAACCATCGTGCAAGGCCGGTACGACCTCCTGTGCCCGCCAGCGGCCGCCGCCGCAATCGCAGGGGCATGGCGCGGCTGCAATCTCCAGATCATCGAAGCTGCGGGACACGCGATGACCGAGACCGGCGTGACGGATGCCATGAAACGGGCCATCGCAGCCCTCGACTAGAGTTGCTTTGAGGAGCGGCCAAGCGCCGTTCAGCCATCACCGAGAGCTTCCTGCGCATCCTGGGCCGCCGCGCGGGCGAGGATCATGACGCAGGCGAAATAGCGCTCGTAGGACTCGATCATCTTGTCCGTCAGCTGCACGGAGCGGCCCCCCTCACCCTTCTTGGTCACGAGCCCAAGTCCTTCGGCAGCTTCGATGACGTTGCGAACATGTGTGCGCGAAACGCCACTGGCCGCCGCTGCGTCGGAATAATTCAACGTGAATTCCGTCCGCGGATCCAGCTTGCTGGCGTTCTCCAGGCACCCGTAGATCAAGGCCGCGAGAAGATAGCTGCCGGCATCCTTGGATGTGAAGTGGCGAACGTCCAAAAAGGGCCGCAGCGGATCTGCGCCAGCCGAGTAGCGGTGGATCATGGCCGTATAGAGCGTCTCGAAGAACCGTTGGTCTTTATCGATGCGCCCGGCGTAGCCGTCGCCCGGCCACAGGACGGCGGCCGCGCGCATGAGATCCCGTGTATTGCGAAACGCCGTCGCGCAAAGTTCCGGTCCCGGAATGAGCCGCCGCACACGCCTATCGCGCGCATCCTCGCTGTAGTTAAGCCGTCCGATCTGCACGAGGCGCTTGACGTATATCGTCACGCGCCTGGGGCTGGCGAAGCCATGCACGAACGCAGTCTTCTGCAATTTCCCCAAGGTCGCACCCACGCCGAAGTTCTGATTCTCCTTGAGAAGATGATGATAGTAGGCGACCGCCTCGATCAGCAGATTGCCTGCATCCCCCATGTGCTTGGCGTAGTAGGGGTCCAAATTCGAGTCCGGCACGCTCCGGCTCGCATCCGCATGCATGCGGATGGCCTTTTGAAAGGCGGAATTTGCACGCACGCCGTCAATCTGATCCGCAAAAAGCGGATGGAGTTCTTTTGACAGGACGAGTCGTGGAGAAAAGCCGCGCATTGTTTCCTTCGTTCTACGCTGAACCTTCGTCCCGTCGCTGAACGCCGGTTGGATACGTGGGAATCAATATGCTTATTGCATCAGATGATTGCGAATATGGTCCAATTTAGTTTGATAAAATCGTTATGACCACAAGCTCAATACAATGCTGGCAAACATTTTCGTTCAATGAATCTCCAAATAATTCAGCTTCGGTTCAGATTTCGATTACCGTGAATTTTCCGGTTAGCTTTCCACGCAGCTAACCAAGTTGGTTTCGCGGGAAGTCACTCACTCCGATTCGCTTGCCTGCTTTGAACGTGATTACAATATTGGCGCCGAAGGAAAATGCCTCCGAAATCCTGCAAAAACCAGCGTTGCGAATTGCGTTGCTCTCTCAGACAAACGGCTCACTCCGGGTATCCTGATTTTTCTGCCGTTAGCAGGACATACTCCGAAATCCGATCGATCCCAACATGCATTCCTCCAGCCAATTTGCGCAAGATGGAATAACAGTTGTGCAATTATCGATCGAATTACCAGCTGCCGCGAGCCGCCCTTATCGGTTCCTATAAGGCGAATTGGCCATATCAGGTATTGCCTCCTAATTTCAGGCGCAGACTCTTGAACGGCGCGCCGGAGAATTCCGACCTCCAAATATCGCCCTCACCCATCGGGAAAGCCCGGGTTATCGTCCCCGTCGTTACGAATTCGCCGGCCGCGATCGGAGGATTGGAGGTGTCGGAAGCCAGAACCTCGACGACATTGCGCAGGGCCGAAAGCGGCCCGCCAAGCACGTTACTGGCGCACCCGCGGTCCATCAGCTCCCCGTTGCGGTAGAGCGCCACCTCGAACTGCGTCAGCCGCTCGAACCAGACCTCACGATTGTCGTCTGTCACCTCGTGACGCGGTCCGAGCAGCAGCGCGCCATGCAGGCCGAATGCGGCAACGGTGTCGGCGGGCGCGAAGCGCCAGCCAGGGAATAGCGACTGCACGACTTCGAATCCGTGTGCGACCCATCCGATGCAGTCCATTAGCGCCCGCTCGTCCATGCCGGGCTGAGGAGCACGCCGCAAGGCGAGCGTGATCTCCGGCTCGAGACGGGGCTCCACCACCAGTCCCATGTCGAAGTCCGCGCCGTCCGGCGACACTGTGCGCACCGTGGTGTCGTAGACATAGTTCCAAATCGGCGCGTAGACCTTGTATTCGTCCCATATATTGCGGTTTGTGAAGCCGAGCTTGCGACCGATCGGTCGCTCGCCACGTGCTTCGCGTGCCCTGCGCACCGCTGCGCAAACCCTATAAGCAGCCGCAAGGTCGAAGCCCGCTCTCTCTGCCGCAAGGGAGGATATCTGCGCGCGCTGGTCGTAGGTGGCCAGAAGAAAGGCGGCGATCTCCTCAATCTGCTGGTCAGTGAGCCTGGCGTCGTGTCGGGCGGTCATGAGTATCCTCGCATGAGATGGACCGGCCTTATTTATCATGACTTCACCCGCGAAAAGATGGTCCATGCCGCGACTGTAACGGACGACAATGCAGACTTCCGTTGCGGTTTTCCTCACACTCGGTGCGTGCTAGGAACCCCCGATCTGTTTTCCCAACGTCACATCAGGACAGGGTTATGTCGCATTCGCTTCGCCGGCTTGCCGCCATGATCGGCGCAACCGCGCTCGCCGCCACTGCTGTGGGCAGCCTTCCGGCCTGCGCCGATGATTCAACGCCGTTGGTAGAGCTTTGCGAACGGTTCCTGGATCTGCCTCGCCCCATCGAACAGGTCACGCCGGAGTTCATCCAACTCAAATCATCCTGCGCCGGGTTCATCAATTCCCACGTCAAGATGTCCAAGCCCGAAGAAGATGGTTTCTGCGTACCCAAGGGGTACAACATGGACGATCTGGCAAAGATCTACCTGGACTGGGCCAGGAAGCATCCCGACCGCTGGAAGGAGCCGACCAAGGTGACCATGACGGCGGCGCTCTCGGAGACCTACCCCTGCCACAAATAGAAGCCTGGCAAATAGGCACCAACCGGGGCTTCCTGCGCGGCATAACTGCGCCCGAACCCGTATTGTCTTGACTTGCCTTGCGAAGCCTGCGCATAAGCGCGCCAGTTGCTCTTCGATGGCGCTCGGGTCCTCGTGCCACCAAAAGCGTTTTTTGACAAACGCGCTCGACCCTGCATCCAGATCAATCCGAACAAACGAGGCCACACCCCGAAAGCGCCGGTGTGGGCCATGGGACGCGACCTCGCACAAAGGGTGCGCACAGGTCCGGAGCCCTTGGGACATCTTCCACTTTGACACATGATACCTTCGAGGCTTTCGGCTTCGCCGAGCCTCTCGCGCGCGCACTCATCCAGTGCGGCTACTCCACTCCAACTCCCGTTCAGAAGGCCGCGCTCGCACCCCAGATCGAAGGCCGCGATATGCTTGCGCTCGCCGAGACGGGTTCAGGCAAGACGGCAGCGTTCGTATTGCCGATCCTGCAAGAGTTTGCAATCAATCCTGCCACCCCCAACCAGCGCGAAGTGCTCGCATTGATCCTGGCGCCGACGCGCGAGCTTGCGCTTCAGATCGACCAGGAAGTGGCGAGCCTGTCGCGGAATATGAACATCCGCCGCACCGTCGTTCTCGGCGGCGTCAGCAAGGGCCCGCAAATTCACGCGCTCAAGCGCGGTGTACACGTTCTCGTTGCCACGCCCGGCCGCCTGCTCGACCATGTGAATGATCGCCATGTCGACCTGCGCGCCGTGCGCACCTTCGTGCTGGACGAAGCCGACCGCATGTTCGACATGGGCTTCATCCGTGACGTCCGCAAGATCGCCTCGCTCCTATCGCACAAGCGGCGCACCGCGATGCTGTCGGCGACGATGCCCGCCGAAATCCGCAGCCTGGCCTACGAGCTGCTGACCGACCCCTACCGCATCGACTTGAGCTCCAAGCAGATCGTCGTCGATCGTATCGACCAGAAGGTGATGATCGTGCGCGCGCCTGAAAAACAGAGCCGCCTGCACACCATCCTGAAGGACGAAGCGGTATCGCGCGTCATCGTCTTCACACGCACCAAGCGCGGCGCGGATCGCGTCGCGGATCGTCTGGGCATGGCCGGTATCGGCGCCGCCGCCATCCATGGCAACAAAGCCCAGAATGCACGCCAACGCGCGCTGAGCGACTTTTCCGCCGGGCACGTCCGTGTGCTGGTGGCGACAGACATCGCCGCGCGCGGCATCGACGTATCGGACGTGACACATGTCATCAACTTCGACATGCCCATCGAGCCCGAGACCTACGTCCACCGCATCGGACGAACCGCGCGCAAGGGAGCAAGCGGCACCGCGATCTCACTGTGCGATCCTTCCGAAAAGGGCGAGATCAAAGCCATCGAAAAGCTCATGAAGCAGCCGATCGAATTGATCGATGATGTCGGCGGAGAAACCGTTGCTCCCGCACCGCGCCGGAGCGAGGACGCCAACGGCCACCACCGCCGCAACGCCGGTGAGGGCGCAGGACATCGCGGCGGACCCCACCGTGGCCGCGCGCGTGGCCGGGACCAATCTCACGATCACCCACGCGATCACCGGGCCGCCCGCACCAGACAGGGCGAGGATCGCTCGCCTCGCGTTGATCACGATGGCGAGGCCCGGCGCGACCACGGCGCGACCGCGCGGCCGCGGCAGGAAGGCCGCAAAGGACCCGCCGATCGTGGTGGACCCGCAGCGCATTCGCGTCATGAACGCCCCCATGACTCAGGACGGGATCGGCGCGATGGCACCAGCAGCGAACGGGATGAAACCCGGCGCGAGAGGCACGAGGCCCATCGGCGGCCGGACGAACGCCAGCGTCCCCGGCACGGCACCGGCGAGGGGCATCGCGGAGGTCATCACCGGTCCCACGACGGACACCGCGACGACATTCGTCACCCCGAACAGCATCGCGCAGGCGCACGCGACAGCAGTCACGGCCCACGCCATGCACACAACGGCGAGACGAAGCCACGCCAAGAGAAGCACGCCGCCCACAATGGCCAGCATCTCCACAGCGCTCCCGCAGAGAGCCACAAGAAAAGCGGCGGCGAGCAACGCTGGAATGGCCAACGTCCGCCGAAGTTCCTCAGCGGATCGCAACCGCGCCGCCGCAGCCGTCCTGCCGATGACACCAGCGTGGCCTAAGGACAGCTCCCGTTCCGATACGAAACTAAGAAAACGCCGGTCCGCTTGGGCCGGCGTTTTCTTATGGGCAAACACAAAAAAACACGGGCCAGGATTTCTCCCGGCCCGCATCTTCCCGCAGTCCCGCATTCCCGCAACCGGGGAACTGCGAATTGAAAGGATCAAAGGTTGTCGGCAGGACCCTCGTCATCGTCCGGCGTAAGCTGCTCGGTCTGCGGACCCTTGTCGTCGCTCATGGATCCACCACCCCGGGGCTCCTCCGAGCGCTCGGAACGGCGGCCTTCGAAGCGATCGCCAAAGCGCCGGCCGTGGTCGCCCCAACCGCCGTGACCGCGGCCGTGGCCCCAATGCTTGCCGCCATGCCCGCCTTCACCGCGCATCAGATCGCGCATAAGGGGACGCAGCACGTCTTTCTGTTCATCCGAGAGCGAGGCATAGAACGGCTTGAACGCGGCGGTGAAGGCCTTCATGCGCTCGGCGCGCTCCGTCATTCTCTCGCTCATCTTTTCGAAGCGCTCGCTTAAATCGGTGCGCGGTGCCTTCGCATCCTTGTCGTCCGCACGGGACTTGCGCCATTCCTCGCGCATCTTCTGGCGCTCGGCGCGCTGCGCTTCGCGTGCTTTGAAACCAGCGCGCACTTCCGTCTCAACCGCGGACCAAAGCTTCTCCTGATCGGCGTTGAGCTTGAGAGCCGTCTTGGCCATCGCGAGGCGGCCGTCCTCCAAGCGTTCACGCGTTTCCGGGCTCATGCGTTGCCAGCCGCCATGATCATAGCCGCGTGCAATGGCAACCGTTGCCGGAATGGCCACCGCGGCGGCAAGGGCGGCGAGCGCGCCGCGAGAAATCTTCATCATTCGTGTCATCTCCTTAGTTGGGCGCGGGGCTCAAGGGGGGAGCTGCCCCGCCGCCGTCGATGGTTGAAACGGGAGCAGGTGGAATTTCCGTCGCGGCTAGAAAAACGCGTGGATTGGAGACTGCCGACGGGCAAAGGCCCCGCACGGTGCCGGCCGGCCACGCCGAAACTCAAAAATGGCGGCTTTCCATGCCGGTTTGGCGTCATGCTCGCACCCTCTCTTTCCCATGAAGGGCTTTTGGGCATAATCGAACCAGCCGTGGGGGCCTCGCGGAATCATTATGCGTAGGGGGGACGACATCATGAAGCGACCGGCAATCGTGTCATTGGCAGCGGCGTTTGCGCTGTCTTTAGCGCTGGCTCAGCATTCCAGCGCGCTCAACAAACCGTCCGCCCCCGAGGCTGATGTTCAGGCCGCGCAAACGGCAAAGGCCTTCGATGACAAATGGCCGAAAGATGTCGCCACTTTCCTGGAAGGACGCTATCTCGATCGCGCCGACGTCGTCCTGACGCGACGAACCGGAGACGTTACCGCCGCCATCATTCGCTGGGCAACCAACTCGCCATTCTCCCACGCCGCGCTCGTGTTCACGGGCCCGCAATTCGACTCCGGCATCTCCGGCACGTTCGTCATCGAGTCGGGAACGGGCGGGGTCGACCTCACGCAGTTCACCGACTACACGGAAAACAAGAGCACGTTCGTTGCCATCAAGCGGTTGCGCAAGGACTGGTTCACTGCTCCGCGTCAATCGCGCGTGCGCGGATTGTTGCTGGACAAGATCAAGGCGCGCTACGATTTCTTCGCCATTCTGCAGATCGCGCGCAACATCTGGTTCGGCGTGCAGGCGAAGGTGCGCACCAAGGAGAAAACGGTCGAAGTCTATCGCGAGAACGATTGGGAGCCACCCAACGAGTACATCTGCTCGGGGCTCGTGCAGATCGGCTTCGTGGAGATGGCGATCGAAGCCATAAAGCGCGGCGAAATCGCGCCGGAGACTCTGCGTGAAGTCGTCTTTCACAAAGAGGCCGAGAGCCGGCTGCCGCCGCCGGGAACCTGGCAGTACCTGGGAGACGAGGCCAAAACGACGGCCATCAACACCCGCGATGTGCTGAGCGACGAGTTGTTCTCGGTGACGCCGGAAGATCTCGCTCAATCCGACAAGCTCGAATGGGAATACTTCATCAAGAACGGGCTCGTCTACAAAGTCTCCTCCTATGCCGAGGTGATGAAGCTCATCCAAACGCAGTGAGGCGCCCGACGGGCGCCTCACGCACATTCAATCTTCTCTCGCCCTGAGCAGCTATGAGGGCTTAGTGCGCGACTATTCCGAACGTTCGCCCGACGCCGGGTCCGGCTCCGCCTCGTGGTGATGTTCGCGCGATTGATCCGAATCCGAAGACTCATCCGAACGCGTCTCGGTATCGGACTCATTGGCGTTGTCCTGGCTTGGCTCCGGTTCGGCCGCCGTCGGCTCCATGTGCGTTTCCTGTTCAACGGGCTTTGCCTCTGCGGCGCTATCGGCCGCCGGCTCGCTGGACTGGGATGTCGTCGCCTCAGCCGGGGCAGGCGTCGGGGCGTCGTCCTTATTGTCGGCAACGGGTTCGCTCGCCGCCGGTGCATCGGGCTGAGCAGCGACGTTCGTGCGCCGGGCCATCGGATCGGCAGGCTGGGCGAAAATCACCCGGTCGGCGCCGGGCCTGCAACCCGCAACGCAAATGACGAGATCCTCGTTGGGACGTGCTGAGATGAGATCGCGCACGAGGCGGCTGGATGCCGGAAAATCGTCCACTGCGCCGTCTTCCGGTACGGTGTGAAGGTCTGGCGCGGATGCGGCGGCAGCCTTTGGTTCGGATTTTGGCGTGCCAGCAGCAATCGCGCCAGCCGCATACCAAATTGGTGCGAGCGAGGCGCTGCAAAGTGCGATGGAGCTCCACAGGAGCAACGTAGATCGACGCATGACTGAAACCTTCGACGCTGAACTGATCTGATACGACAGATACGCAAACACACTTAACAAGCGGTTTACGGCTGATCGAGTTGCGCCATGACGCGCACGCTTGCAGGGCGCGAACCGGCATAACGCGACATCATTGCTTGCCAAGCCTGCATGTGTGCCCGCTGGTTGAGCGGCGTAGGGGGTATCCGCTGGAGCGTGGAAGCCGTCGTGCTCAACCGCCGCGAAAGCGCGGCGAGAGCGGCGACCCGCTTCTTGAGGGCACGCACATGCGTTTCCTGGCTGATGAGATGGCGCGTGCCGAGAGCCTCGTCAGAGGTGTTGCCGTAAGACGCGGCCTGCGTTGCGCCAACAGACGCCGCGGCGCCAACGCTGCGCGTATCGAGCGCAGCCGTCGCAACGGCGACCGCTTCAGCAGGCAGCCGGCGAAAGCCGCGTGGCGCAGGGCGCTGCACCGCGCTGGCGAGGGCCTCATATACCTCGGCCCCAAGGCGCAGATCGTCTTGCCATTGCGCGGTCTTTGGAGCGGGAGCAGCGGCAAGCGCCACCGCCGATGCCGTCTGAGATGGCGCGCCGTTGAGGCGTGCATGGTGCCGCCGCGCGGGCTCGTCACGATAGCACCCCGCGACACAGACCGCTGCATCGCCCGCGCTGGCGATCTCGTCCGCCGCAGCCGTGACCTCGAGCTGGCGCTTTGCGATGGCGGCCGCCGGCGCACTTGTCTTGGAGATCTTGTAGACGATCTGATCGCTGCCGGGACGGCACCCCGCCTCGCAAACCACGACATAGCTTTCGGGATTGGCAGCGGCGAGCGGATGAGGTGAACGCGGGGCCGCATCGTCAACCAGCAGGCCCGTTCCACCGATGATGATTTCGTCAATCCCGCCGGCGCGGTTACGTCTGCTGACGCCACGGGCTCGGAATTGCTGCTCTGGGTGAGGAGTGGCCTTGCCTTCAGGGATCTCCTGCGTGCCACCCAGGATCACGTCGATCTGGCTGCGCGCCAGCTCACGCATTTTGTCGTCTATCTGCCTCTGGGGCACAGACTGCGGTGCCGCCACCGATCCGGTCACGACGAGGGGCCCATGAACTTTCCTTCCCGGCAAGATTTCGCCGACCAGCTCAAAAGGCGCATAGCGCGCAGCGATCATGAGCAAGATCAAAAGCAAATGTCGGCCAAGCACACGCATCATCGTTCCATCAAAAAATTCGAAAATAAAAATGAGCCGGGCCGCAAAGCTAAGAGCGGGAGGCGAATGTCAACGCAGGTGGCGGTACCATTCCTCGCCGGGCGAGGAGGCGTTGATCACGCGAACGTTCCTGTAATCCGTGCCAGGGGTCGCAAGAGGCGGCGACAGCGAAGCCGAACGCTCCTCCACATTGCGGATGGGAGCGTCGTGCTCAGGCGCCGGCAAACGTTTGAGTTCAACCGGATTGGAGACTGCCGGCGCGCCACGGCGGGTCTCTTTGACAGGCGCTGGCTTTGAAGCGCTGTCACCTTCCGCCGTCTTCGCAGGGTCCTTGGTGGACGCCGTGGGCTCGACTTGCAGGCCATAATAGGCCGCGATGCAGGGATCGGTCCGCTTCTTGAGCTCAAGTTCCGCAGGCTTGACGTAGACCACAGTGTCAGGCCCGCACAAGAAGGCCTCGTCCGCGTGTGCCGGGCGCACGTCCACAAGCCCAGCGCCTACCACTGCAGACGCAAATGCAAGTCCCACAAGTCCAATGCGCAACGCCATAACGAAGCCCCGAAGCAAACTCTCCGGGTGTCACATTATTGGACAGATGTTTAGAAACGGTTGAGACTCCGGCGTGGACTTATTTTGAGGGCGGATAGCGCCAATATTCGCCGCCCGCAGACGTCGTCATATGCTGAAGGATCGGAATGCGCTTGTCCGGCGGGCGCTCGCCCGTCTGCAGTAGAAGCTTGATGTCATTCAACAAGGCGTTGTTTTCCGCATAGCCTGAGTGGTTCAGACCGAGGCTGTCGGTGGAGACCTCGCTCACATCGATGGTATCGACGCCGGGAACGATCAACGGTCCAGTGGAAGGCACGTCGCCCGCGCGCGGCACGCCGCCCCAGAACCGCCCCGAGTAACCCAGCGCCCTGTCGTTGGAAGCGGCATAGAGCGTTACGCCCTTGGCGAAGTTGGTGATCTCGCGGGCGATATTCATGAACTTGTCGCGATCGACGTCCGGTGCTGCGAGGATGACCTGGCTGATCGTCACGCCTTCCGGCGCACTCGGCCTCAGACGCTCCAACACGCGCAACAGCAGCTCGTTGCCCATGGAGTGCGCGATAAGGCTGATCGACTTTGCTCCGCTTTCCTTGACGACGATATCCAGGAACTCGGCAAGATGCGGCTCGGCCTGCTCGGCACTGCCGCGATCATAGGTGTAGCTGGCGACCTTTCCGCCGGACGGCCAGCTATAAACGAAGGGCGCGCCGTCGAACTTCAGATCGTAGGCAATCTGCGCCGTGCGGTAGAGCGCGTAGTCGAACGACGTGTTGAAGCCATGCACGAAAACAAAGGCGTGGTCCTTGAAGTTCGCCGACTTCGCCAGCCGCTCTTTGACGAGCGCGAGCATCTGCTCCTTGGTCAACGCGCTGATTTCCTGAAGTGTAAAGTGCTTGGCGGTGTCTTCCTTCTCCTCATAGATCTTGACCTTGAAATACGGGATCTCGATCACCCAGGGCCGCTCGATGGCGGGCACTTTGTGAGCGGTCGGCACCGTAACGAGCGCCCGGCCGAGTTGCAGCCTATGACCGCGTTCGGCCCCGAACTGCAGGCGCTTGGGGTCGGGCTCAACGGCGCGGTCGGTGCCGTAGAAGACGGGGACGACGTCAAACGTTGGATCCGCGGCCGGAGGCGGCGGAGGTGGTGGCGGAGGCGCGGCC
>WPCK01149097.1_pt1 | contig 13581 bp, 8 predicted proteins | sample 5399851 | NCBI WGS metagenome assembly WPCK01 (sample SAMN12869471, study PRJNA574797) | sludge metagenome | isolation source: wastewater treatment of pH11 | place: China:Beijing | collected 2019-05-20
CCCCCCGGCCCCCGCCGGGGGGGGGGGGGGAGGGGGCCGGGGTGGGGGGGAGTATTCGGCGTGCATCGTCGAGACTCCGCAGTTTGAAAATCGGTCGCGGCCTTGGGTGAGCGGGCCTTTGTTTTTCCGATAAGCTCTTGGAGTCCTCCATGTTCGCCAGGGACACTGCGCACCCGTGACAGCGACCCGCCAAAGCAAACGATAGGATAAAAAAAGGCACGAAGCTGGCCGCGGGCACTGCCCGCGTCGGGCCCACACCGAGAGGATCCCCGCATGAGTCCAGGTACCGGCGCGACCGATCTCGCTGAGTTCTCACGCCCGATCACCGACCACTTTCCGCAATTGGAATCCGCCGATGCCTGGCGACCCTACCAACTGTCGCCAGAGCAGATCGCGTTGTATCACGATCAGGGGTTTCTTGCCGGGGTCCGGATTCTCAGCGACTTGCAAGTTGAGGTGTTGCGAAATGAGCTGAACGAGCTGGCTCGGCCCGATCATCCGGGCCACTCTCATTTTTATGAGTTCCATAGAAACGAGTCGGCCACTCCCGGACAGGTCCTGTTCCATGCCCTGGGTGCCTGGCGAGTCGGTGAGGCCTTCCACGATATGTTGTGGCACCCGGCCTGGTTGGTCCCGGCGGCCCAGTTGCTGGGTGGCCCGGTCCGCTTCTGGCACGATCAACTCTTCTGTAAACCGCCGCGGCAAGGGGGAGTCGTTGCCTGGCATCAAGACTATTCCTATTGGACTCGCACGCGCCCCTTGGCACACATCACATGCTGGATCGGCCTGGACGATGCGACCGAGGAGAATGGCTGCCTGCAATATGTCCCCGGCAGCCATCGTTGGGACCTGCTGCCCATTACCGGTCTTGCCGGAGACATGCGGGCCATTGATTCGGTATTGACACCCGACCAGCGTGCTGCATTTCAGCCAGTGTCCATCCAACTAGCGCGAGGGGAGGCGGCCTTCCACCATCCGCTGACCGTACACGGGTCGGGCGAGAACCGAAGTCAACGGCCACGGCGCGCCATGGTCATCAATGCGGTGCGCGACGGGGTCGTCAGCGATGCCGACGAACCGCTGCTGGCCGGAGTACCGGTCATTCCCAAGGGGCAACCTTTGGCTGGGCGGTACTTTCCCCTCTTGCTCGATTCCCGAGACGTCCTTTCGTAGGTCGGAGGCCGTCGTGCGGATTACCCTGCCATCCCTCCGACGGCTGATCGCCGTGGCGAAGCTGATCGTCCTGGTCCTCGTGACCTGGGGGCTATGGCACGCGTTTTACGGATCGTACGACGAGCTGCTGAAATTGCCTTTGCGTCCATCGCGACTGAACTGGACCTGGTTGAGTGCATCAGCGGGCCTCTATTTTGTGGCGCAGATTCCCTTTGCCATGTTCTGGCGACAGATCCTGAACTGCCTGGGACTGACGGTCGGCGTCTGGAAATCGTTTCGCGCGTTCTTCATCGGGCATGTGGGGAAGTACGTGCCCTCGAAGTTGATGGTGGTGGCCTTGCGATCCGGACTGGTCACCCAGTTGCCATCCCAACTTCCACTGGCCGCCACCAGTGTGTTTGTGGAGACCTTGACGACCATGATGGTGGGCGCCTTGCTGGCGGCGTCCGTTGCCGCAGGCACCGAAGGAGTGGATCCCCGGATCGGCTGGACCCTGCTGGTCTCGCTCTTGCTGTGTGCCGTACTGTGCCAACCGGCCGTGATCCGCGCCGCCGCGCGATTGGTCCTCGCCGGTCGTTGGAGCCACGGATTGGCCAGCGCCCTCGATCGGATCACCTATCGACTGATGCTCTCGGGCTGGGCCTGGATCCTGTTGGGCTGGACCCTGATGGCGGCGAGTCTACTGGCCGCGGCTACGGGGCTCGCGAATGCCAGTGGTCCCGACTGGACTCTATCACTCATGCTGCGCATGCTGGCGGCCGTCAGCATGTCCGTCGTTGCAGGGTTCGTCTCATTCCTTCCGGGGGGCCTCATGGTTCGCGAGTGGGTCCTGGCGCAGCTCTTAGCGCCGCTCTACGGTGAGGCGATGGCGTTGGCCATCCCCGTGGTGCTGCGGGTCATCTGGTTACTGACGGAAACCGTTGGCGCAGGTATCTTGTACGTCGTGCGCCGGGTGCCATCGGTGTCAACATAGGATACGGCATGCTCCTTACGTTCGTGATCCCCCTGTGGAATGAACAGGCATCTCTGCGAGAGCTGCATCGGCAGATTACCGACCTGGCCGCCCGCCACGACTACGATTACGAGATCATCTTCGTGGACGATGGATCGCGGGACGAATCCTGGGACGTGATTTCCGAATTGGCCGCGGCGGACGAGCGATCCCGCGGCATCCGTTTCCGACGCAACTTCGGCAAATCGGAAGCGCTCCATGCCGGATTCCTCGATGCGCACGGGGACGTCGTGGTGACGCTCGACGCAGACTTACAGGACGATCCGGCGGAAGTACCCCTTTTCCTGGACCGGCTCGCCGATGGCTTGGACGTGGTCAACGGATGGAAGAAGTACCGCCGTGACCCCTGGCACCGGAGGTGGGCGTCGTACGGGTTCAATGCCCTGGTCAACCGGCTCACGGGAATGCAGCTCCATGACCACAATTGTGGGTTCAAGTGTTTCCGTCGCGGCGTCCTACGCGAGATTCCGATGTATGGAGACATGCATCGGTTCATGCCCGTGCTGGCGTCGTCGATGGGCTACCGTGTGGGGGAAGTTGCCGTGAGGCATCGCGCGCGGGCCCACGGGCGGTCAAAGTACGGCTTTCGACGTATTCCCAAGGGGCTGCTCGACGCGCTCACCATTTCCTTTCTGGCGAACTACCGCGGCCGACCCCAACATGTGCTGGGGGTGGTGGGACTCGCCCTCTTCGGCTTGGGCCTCGTGGCCACCCTTTGGCTCGTTGTGCTTTGGCTTCTATCACGCAGCCTGGCAGGCTGGTCGCCAGTGCACTTGCATGAACGGGCGCTGTTCTACTTCGCACTGGCAGGCATGCTGCTGGGCGGCCAATTGCTGTCGTTGGGGTTTCTCGCCGAGCTGTTTGCATGGCGATTCCAACGTGAGCTGCCACACTATTCCGTTTCGGAGCGGACGGGGCTGCCGGCGGCGACGGCGCGTCCCGACCCGCCACTGAGCGAGAAAGCCCACTCCGCCTAGGCTGACCATGGACCCCGCTGATCGAACGCACGCTTCCCGTGGCACGACCTGGCTGATCATCACCGCCCTGCTCTGGTTTTTTTTGCGCGTGGGATTGGTGACTTCGCGTGAGGGAGACCTGCCCTTTCAAAGTGCCAATGACCGAAGCCGTTGGTGCACAATTCGCGCACTGGTCGACCACGGCACGTACCAGATCGACGACGTCATTCGTCAACCCCATTGGAACACCATCGACAAGGTCGCCCATGCGGGACCAGACGGTCAGATGCACTATTACTCCAGTAAGCCCACGTTGCTTTCGACCCTGCTGGCCTTTCCCTATTGGGCCATCAAACAGGTGACGGGATGGACGCTGGCGGACCATCCGATGCGAGTTGGGCGCCTGATCGTCGCCATCGTCAATGGTGGATTCCTGCTCTTGCTGTGGCTGTCGCTGCGGGGAATTCTGCTGGAGCATGGTCCATCCGCCTGGGGAGTGCTTTACACGATGTCAGTGGCCACGTGGGGGACGTATCTCACCTGCTTTGCGATCACGTTGAACAACCATTTGCCGGCTGCCGCGGCCTGCATGGTTGCCATTTGGGCAGTGCTGCGAGTCGAACGAAGCCCGCATCCCATCCGGTACTGGTCGCTTGCGGGGGCCGCGTCGGCCTTTGCCTTCTGTTGTGAACTTCCGGCCCTGAGCCTGCTCGCGGCCGCCTTCGCCTATTCGCTGTGGCGGAGTCCGAAGCAAGCCGCCGTATCGTTTTTGCCTGTCGCGGGCCTGGTCCTGGCGGCATCGCTCGCCACGAATTGGTGGGCGCACGATAGCCTGTTGCCCCCCTACGCACACCGAACCGAAGGGGGCGACTGGTCCAGCGGAAACTGGTACGTCTATCCAGGAAGTTATTGGCTGCCCGAGAATCGAAAGGGAGTCGACCAGGGTGAGCCTTCTCGCGCGCGCTACGCCTGGCATGTCGTACTGGGCCACCACGGCATCTTTCCCTTGAATCCCGTCTGGCTGCTGGCGCTCTTGGGAATCTGGCGAGCTGGCGACGTGAAGGCGCTGCGCTGGGTCATTTGGCTGGGCGCCCTGTTGACCCTGGTCTGCCTGATCTTCTATATCCTGGGGCGGCCCCTAACGGATCGTAATTATGGCGGCGTGGCGGTCGCCTTTCGCTGGCTGCTGTGGCTGGAACCCTTTTGGCTGCTTGCCATTCTGGCGGCATCGGTGCGGCTGTCGCAGTCTCGGCACGGAAGGCTGGCCCAGGGCCTCCTGTTGACCACGGCGGTGGCCTCGACGAGTTACGCCTGGTTCCGGCCCTGGAAGCAGCCGTGGATCTTTGAGCTGATGCAACCCAAGTCGGTATAGCAGGGCACCATGTGCTTCTTGGCTTCCCTCGCTGCGTTGCGAGCGGCTATGGCGTTCGGCTAGAATACGCGGGAGACACTCTCGATGGGCTGCTCACTCTTTCCCAAGGAGATTGACGATGGCAACGGTCACGAAGTCCAAGAAACCAAAGATTCAAGTGCGACAGACGAGTTGCTTCATCGACGGAAAATGGGAGCCTGCGGCCAGCGGACGGACGTTCGAGACGATCAACCCCGCCACCGAAGAAGTGATTTGTGAAGTGGCGGAAGGGGATGCGGCCGATGTGGATCGCGCGGTGAAGGCGGCGCGACGCGCCTTCGAGGAGAGCGACTGGTCTCGCATGGATGCCCGAGACCGTGGCAGGTTGATCTATCAGCTGGCGGACCAGCTGGAGGAAAACGCCGAGGAACTTGCGGCCCTGGAAACGCTGGACAATGGCAAGCCGCTCCGCGACGCGCGCAAAGCGGACCTGCCCCTGGCCATCGATTGCCTGCGCTATTACGCCGGCCTGGCCGACAAGATTCAGGGTGACACCATCCCGGTTCGAGGCGACTATTTCTGCTATACGCGCCGCGAACCCGTCGGGGTAGTGGGGCAGATCATCCCCTGGAATTTCCCCATCCTCATGGCCGCCTGGAAATGGGCGCCTGCCCTTGCAGCCGGCTGCACCATCGTGATGAAGCCCGCGGAACAGACCCCGCTGACCTGTCTCCGCATGGCACGGCTCGCGCAGAAAGCCGGCATCCCCGACGGCGTCATCAACGTCGTCCCCGGCTACGGCCCCACCGCCGGGGCGGCCATTGTCAAACATCCCGGGGTGGATAAGGTCGCCTTTACCGGCGAACACCTGACCGCCCAGATCATCATGAAGGAAGCCGCCCCCACGCTGAAGCGGCTGACCTTCGAACTGGGGGGGAAGAGTCCCAACATCGTTTTCGCGGATGCGGACCTGGATGCCGCCATCGCCGGCGCGCATTTTGGACTTTTCTTCAATCAAGGACAGTGCTGCTGCGCCGGTAGTCGGGTCTTTGTCGAATCGAAGATCCACGACACATTTGTCGATCGGATAACGCAGCTCAACAAGTCGCGACGTGTGGGCGACCCCTTCGACCCGGCCACCGATCAGGGTCCGCAGGTCGACAAGGCACAGTTCGACAAGATTATGAAGTACATCCAACATGGCAAGGCCGATGGCGCCAAGTGCGTCAGCGGCGGGAACCGCGTGGGCGACACCGGTTACTTCATCGAGCCCACGGTGTTCGACGGCGTCACCGACGATATGGCCATCGCCCGCGACGAAATCTTCGGGCCGGTGATGTCCGTGTTGACCTTCAAGGATGTGGACGAGGTGGTGCAGCGAGGCAATAACACCTTCTATGGTCTGGCCGCGGCAGTGTGGACGCGTGATATCTCCCGTGCCCATCACCTGGCCGCCAAGCTGCGAGCCGGAACTGTCTGGATCAACTGCTACGACGTCTTTGACGCCGGCGCCCCCTTCGGCGGCTTCAAGATGTCGGGCATCGGCCGGGAACTGGGCATCCGAGGGCTCGAGGCCTACACCGAGTCCAAGACCGTGACCGTTTCACTCAGTTGAATCTGCGGACTTGCCCCACCTCCCATCACGGTGACCTGTCCTGCGTTTGCGCGTCGGCGTTCCTCCTCAATTGATCCAGGATCTGCTGGAACTGGGGTCGCGCCTGAAGCGAGTCGAATTCAGGCTTTTGCAAGCGATCCACAAAGGGATACCCTGCGTCTGCGACCCGTTGCAGCAGTTGCAGCGCCGAGTTGTTATAGCGCTCGGCGATCGTGGCGCGCTCCGCGACCGAGAACTGACTCTGGCGGGACACAGTCTCCGCGGCCACGGCAAATACCGTGGCCGCACCCACTACCGTCGTCATGGCGCCGGTGTTTGTTTCCTGAATGCGATGTGCCAACTCCTCCGCAGCACGCGTCGCCGATGCATGGTCACCGGAGCGGGCGACTGCCAACGCACGCCGAAAATGAAACCAGTTGCCCATGAAGGGATCCTTCAACTCAATGGCCTCATTCCACGCATCGATGGCATTCCCATACTCTCCGGCCAAGTCCAGAACCTGCGCATATTCGGAGCGAGCCCCCGTCAGAAACGACCGGAGATCCACGTTGCGGGGATTTGCCTGATGAAGATCGGCGAGTCGCATCATGCCGGCCTCGATCTGTTCCCGTCCTTGCTCCACCGAACCGCTCCTGGCAAGCAGGCTTCCCAAGGTGGTTTGGGCTCGTCCCAGCATCATGGCGATTCGAGCATCGTTTGGAAGTTGGCCCAGCAGTCGTCGATACCCAGCGACCGAGTTCCTGGCCGCCTTGATTGCCGGTGACATATCGTGCTGAGTGTCGTCAGTAGTCGTTGCGATGGAATCGTAGATCTGCGCGAGCGTGTCGCGATAGGAAATAACGGAGCCATGTTCCAATACGATGTCTTCCATGATCGAGGCCGCCTGTTGCAACTGTTCCTGGGCGTCGACCGTTTGGCGGGCCAGTTTCTGAATATCAGCAATCTGCCGCAAGATTTGGACCTTGATCAAACGGTAGCGGAGTGACTTGGAGTCGGTTTTGAGAAGCGCATCGCTGATGGTAAGTGCGTGTCGGAAGGCATCGCGGGCTTCCTCCCAGCGGCGGATGTCGCCGTACCGCAGAACAAATCCCAACCCTTCGTACGCTCGATACAGTGACTCGCGGAAACGGGCCGACTTGGGGTCGCGTGTGACGAGTGCCTCCAGGTGCTGGATCGCGGATCTTTGGCACTTTTCCGATGCGGCATTGCGACCCAAGGCCTTGTAGACGTGCCCCAATTGAATAGCCACACTCGCGCGAAGGAACTGCCCCTCACGAGTGATCCGATCGTTGAGATCGGAGCCAGGCCAGTCGACGGCACGACCTGCCTCCCGCAGATACTGCTTTGCTTCTTCCAGCCGGTCGGGCTGCCGCAAGACGGTCCCCAATTCCAATAGGCTGTTACCGAATTCCAGGGCGATTTCCCGGTCATCCGGATCCTGAAGGTGGGAGCCGCGGAAAATCGCCACGGCGTCTCGAAAATACCGTTCTGCCACGGTCGGCCCCTCGATCTCGTTCGACAGCCGCCCGATGCGGACGTAGGCCGCTGCCAGAGAGCGCGATGCGTGGGGTGCGTATTGTTGCTGTTCGACAAAGCGTTTGTTGTATTCGAGTGCCATCCGCAATAACTGGCCGCGCAGGGTCCGAAGATCGTGCTGTTGCAATCGTTCGTCATCGCTGACGTTCGTGCAGAACTGGTCGACGGCATCGATGGCCATCGTGAGATTCGCCATGGCCTGGCGCAAGTTGCGTTCCGCTTTGAGCCATAGCGCGGTGGTGGCACTCAGACCACTGAGGATGGCCAGTGCCAACATGCCGACCAGGCAGGCCACCACGGGATTGCGTTGACACCAGCGGTAAGTCCGACCCCACCAGCCAACCGGACGGGCAGCAATGGGCCGGCTGGTTTGAAAATGGAGCAGATCGTCCGCGAGCTCGACGGCCGACGCGTACCGTTGGCCCGGCGCCTTGGCCAGGCACTTCAGGCAAATGGTGTCGAGATCCCGGGGAATCTTGCGCCGTAACCGTCGAGGCGGCATCGGTTCCTGGTTCACGATCTGCCGCAAGACGTCCCACGGGCTGGATGCGAGAAATGGCACGCGCCCGGTAAGCAGTTCGAAGAGGATGACTCCCAAGGCATAAATGTCGGCCGCCGGGCCGATTTCGACATTGCCCGTTCTCGCTTGCTCCGGGGCCATGTAGCTCGGTGTTCCAAAGATCGCGCTCCCCGTTTTCTCGGCGACTTGGCGATCCTGCGACATCCACTCGCCCGGCAGGATCTTGGCCATGCCGAAGTCGGCAATCTTCAGGACTCCGTTGGCGGTCACCAGGACGTTGGCCGGCTTGAGATCGCGGTGAACAATCCCCTGGGAATGCGCATAGGCCATGGCGCGGGCGAGCGTTTCACTGGTCTGAACGGCAAATGGGATGGGTTGTGGAACCCCGGCGATACGCTGGGCCAGCGTTCCCCCTGCGACGAATTCCATTACCAGGTAAGGGGCATTCTCCGCCACCCCGTAGTCATGAACCTCGACGAAATTGGGGTGCCGCAGTTTGGCGATCGTGGATGCCTCGATCTGAAATCGACGACGCCGTTCGCGGTCGGCAAACGAGCCCGCGGCGATGACCTTGATCGCCACATCCCGGCCGAGTGCCAGTTGCCGTGCCTTGTAGACGATCCCCATCCCGCCATGTCCCTGCTCGGCCAAGATTTCATAACCAGCAATGCGTGGAAGGACATGCGCCGGCAAAGTTGGCCCTGCAACCGACCACTCGGTCGCCTTGTCGCCATCCCCGTGTGTCGTGCCTTGTCGAGCGTTCATCGCCAGATGCAGGGCAACCTGATGGCGCAGGGCTACTGCTGATTCCGGAAATCGAACGGCAAAATCCTCGACGTCGGGTGCGTCGTTCAGTTCCTCACGCAGCAGGAATTCACCGTAGATCAGGTCGAGACGTGCTTCGGCGTCCTCTCTCACGGCTGGATAATCATTCAAATAGGCTTCGACAAGCACACGGCTGCCGGCTAACCAATATTGCCGTTGCTCGAGGCGCAGTTCCTGCGCCAGCTCGACGGCCGTGCCATGGTGGAGGGGCCGGGGGACGGAGGGATCGGCTGCGTCGGTCGGCCGCGAGTTCATAATCCAATCTGGCCGTCGAGTGCGACTGCCACCCGGTCAACGGCCCGTGCCAACTGCATGCGTCGTCCATCCGCCGTGCCACCCACCTGGTTGGCAATCTCAGTCCAGCTCAGCCCGTTGGCCCGATGGACCGCCAGAGCCCGCTCTTCGGGTGACAGTTGCTGCATGACACTGTGATACATTTCCCGCGCTTCCACGGCATGACTGGGAGTTGTGTCATGGGACGCCATTCGCGACCAGGCTTGCGTATCGCATTGCTCGACCCGCCGATGATCACGGCGTTCACAATTCTCCTCACGGGATGCCGACGCCAACTTGTTGCGCGCCATCGTGATGAGCAATTTCACCAATTGCGTGGGGTCATCCAGATCGAATTGCCCGGCGGCCGTTCGGGCAAAGAAACTCGCAAAGACGGACTGGCAGATGTCCATCGAATCGAAGGCCCTTCTCAAACGATCGTCCGAAAGGCGCATCCGAATCTCGCGCCGCACCAAGGGCTCGTATTGCCGGATGAGTTCGATGGCGGCGTCCTGGTCTCCAGCCCGAATTCGCTCCACCCAATCTTGAAAGGGCAACGGATCGTCGGCCATATGCAGCCCTAGGAGGGACCGATCAATGTGGCGTTTCGCGTGTCGGTTTCAGTATAGCAACAGGTAACCGCTGACGAGTTCGCCTGCGCCACCTTGAATTTGGCGCCGGGTCAATTCTCTGGGCAAACCGGATCGCTGGAAATCCCCGCCGGCCCCAATGGTCGGGCCCCTTGGGTTCACCGGGATACCGCGGGTAATCCAAGCTCGGCGACTCAAAAATGCCCATCGTTGGGGCCTTCACCACGTTGCGTACTCTATTTTGCAAGTTTGTGTTCGATGCACTGGCCCAGCTCGATAATCCTCATGGCCGGGCGATGTGGTTCGCCAGAGGGCCCCCGGCTCGCGTGTGTGATCAAGGAAAATTTTCCAAGAAATTCCCCGTTCCATGCTGTTTCACTCGGTCCCACATGGCTTCCTTAAGACATCCTGACATTTCGTCGGCCATCCGTAGCGCCGCCCCCGATCCTTCAATGGAGTTGTGAGATGAAGTTCCCATCAAGAGCCCGGCGATCCACCAAGAAGCGGCACAATTCCCGTGGCCTTCATCCGTTAGAAGCCCTGGAAGATCGACGGTTGTTGGCGTCCGATGGTCCGATGATCACGGAGTACGACGTGGCGACCGGGACCTCGACGAGCTACCCGGCACCGGCGAACGATCAGTTCTTGGAATTAGAAAATGAGGCGCGGATGGCCGGATACGACGGGCTGATCGACTTGCTGGGGATTGGTACGCCAACCGGCCCCCAGGATCCGTTCGCGCTCGACCCCGAGGTCGACGCGTTGAAGGGGACGGGTCCGGAATCGATCTTTGGCGCGGACGGACGGACTCGAATCAACCCGACGACCGGCTTCCCATGGCGAACGATCGGTTTGACCGCGTCGGTGTTTCCAGGAGTGAACGGTTGGTCGTGGTGCAGTGCGGCCGCGGTGGGTCCGTTTCACATTCTGCTCGCGGCACATTGCGTTCGCAACGCGACGACTGACGCAAACCCGAATGCGTTTGCCAACAATTTGGAGTATGTCGCGGCCAGCAATGGCCAGCGGTTTTCGACGACGGAGGATCCCGACAACGGTACGCAATCGACCGATCGTCCGTATGGCACGGCCAATGCAACTTTTTTCCGGGCCTACACGTGGAACAATACAAGCTGGGATTATGACATTGCGCTCGTTACTCTTGATCGCAACGTAGGCAGTTATACGGGCTGGATGGGATATGGGTGGAACACCGATGACAACCTATTCCAGAACCAGACGTTGAATGCGGCCGGCTATCCGGGTGACTTGAACGACACGAATAGCGATGGCAACCGGGACACCCAATATATGTACCACGGTGCCGATCCCATCACCTCGGTAACGTCTCATCAGTTGCGGAGTAATCAGCTGGATACGTGGCCTGGCCAGAGTGGCGGGCCGCTTTGGCGCTACGTATCATCGACACAGGAAAGGACCATTTACGGCGTCACGTCGCACCAAAACGCCAGCTACAACGGCTGGACGCGAATCACGCAGGACAAGTTTGACAACTTGATTGTCGCTGGCATGAATGCCGATGCGGTGGACCGTCCTCCCACCGACCGGGCGGACCTGATTGACTGGGATCGATGGTTCAATACGACGACGCAGTTCATGAATTCCAGCTTTACTGTGCCGGGGGGCAACTTTTCCGTAACGATGTACCCGCGCAACAATGGCACGGCCTCGTCTGGGAATTACAGCGTCACCTTCTATGCGTCGACGAACAGCACGATTTCCACATTCGATTATCCCTTGGGCACCGTGAATATGGGCTCACTGAGCCCCTTTCAATGGGGAACGGCGACTTTGAATGTGGCTTTCCCCAATTCCGTCCCGGCTGGGCAGTACTATGTCGGCTGGATCATTGATTCCGGGGGCTCCGTGTCCGAATTCCTGGAAGGCAATAACACAGGATACTTGCCGAACCTGTTAACGGTCGGCACGGACGATCATGGCGCTGGCCCTGCGGGTGCCACGCAAATTCTGGCCCGTAGTACAACGAACGGCGTTCTCGAAGCGCCTGGTGACGACGACTGGTTCTATTTCGAGGCGTCCGCCGGCGCACAAGTCACGTTGGAGACTCAACTCGGGAGCCTGGCCGACACGGTCTTGCGGTTGTATGGGCCCGATGGCGTGACGCTCGTCGCGATCGACGACGATGGTGGTCCCGGCTTTGCCTCGCTCATCAATTACACCGTCCCAGCTGCTGGTTTCTATTATGCCAGTGTCCGGGACTTCGCCGACGATGATGTGGGCAGTTATTCCTTGTCGTTGAACCATGTCGACGATCATGGCCAATCGACATCGTTTTCGACGCTTACGGGAAGCAACCAGGTCTTGAACGGAGACCTGGAAGTCGGTGGCGACGTGGACTGGTTCACGTTCTTCGTGAGCGATGGTGCTCAGGTCACGCTGGAAACGACCCTGGGAACACTCGGCGATTCGATTCTACGTTTGTTTGGCTCGGACGGGGTTACCCAACTCGCCCTGGATGACGACGGTGGCGTCGGATTCGCCTCACGGATCGACTACACGTTCGCGACAGGAGGCCAATATTTCGTGCAGGTCGAGGACTTTGGCAATCCAAACCCCGGATCCTATTCCCTGTCGTTGACGCATGTCGATGACCATCCTCAAAGTGCCATCGGAGCGACCCAGATCACGGCGTACAACACCTCCTATGGTGGCGACGTCGAAGTGGACCTGGATCGAGACTTCTTCTCGTTTGATGCCACGGCCGGCGTCGAGTACACCCTGAAGACCTATCTGACGGGCACGCTATCCGATTCCACCTTGACATTGTATGACACGGACGGAACCTCTGTCTTGGCGTACAATGATGATGACGGTGTCAGCCTGGCATCGAGTATTACCTGGACGGCGCCCGCAACGGGAACCTATTTCCTCGGCGTGGCGGGATTCAGCGTTCGTGTGGGAACGTATGAAGTCGCCGTGCTGGCGCCTGCGACGATCGACGGCGACTTCAACGACGACGGCATGTACGATTGTTCCGACATCAACGCACTCGTCGCGGAAATTGCCGGTGGCACCAACCAGGCCAACTATGACCTGACAGGGGATACGTTGGTCGACCTCGCCGATCGCGACGCCTGGCTGACCGAGGCCGGGTCCGTGAACCTCCCATCGGGTAATCCCTACTTGCTCGGCGATGCAAACCTGGATGGTGCGGTCGATGGGTCCGATTTCGGGATTTGGAACTCGAGCAAGTTCACGTCGGTTGCCGCCTGGTGCTCCGGCGATTTCACGGCGGACGGTGTCGTCGACGGATCCGACTTTGGCGCATGGAATTCCAACAAGTTTACCAGCTCGGCACGGGCCTTGCGGTTGGTACCCAAGTCGCCGGACAAAAGCGCCGATCGTCCGTTCGTTCGCGTTGGCCGCGACGCTTGGTTTGTCGCGCCGCCGACCATGCGATCGGCGCAGGGCACCAACGACTTGGCACCTTCCAAGCATGTTCCTTGGACCACACCTCCAGTCTCCCACACGGCCCGATTGGTGGTCGTCCAGTCGGCGACACGAAAGGAGTTGCCCTCCTTAACGCCATCGCGCGACCAGCTCTTTGCCGACTACGGCAACTGGCGTTGACCAGCGTAGGATCGTCTTTCGAGCACCCAGCGCGTAGTTGATGGGCAGAGATCAGACAGAACTCAGACATCCAGAAATTGGCGAGGGCTCGGTGAGATCAACTGGGTTCTACAATTGGTGA
>WPCK01336870.1_pt1 | contig 13554 bp, 10 predicted proteins | sample 5399851 | NCBI WGS metagenome assembly WPCK01 (sample SAMN12869471, study PRJNA574797) | sludge metagenome | isolation source: wastewater treatment of pH11 | place: China:Beijing | collected 2019-05-20
TGAAGGGTTTCGATGTCCTTGGTGAGCATGGACCGTTCGAATTTCCCGCCCTTTTCCATTTCGAACTTGAGGTCGTCAAAGGTCAACTCGCCTTTGGCCCGAGCTGAAGCGCGACTGCTTCGATCCTCGGCAACTCTCTTGTCTCCCGGCAGTTTCTTGGCATCAGACTTCTCTGATTCGGACGTTGCCGAATCCGAGCCAGAACTGGCGGGCTGTGTAGTCTTCGACGCGTCGGACTCCGATGAACTGGACGAACTCTCTGATTGACTTGGTGTTTTTGGACTGTCAGCAACAACCCGCCCGACAAGCACAATTAGAGCTACCAGCGGAATTGCAAGAACGTTCCAATTCGTGCCTAAGCGAAACATGCCACTATCCTAAATCACAACAAAGACAACGGGAGTAGCTTGCCCATGTCAAACTACTCCCCGAATCCTATGCAATCAAATTATACCAAAAAAAAACGCCAAACGTTCTCGGTTACGTGCTTGCAAGCTTCTGAGCCTATCAGTAGTAAGCGCGACGACGTAGTTTGGCGAATTTTTTAGTAGTTGCTGTCGCGCGAGAAACTTCGGCGACCATCTCGATCGCCTCGATCGCCTCGCCTGCCGCCACCACCGCCGCCCCGCGGCATTTCGCTGCGAGGTCGAGCCTCGTTGACTTTCACTCCGCGGCCTGCGATTTCCTTGCCGTCAATATTTTCGATGGCCACCTTCGCCTCATCAGCGTTTGGCATCTCCACAAAAGCAAATCCCCGCGAGCGTCCCGTCTCGCGGTCCATTACAATACTGACTGAAGAAACTTGACCATGGGAACTGAAGGCCGAGCGCAATTCGTCCTCGGTCGCACGAAACGACAAGTTTCCAACGTAAATATTCGTCACTTTTCAAACCTCAACTACCTGCAGAGTGAACCAACAATAGCGCTTTTCGTCACGCTTGACCAAGCACTACTCAAGACGCCCTCACCCAAGGATCAACGGCGACTCGAAGACCATAACAAGGGATTATGAGAATCCTCGTTTACCAAGTCAACGGAATTCCATCGATTTTACCGATTTTCTTAAACCACCCACTGGTGGTAAAAAACTCGGCCGATTTGGGAAACCGCTAAACGAGTCCCTTTCGCACCGCCCACACGGCGGCTTGCGTTCGATCCGAAACGCCAATCTTTCTTAGAATGTGCTGCACATGCTCTTTGACAGTTTCGTAGCTGATGCCCAGTGCCTGAGCAATCTCTTTGTTGGTTAGCCCGGTCGAAAGTTGTTCTAGGACTTCGCTCTCGCGATGGGTCAGGGGAACTTCGATATCGGAGGCAACGCGCGGCGTTGCTAGCGCTCCGGTCACCCGGCGCAACTCCTCCCGCGACCAAGCCAATTCGCCTCGCAACGCAATATGAATTGCTTCGATGAGCCGTTCCTTCGACTCACTCTTAAGCACATAACCCGATGCGCCCAATGCGACCGCCCTGGCAACGTAAGTCGGGTTGTCGAAGCTCGAGTATAAGACTACGGGCAACGTCGGAAACTGAACTTTCAACCGGCCTAGAAAATGCAACCCGTCCCCGCCGGGCATTCGAACATCCAGCAGGATCACGTCCGGTTGGACTGCGGCGACTTTTTCCATAAGTTCCGCCCCAGACGCCGCCTCGTCGGTCATTTCGATACCGCTACCCGCCAGCAAATTGCGCACACCCATGCGAACAACGTGGTGGTCATCAGCGAAGATCAATGAGATTGCCATGACTCGAACTCAATCTGAACAGCTCTGCAGACCCATCCGGGGTCCCGCAATCTACCGTTCTACAGGATTAGGTGGTACGAGGATACCAAAACATACTAGTTTTAGTTTAGCTTAGGCGGATCGAGAGTCAACCGACGGAAGAAAATGTCGGCGCAGGATGGAGCGATCGCTAAAGTGCTTTTTCTTGTCAATTTAACGGATTTTAGCGATTTTTTGGGCTTACCCTCCAGGTGCGGCCAGGGGGGCTGAGGTTGAAAACGCCTCCTTCCTTGAGACAAAGCCGTCCCGATCCAGGTCGTGGTCGGCAAACTGCTGGCGGCTTCCCAGATACTCATTCCGACTGATCGCACCATCTGAGTTAGTATCCATGGCCGAAAACCAATCTTGGCCGGACTGCCCCGTGACTGACGTCGAGTTTACACCTGCGGCCAAATTAGCTAGAGGCTGATCATTTTGACGAAGCTGCAAGCTGGCAACCATTGGCAATTCTTCCGAACTGAGCCTTGCATCGCCGTTTTGGTCCAAAAGCGCGAGTTCCGACGGTGCTTGTGAGATTTCCATTTCGCCAAGGCGGCGATTCAAGTCCTGGTCGAGCAAATTGAACCAGGGGCGATCTTCGATCGTCCATTGCGCCAGAAGTCTCGCATTTTGCCGGCCGGTTAGCCAACTCCAAACGCGGTCGAACTCCTGATCGCTCAATCGCTGATCTCCGTCTTGATCGGCCAGTTCAAACGCGTCCACGGCCAGCCCGAGTTGCTGGGTGATCAAGCCTCGCAATTGTTCATTTCGCAGGGCTGAATCGAGTTGCGCTTTGGCCATCTGCCTGTCGATCCTCGAGTAAACGTCGTCGACGGATAGTCTCAATGCAAAACCATGCGTGTTGAAGTGGGCGACCGAGCCCGCCAAAGTCCACTTGTTTTCGACTTCAGGCAATCGCGATGCGAAGTACCATTTCGCCGGGATAGCATCACCCTCGTGCGTCGCGGTCGGACCTTTGGTTTGGTTTTGATCGGGCAATCGGAGCGCTATCTTGGTGTGAGGCTCAACCGAGAACAAAGCGAGTGCCTCGTTGAGCTTAAGACTGCCGTCACCATCGCGATCAACTTTGGACCAATCCTCGTCGCTCCATCGGCTCCATTGTTCTCGGTCAACCCAGTTATCAAAATTGTAGTGCTGCAAGATTTGTGAAACTTTCTGCCGCCGTTGGCGTTCTGATTTGCCCTCGTCCAGCGTCAATCCGCCGACCAATTGAGCCACAACGGACTCTTGAAGCAACATTGAATCGGCACGTGTGGGTTGTATCTGCATTTCTTGGCTTGCGCTTGAGTCCATCTCTGCCAAGGTCAAATTCGAATCACCATCAAAGTCAATTCGCCCAAGCAAACTAGGCAGCGACGCGATCTCATCGGCGTCCAGCAGATTGTCGGAATTGCGATCCAAGATTCCCCAATACGAACCTGTCGAATTCCTGGGCGTATCATCGAGGGCATCACGAAAAACAAACAAATCAATTCCGGAAAACCCTCGACTCAAAAACAAAACGAGTTCGTCGGGTTGGGCGATTTCGTCTCGATTTTTGTCGTACAGGCTCAGGACATGACGCCGCTGCTCCGCCGGCGGAGCAGCTTCCCCGAGCCAACCGGATTGAATGAGCTGATGGTCGAGCAGGTCTTGCCAAGTTGCGTTAGGCCCAACATCCCCAAGCAACCAATCAGCGATCGATTGAACTGCAGATTGAGAAGCGCTATCCAAGTCCTGATCGCCAAGGCGAGCCATTAAATCGATCATATTTGGACCACCGTCTGCCAACACGATTAAGCGCAACGTAGTCCAATTGCCAAGAGGAATAGTATCGACCGGATCATCGGAATTTGCATCCGAATTGCTTTTTACGCCTTGAGGCGATTGCGGACTCTCGACACCACCATCAACGTTGCTGGCTGGTACAGATTGCTCTCCATGGTCTGGCTCATTCGCTGGAACCTCAATATCGCCGCGAGCCTCCGAACTTTGAAGCGATGCGGGTGCCTCGATCGGCGTTTGCTGCCGACAGGCCGCCAACGCCAACAATACGCAACTAAAAAAAGCAATTCGCATCAACTCTCCCAAAAATCGAATCGCGAATAAACTCGCAACGGATTACCCTCAGGGCGTCATCGCGAACTCAGTGCTGTTGAGCAGCGCCCACAATAAATCCGATTGCCATAACGGAACTAGCATATCGTCTTCGGTTGGTGGCTGGTTCGATTGCAACCCGGTCAGCGACGATAATAGTTGTACTTCAGACTGAGTAGGCAAGCGATTGAGCGTCGAAAGGTAAAGCCAACGCATCTGTCCCGCTTGGTCCAAGTGAGGCGTCTGGAGAGCGGCCAGCAGACGACTCGTGCGTTCACTGCTGGTTTGGTCAAGTAGATCGCCGTGCAGAGTCACCAGCGCACTGACAATCCCAATCTTCGAATGACTCGCTTCGCCGCGAAGTTGCCCCAGTTGGCTTACCAAAAGCTCAACGGACTGTTGTCCCGGTTGTCCCAATTGTCTGGCGACTTCGCGGACTGAATTGGCCAATTGTCGTTCGGAGAGCGGTTTCGTACCCATCGTCGCGTACAAGTCGTCGGGTGGCGTGCCGCTGGCGTGCTGGGTGTCGCGTGAATAAGCTCGCGTCGAAGCGATGGCTTCAATCAGGTTGCTCAGATCGTAACCGTCGGCGGTAAAATACTCGGAAAGTTCGTTGAGCAACTCCGGATGGGAAGCTGGGGTAGTGTCTCGCATGTCGTCGACAGGCTCGACCAATCCTCGCCCCATCAGGATCGCCCATACGCGGTTGACCGTAGCTCGTGCAAGGAATGGATTCTCGCGGGTTGTTAGCCAAAGTGTCAACTGTTGCCGGCGCGTTCCGTTTGAGTTACCGGCCAATTCCGTCTGTACCAGCGGCCTGGGCGGAACCACCTCGGCGGTTCCCGGCAACGTGACTTCGCCTGACTGAGTGTCCTCAATTCTTGAGGATTGCATGCCGCTGTCAGCGGGAGTCAATTGTGCGAAATAGGCAGCCAGGCCCCAAAAATCTTCTTGCTTCCAGCGATCGAACGGATGATCGTGACATTCGGCGCAGTCCAGTTGGACTCCCATGAAAACGCGAGCCGTTCGAGCCGCAATCTTTTCCGGTTTACCTTCAAGGGCTGCGAAGAACACGACTGGCCCCGACTGAATCGGTCCCGACGCAACGAGCATGTCGGCCACGAGTCGATCATATCGCAGATTCTCAGCGAATCGGTCGCGAAGCCAGTTTTTCAAGCCAGCCTGCTGCACAAAGGGTGAATCCGCCGCCGCACCTTCGACTAACCAACCTGCCCAAATCGATGCAAAATTTTCTGCGTACGCCGGCGATCTCACCAGGCGATGGATCAACTGCGTTCGCTTTTCGGACGCATCACTTTCGATAAAATCCAGGACCTCTGCGGCTTTGGGCGGCGCGCCAGTTAGGTCCAAATACGCACGGCGAATGAAAGCGGCATCGGGGCACGCGTCCGCCGGCTGCCATCCCGCTTCGACAATTTTCAGATCGACCAGCTCGTCGATCCGTGCGGACATTGAAGACTTACTTCTCGCGGCGTCGGTGACTACCTCGCCACCGCTGGATTGTGCACCTACGGGAACATGCAACAGCAACACGATCGATGCAACAACCAACGCAAGTCTTGTCATAACCGACGCTCCCGTGTTTGCTTCGCAACAAGAAGAAGGACTAGGACATGCTAGCTAAATGGCATGTTGCAATTGCAATTGCCATGTTTTCATCTTGCTCAAATTGTCCGCCAAAATGGCCTTGGTGTCAAACAACGGACCCTGTAAAGTCCCAGGTGAAAATTATTGCACCTCTTCAAATTCGGTTGGGAGCTTACCATGCGTTGTTTAGCGCCGGCAATTTTTGCGTCCATATTATTTGCGTTGACTGGCTGTCAGAATTGGGGAGGCGGTTATCCCATGCAAAGCATCACCCGCGTTCCACCTCCGGGGACTGGATCGTACAGCGTGCCGAACAACTATTACAACAACGCGCCGGCCACCGGGGCTCAGACCTCCACGACGCCCGTTGGCCTCAGCCCGACGCAAATGACCGCAGGCGGCGTCGCGCCTTCCACGGTCGTCCCAGCGCAATTTAGCCAGCCAGCTGACCCGTACGCACCAGACGCCATGTCCATGCCGCCCAACGTCCCAGGCTCGCTTGGCGGAGCTCCCGTTCCCGCAACCAACTTGAGCGTTCCGGTACAGTCTGTGCCGCCAGTCGTCAATCAAAGCTTTTCCGATGTCGCGCCCAACTTAAATTGGCAGTAGCGACTGCAAATCAAAAGAGACAGCCACAAACCCGAACGAACTGCAAAAGCTGTATTCTCCAATTCCCCCAGTAGGTGTCTTTCGTGAGTTTCGTGGTTGAGCTAATCGACCCCAGGGTAGGATGTCACCACGAAAGGCACAAAAAGCACGAATCGATGGAAATGAACTGGCTCTCGTGCTTACCCTGCCCAAACCCATTTAGCTCTGCTTATGCGTTCAGTGGTTGCAGGACCAATACCTCGACGCAAAGCGAAATTGCTTGGGACAATCGTGAAAACCCGGCGTTCTTAATCGCGCAACGTCAAAGCGTCGAGCCGGCCCTTGCGTCTTCAATCGCGTCTGCTAGTTGTTTCGCAGCGGTCGGACTATCGAAGAAAAATCGACTTGTCGAGTGAAATGCTTCTGGAACATTTGGAACGTCGCTCGTCGCAAATGCCACCTGAATGCCTGACCCGCCATTGGGAAGCTTTTGAAGGTGAATCGTTCGAATGTAGGGTATTGCGATCATCGTGAGCAAATTCCCGTTGGGGGCAATGCAGCCAACGTAGTCTCCATCGACTTTGACGGCGTTGCCGAAGGCATCTTTAATTTCCATGTTATTTTACCTGACTTAAGTGGGGTGAATCCGATCCAAATGGGCGACTTCAAAGCGGCAGCCGGGCCAGTGGAAATATAGCCGTCGATAGGAGGGGACACAATTCAGATGATACTAAATGCACCTGACTGGCGAGTTGCGACAGCTCGTTGGCCATTGTTCAAATTTCTTGGAAACGGGCCGACCTTATTTCGGCCGCATAGGGATGCGATTGAGTACCTTGCAGTACCGCCTCCGCTGGGAGCCCGGTGACGCCTTGATCTTTCGCTAGGCCAGCGGAATTGACGCTGAAAGTGCGGCGGAATTAATGTCGACTCGGACACTTGGTACGCGATCGCGGTGACGGCGAATTCAAACGTCGTGCATGGTTAGCTGACTGTGCGCAGGATCCGAATGCGAAGACTCGAGTCCGCTCCTGCTATAACGCTCTAAAGCCTTTGGCTACGGGCGTAATTGAGGGCAACCAAAGATCCATGCAGCGTTGACGCGCTATCCGAACCAACTGCTCGATGTCCACGCGATTTGGCTCATCGTTTTCGAATTGAAAAAATTTTTCAGAATTCCTTGGCCCTTGGAAGCATAACTCGGTAAAGTTAGATGGGGGTCGATTTCTTTCTCTTCTCATTGGCTGCGACGCGCCTAAAATAACGAATTCCGCCTGGCGCCCGGCTCAAGGCCCCTGTTGTATCAAGTTGCCCCCAAGGCTGGGGATGAACACCGCAAACGCATTGGCCATGGCGCAGGCCGATTCGTCTGCCGCAGTTGTCGTGGATTGAACCGGTCTGCGAACTCTGCAAACAGGACTAAGGAGTTATGCGATGCCTACCGAAGATCTGAGTGGAAACGACGACTACGATATCTTGCGAGATCTGGCGCAAATCTACCAAAACGTGCCACTGGCCGACTTTGGTTTAACGCCACCCAAGGCAGTTGCGCGAGCACTGCTTTGCCGCCGACGAGCGAGCCTATGCGAGAGACTGGATCCTAGCCTGACTGCCCGCGGCCTGACACTGAAATTTCGCACCATCTTTACCGGCATGAGGTCTCGTGGGCGCTCGCTGCTCATACCCGACCCGCATTACCCCCTCGAATACTACCACATGTACGTTGCCCGCGAGACGGTCCGGAAAATGTGGTTCAACGAAAATCTGGCCGAACGAAAAAGGTTTTTCAGCCGTCTATTGGTTTGTTGGGGTGAGCTTGACGACGAGTCGCGACGAGAATTTCACCTTTCGAAGGCGGCGATCGGACGACTCTGTATCCGTGCGATATTTCCGGCACGATACCCACCGCTGAGAACCTCCGATGACGATTTCAATGCGTTGTTTGGACCCGATGCTCCTTCGTCGCTTTACGCCGCTCTGAACGAATGCGTCAAGCCGGAACGACCGTTGTTCGACATCTTTGAACGATTATCGCTGGGCTTCAGGCGATATTCCGTTCGCGTCCTGGTACACACCGAGTTGTGCGAACTGTCGGATGAAGATGAGGCCGTCGAAACATGGCAGAAGTACAGACCCAAGCTCGAAAGGTCGGCAATTGTCTTTGATGACCGGCTGCTCGCACGCGCGATGGACTCACAGGATGTTCCAATCACTTGCCACACCATGGATGGAATCGCACTCAGCGCTGTCGATTTTGATTACGTGACGATTTCAACGGGGGATTATCCGGAAGTGGCTCAACCGGATGGCAGCTCGGAAGAAGCCGGCGACGCAATTCAAATTGACGACGAATTGTACCTTGCGCCCAACAGGTCTACTTCTTACGGTGTTTATTTTGTCCAATCGGCCAGTGACTCGATATTCGAGCAAATCGATCAGTATCTGGGCGACGTGTATCCCGTTGGGGCTGAACACCCTCCCGGAAATACAGTGCGAACCCAGCTTCTCGAAAAGGGTTTGGAGTGCATGGGAATCCATGTTAACCAACTGAGCCCCGAGCAAATTCAATACTTGTGCATCGATCGCATGAGAACGCGCAAGCGTCGTTCGGGCGAGAAAAGCTACTTGGTTTATGCACCCGGGTATCGTACGGCAATTGTCTACGCGAGGTATATGCCTGAGACTTGCCAGCTCCAAATCCGAGCGCAATCGAAGGCGGACCCCAAGCCTTAACGCTGACCTAACGATACGGCCCCGATTAAGAGCGCCACCACGAACAATTTGCAATGTCGGATTGAGCTGGGCCATAGAATAGCAACTTCCCAGAAGCCGTGACAAGAAAAGGCGGATGGGGAGGGATTCGAACCCCCGGTACCTTTCGGTACGCCGGTTTTCAAAACCGGTGCAATCGACCACTCTGCCACCCATCCATTTTTGTTCTCGCCATCGATTAGGCTTTGATATGGCGTTGCCAGTCGTTCTTGGGCGGGTGATTTTAGCTCATCCACCGCGCATGTGAAAGCCTGGCTTTCGCATGCACTGGCTAGCTACGCTCTTGGATTGCCGCAACGGCTACGCCAACCACTAGCCCGCCCAGGTGCGCTAGGTCCGCCATGTCCCAATTCTGGACCATGCCTGAAAAACCAATCACCAAGGGCACAAGCAAAATCATGATAATCGGAAAAGGAATGCGAATCCCGAGGTTTGGATTCAAGATCGTTCGCACCCAGAGGTACCCGAAGAGCGCATAGACGACCCCGGAAATACCCCCGAACATTGGATTGCCGCGCATCCATTCGGGCGCTAAGCCTTGCAATAGATTCGAAAGCACCGCAGACACCAACACGAACAACACGTACTTCCATGCGCCGAGCCACCGCTCGATGATCCGACCAAGCGCAACTAATCCTAGGACGTTGAAAACCAAATGCATTGGATTCATGTGGAGGAAAATCGGCGTGATCGCACGCCAAACCTGCCCTTTCTTGAGATTGACCGCCGGATCCATTTCGCTGGTTACATATTCGATCTTGGTTACAAAGCTCAATTGATTGACAATCGATTGACCGATTTCATTGTGCGGGCCGGGTGAACCAAAATTGCTCAGCAAGCTGACGGCTGAGCACAAGATAACCAACGTCAGCGTAATCGGCGGAATGCGGCGATCCTGCAACGGGCTAAGATTGTATTGCGGTCGCCGCACGTTTTTTGCAGCCATTTCTTGCTGCTTCGACCGATCGGTCAGAATCCGGCTGGCTTCCTTGAGCGCGCCTTGATATTTCGCGTCGAGCGGGTTGGATTGAAACTGGTCGAGCAGATTTCTGGCTTCAACCATCTGATCCTCGTCGCGGATCCAGACCTCCCAACGATCCCCTGGGTTGCCGTCGGATCGATCGACATGTGTGGAAATTCCCTGAGTCAATAGATACGCTACGAACGTTTCGGTCGATTTGCGACCTTCAATTTCACCGAGACACCGCATCGAGTTTTTCTTTGGCTATAGTTGCTTTTCAAACGACGGTATCATACCGGAGATTTGACCGGATCAGCAATCCCGAGCTTGCTCATTGGACCCAAGCTTGCAAATACTCTGGCAATTTAGAGTTGACTTGGCCCCGGCTGAGGACAGGTGAACATCCGGCCTGCGCTGCGGCAGCCAGCCTGGCCTCTTGGACGTGAGGACCAAACGCGACCAATCTAACATCCGCCCCCAGCCGTTCGTGCAGAAACGACACGACATCTGCAATTTGAGCAACAGGGAAACTTGCTAGGTCGATCAAACAACAAAAAACGTCTCCCGCCTGAAGATCACCCATTTTCGGATCGTCGGCAGAACGCGCCATGACGGCTTCACAACCGACCGAACTGGCAGCTTGCCGCACAACGGGCCAGAAAAAAACGTCTTTGCTCAACAACAAAACGGTACTCTTCATCGCAAAAAGCTAAAAATCACTTGGACTTAGTTTTCCTACGGTTAAACTGGTAAGCCCACAACATACTGCGAACTAACTACTAATGGAACACCTGAACGAACTCGTCCTGCTGCTGCCCGATTACGAGTTGGAGGGCTATCCGCGCGATCTTCCCAGAGACCAAGCCGCGCGGCTCTTAAGCGGTTGGGTCGCCTTGTGGCATCCGACGCTTCTGTGCGGCGTCGGCAAAATCCCTCGCTGGCATCCGGCATCGCGGCTGCCGCCCCAGCTCGACTCAGTTCTGTTTGCGTTACCTTCCATTTCGGCTCAGTCGCTCGAGGCCAATGCCGCCGAGCGAATCGAAGCCGCCGGCGGGCTTCTGATCGAGCCGCTGTCAAGCTGGCGACAATTCCAGTCCAAAATCCTCTCGCTGATCCCGGCAATCCAACCCAATTCGTTGGCCGATGAAATGGCGGAACAATTTGCCGCCCTGGGCTACGGCTATCTGCAAGTTCAGTTGATGACCCGCCAACTTCGGTATTCCAGCAACCTGGACGTGGCCGTATTTGAAGAACAGACACTCAAGGCAACTGAAGCCGTCCTGGCCAATGATCGCCCCACGGCAGAGCAATACATCCAAGCCTGTTTCGATTCGCTCGGTCAAGAACGCGATCACTATTACTCGAACGACGCGCATCTGATCGACATGACCTTGCTGGCCGAAACGACTCTGGCTGGTTCGCTTGCAAGGCAGCTCGACGACATACATCCCACGACGATCATCGCACAAGCGGACCTGTTGCGAAAAATGCGAGATCGATCCGGAGCTAATTTCGATCGCCTTCGACAGCGGCTCGCCGGCCGCAACCTATGCCTGGCCGGTGGGATGGAGTCGGAGTGCCTGTTGCCCCTAATGCCCTACGATTCAGCCCAGGGAATGTTCAAGCGAGCATCTTCGGCATATCGCGACTTGGAAATCGATCCACCCAAAGTGTTCGCGCGGATGAACGTTGGATTAACGCCGGAGGCCATCGGGCTGCTCAAGCAGTCCAATTTTCTCGGAGCGATCCTGATCGCGTTCACTGGTGGAAAATTTCCGATCGGTCGCCAGCCCAAAATTTCGTGGGAAGATTCCGATGGCAACCGGATGCCCGCGTTGGCGACCGCTCCACTCGATGCCGATTCACCTAGCGCTTTCCTTGCTCTCGGACTGACGATTGGCGAGGCGCTCGACCAACAACACGTTCCGACGCTCGTGTTTGCGCACTGGCCTGGCCGCGAGTGCGAATACTATCGATTGCTGAAAATCCTAGCTTCGCACACGCCGGCACTCGGCCAGTGGTGTTTGGTCGACGACTATTTCAGTAACACCGACAGCCCTTACCATCATCAGAAACTCGACCCCGAATCGTTCGCTTACGACTGGCTGGCCGACAGCGACTCACCAGCGCGGTTGATACAGTCGGTCAAGTGGTTGCACAGGCTGGCGGCACACTCGCGCAGCTTGCAAAACATGGCCAACTTGATTTGGCAATTGCAGCGAATCAAGGACAAACCCAAGTGGCTCACCAGCGAATCTGGCGAATTGGTCGCTCCAGTCTATCAGGCTCTTCGGGCAGGTGCGCTTGATGCAAGGCTGGATGAACTTCAGATCGGGATCGATGGGCTGACGCGATGGGAGGAAGCCGAACTAGTTCGATTGCAAGGGCTAACTCAAGATCTAACGAATGATTTCCTTATGCAACTTGCGAGGTTGCTGGCCAAAGTCAGCAACGATCCGGTGGCGGACACGGGCAGCAATCCCGGACGATTGCTGTTCAACCCCCGGTCCAGCCCAGTTCGCGTCGCGGCTCAAACTTCGCCTACTGAAGCCTTTGAACAGTCGCAACCGTGGCATTTTGCATCCGGACTCGAAACGATCGCTACGTACGCCGGCGGCCATGACCCGATTCGCACGACCTGCATCGACCTGCCCACGATGGGGTTTGTGGTCTCGCCAACCGCACAACCAAGCCGGATCAAAGCTGAAAAAATTCGGCTAGCCGATGCCAATGGATTGTTGAGCAACGAATTCATAGAAGCCCAAATCGACCTGAAGCAGGGGCATTTGCGAAGCCTGCAAATACCCGCTGTACGCGGCAACCGATTGAGCGCGATGTTGATGTATCGAGAGATGACGGGTTCGGAATCCGCCAATTTCTCAGAGATTACGACTCGGCAAGTTTCGGTAGTTGCGGCGTCGAGCATGTCCGGTTCGATCCGATCGAAAGGCCAATTCGTTTTTCGCGGCAAGTCGATCGGCGTATTTGAAATTGACTATGAAATTCTGCGGGGCAGTCGAATTGTCGTTGCCGCAATCAAATTGTCGAACCTGGTCTATCCCATACCGATTCGCACGCGAAACCAGTCGAAAGGCCGAACGCCATCGGCGACTCCGTGGCAAAACGCCTTCGTCCTTCGATGGGCGTGGTCATCGGAGGCAGCCAATGTGTACACCTTTGCCAACGATCGGCGGGCAGTCTGGGCTGGCGGTAAAGTCTTCGAACCGCAACTCATTGAAATCGATGAAGTCAATCGTCGAACCCAGTTGCTGACTGGTGGACTTGCCTTTCACCGCCGGCAGGATCGGCGATTTGCGGAAACCGTGCTGGCGGTACCGGGGCAAACGGACCTGGAGCACAAAATCGGATTTGCCGTCGATCTACCGCACGCGTTGTCTGCGGCCAAGCAGTTGATGGAACCGGTTTATGAGCTTCCCATCACCGGCGTCGAAGCATCCGCCAGCGGCTGGCTCATGCACGCCGACGTGAAGAACATTGTGGTCAATCTTGAGTCACCTCTGGAGGATGCTCAAGGCAAGAACGTAGGAATGCGAGTTTCCATTTCTGAAGTCGCGGGTCGAGTTACAACGGCCAGCATTCGCTGGTTTCGCAACGTAGCAGCCGCCAACTTGGCCGGTTATGCTGCAACCGCGCCCACGCCACTTTCCGTTAGCGGCGACCAAACAACCATCACCCTACGCGCAGGCCAGCGGGTTTTGGTAGACATCCTTTGGCAAGCCTAGTGCTTTGTTACAGCTTAATTTTAGG
>WPCK01163485.1_pt1 | contig 13552 bp, 11 predicted proteins | sample 5399851 | NCBI WGS metagenome assembly WPCK01 (sample SAMN12869471, study PRJNA574797) | sludge metagenome | isolation source: wastewater treatment of pH11 | place: China:Beijing | collected 2019-05-20
GCCCCAGCGAAAACCCCGCCGAAACCACGAGGAGAGACGCTGACAACCAGACCGAAACAGGCTTCAATGCAAACCGAAAACCGCGCCGCCTGACGCCTGCTCCAAACGCGGCAATGTCAGGTGAATACCGTTTCTGTACAATCTGTACAATTTATTTGTATCCGTATAAGTACGACAATTTTTCTCGTCTTTCGAACAATCTCGGCTTTTCATTTGATTCTAAATTTATTTCATACACTTTTGTTGGCACTATAATACCTTGATTGTTTTGCATTTTATGTACTTTATGGTCGCATTTCTCCAAAAATCCGATATTGCGTGCTAGTTTAATCATCTTTTCTGATGACATATTCCCAAATATTCTTTTTATAAAAATTCCGTTTATCGCCATCTCCTCTATTATATCTAGAATAGAATTATATATATGAATTTTAACTGAAGAATTATCAAATTTGCGTTTTATAAATAGATCTACAAAGTAAACATCATATTTACCCGGGAGGGAAAAAGGCTCTATATCCATAGGTATTAAAGTTTTGTTTATATTTTCTCCTCTAATCCCTAATTCATATTTTTGTTCGGATATTCCTGCAAAAAACCAATATCCAGCTACCTCTTTTTCTTTTGAGAAAATAGCGCAGCCTGTATCCGACGACATTTCAAAAATACCGCGCCATTTTTCATCATCTCCATATTCGTTAATATCGTCTCCAAATGAAGGATTCTCTTTTTCTACATAATCTAGTTTCGATATAAATGTTTTTAGTGTTCCATCTTTATCAAATAGTTCATTAAAACATATTTCATCATATAAGTCCGGTGTTTTACTTCCTATATATTTCATTATCTCATAGTCACTAAAATTTAATACGCGCTTAATGGGGACAATATAAAACTTTGATATTGGGTCACCTTTTTCCCAGCGGCTTATGGTTCTGGTTGACACACCAAGTTCGTTTGCAAGGAACTCTTGACTCCAGCCTTTGACGTGACGGCGGCGTTCGATCTCTTTCCCGAGTTCGCTCATATCGGTAGCTCCTGATAGACTAACAATGTCAGATCGTGTCCGGTTTCGTCCTATATAGCCGATCTGGCTCTGGGACGAGATCCACCGCACTATGCTCTATTCGCTTTTGCCAGCTCAAACTGGTGACCCGATAATAAATCGGGTGAACTTGAACCGAAACAACTAGCAACAATCAGGAGCATAAAAATGGCCATCAAAACCGTGAAGTACACAGAAACGCGCACTCCTACGCGCAGTTTTTGGACGGGCAAGGTCAACGGCACTAACGTCAAGCGCGTGTACAAAAAGTGACCTACTTGGAGGGGGCCTAGGGCCCCCTCCTGCCTAGGTGTTTCGTCCCAGGTTTTGATGGTGCAATCCTTTCCCATGAATGGAGGGAAGCACTATGGGCCAGGTTCTACACGGGAGCGCCACGACGACAGAGGTGTTCAGTCCCGGCATTTGATGGATTGGATGGAGAATGAACCGGTTTGGTTCTGAAGTCCATCGTTTGCAGATGTATTCGCACAGGATCAACGTGCGTAACATGCTGGGAGCATTTCCGTCGAAGCGGCAGACAAGAGGTCGCTGCGGAAGGGCAGCTTTCTGCTTAGCTGCCGTGAAAGCCCGGCAGTCCGGTTACGGCCCCAATGCGGTCGTTTGCCCTCCAAGCACTTCGGAATCCCGCCTACTTCCTCTGCCGGTCTGCATCTTCCCTGCCGGCCGACTAGGGCTGGACGCCGAGCAACAGGTAGGCTTCCCATTTTTCGAGCAGGGCTTTGCGTTTTGCGAGAAGATCGGAGCGTTGATAAGCGCGCTCGACATTGCTGCCGACCTTGTGGCCCAGCGCCGTTTCCTTGACCTCGTATTCCGCGTCGGTGCGTTCTTCCGCCCAGGTGCGGAAGGTCGCACGGAACCCGTGAGGCCGATAGGCGAGATCTTCCCTCTCCATGAAGCGCGCCATGGTCGCGTCCGACATGGCTATGCCTGTCGGCGAGGGAAACAGCAGCACCTGGTCGTTCGATGATCGCGCCGTGGCGATGACCGTGCGCATTTCCTTCGTGAGAGGAAGCCTGTGCTCCGAACCCGTTTTGGTGTGGGCTGCCGGAATGATCAGAACATCACCGTCAATGTCCGAATGGCGGGCGAACCGGAGCTCGCTCGTGCGCAATGCGGAGAGCATCAAGAAGCGAAGGGCCGGGCACGACATCTGCTCCGGCTTGTCTGAAAGCAGTCGATAGAACGCCGGCGCTTCCACATAGGGCATGGATCGAATGTGCTGGGCTTCGTGGCGTTGCTTGCCGAGAAGTGCACGCGCCTTCATGGTCGACTGGAGATCGACGTTCAATCCGAGGGCGGCGGCATGCTTGAGCGTCAGGTTGATCCGGTTCATCGCCTTGCGGGCGCTATCCGACTTGTCGTGCCAGATCGGTTCAAGAACACGCTTCAGCACATGCTGGTCGACATCCTCGATGGCGATCGCACCAATCGCCGGAACGACATGGGTCGAAAGCGGCGACATCCAGCGACCGGCTTTCCCATCGCCCTTCAGTTCCGCTTGGCGGGCTTCGAAACAGGATTGGACGGCCTCGGCTACTGTCAGCCGTTTTACTCTTCGCCGCGACGCAAGCCGCTCCTGAATGGGATCGACGCCATCACGCAATCGTCGGCGGGCGCTGGCTGCCCTTTCGCGCGCTTCCGCGATTGTGACATCGGGCCAAGGTCCAAAACCCATCTCGCGACGTTTGCCGTCAACCGTCAGCCGGAGGATCCACTTCCCTGCGATGCGATTGCGCTTGATCAGCCACAGACCCTGACCATCGGCATATTTGCCTGCCGCCAGGTTCTTGGCTTTCATGGGGTTGAGCGCATTGTAAATCATCGGTATTGCTCCAGCCCACCTTTTGTCGCCCCCTCATCAGCCCACCTTCTAACGCGGATACCTACGGGATGCAATGAGCAGCCATGTTCACGCCCAAGGGCAAATTGCTGATAAAAAACAGCTATCTTGTGCCGACATGTTCTTATGTAAGAAGCAATCTCGACGCCGCCCCTGGGCACCACTTCCCTCAAGTCCGGCGATAGAAAAAATTCTCGATTTCAGCCGGTTGTGACCGTGCGACTGCTTGTGCCTTCTCACCGGGTTTCGTTGATGCGAATGGCGGTGAGGAAAAAGTTGCGAGCGAGCGAAACGAAGTGCGCTGATGGCCTATCGCCGGCTTCGAGGGACGCCATCGGGCTGGTCCCATGCCCTCGTCGCCGGGCAAGTGTCCGTATCCGCAACAATCGTTTTACGTTTGCCGGATTCCCATCGCGTCGGCGCCCTTCGGTGAAGGCCCAAATGGCCGTTGCCAATACGGTCCTCAGCAGGCACAAAATGGCGTCATGGTGCCAATTCCCGGTCCCATGGGACCGGGCAATGTCACATGAGCCGAACCGACAGGCGGATCTGACCCATGGCCTACTACCTGGGCGTCGACATTGGCACCTATGAGACCAAGGCTGCGTTGGTCGACGAACACGGCCTGATGGTCGCGGGCGCCGCGCACGGCCACAAGATGCTTGTGCCGCAACCGGGTTGGGCGGAACACCGTCCGTGCGAAGACTGGTGGGGCGATTTCGTTTTTGTGACGCGCAAAATTCTGGCCGATAGCGGCATCGATCCGCGCGGCATCCGCGCGGTTGCCGTCAGCGCCATCGGACCCTGCATGTTGCCGGTCGATGCCGATGGCGAGCCGCTGATGAACGCGGTGCTCTACGGGGTCGATACGCGGGCCGCCGCCGAGATCGCCAGCCTCGACAGCCGCATCGGTGCGGATCAGATCCTCGATCGCTGCGGCAACGCCCTGACCTCGCAGGCCGTCGGTCCGAAAATCCTTTGGCTGAAGAACAATCGTCGTGACCTCTATGATCGCGCCGCCCGCTTCCTCACGTCGACCAGCTACGTCAATCATCGGCTGACCGGCCGTTTTGTCATCGATCATTACACCGCGTCCGCTTCGGCACCGCTCTACGATGTCGCCACCCTTGGATGGACGCAGGATCTGGCCGACGACATCGCCCGGCCCGACCAGATGCCGGACCTGCTGTGGTCGACCGATATCGCCGGCGCGGTCACGGCCGAGGCGGCCGCCGAAACCGGTCTCGCCGAAGGTACGCCGGTGACGGCCGGCACGATCGACGCGGCTGCCGAGGCGCTGAGCGTCGGCGTTCGGCGACCGGGCGACATGATGATCATGTATGGCTCAACCATCTTCACCATCATGCTGACCGACGCTCGGGTCCGCGACAACCGCCTTTGGTATGCGCCCTGGCTGTTCGAGGGTCAGCACGCGTCCATGGCAGGCTTGGCTACGAGCGGCACGCTGACGCACTGGTTCCGCGACCAGCTGGCGCGCGACCTTTCCGCCGAAACCGCTTTCATCCAACTGGCCGCCGAAGCCGCTTCTTCTCCGCCTGGTGCCAAAGGCCTGGTGTTTCTTCCCTACTTCTCGGGAGAACGCACGCCGATCCACGACCCGCGCGCCAAGGGCATGATCTTCGGACTTGACCTCACTCATGGCCGCGGCGACATCTACCGAGCCCTGCTTGAGGGAATTGCCTGCGGCACGAACCACATCATCGACACCTACCGCGATATCGGCCGGCCACCGGATCGTCTGTTCGCCGTCGGCGGCGGCGTCAAGAACGCGGTGTGGTCGCAGGCGACCTCGGATGTTGCGCAATTGCCCCAGAATGTCTGCGCGCGCTCCGTCGGAGCCTCGTACGGGGATGCTTTCCTCGCCGCCGTCGCCGTCGGCGATGTCGACCGCGATGCGATTGCCCGATGGAATCCGGTCGACCACACCATCGCTCCCGATCCGGCCCACGCGGCGGTGTACGCGCGCCGCTATACGACCTTCCGCCGCCTGTACGAAGCGACCCGGCCGCTCATGCACGAACCAGCCTGACCGCGGCGTCAGCCGAGTTCGGACAACGGATTCTTGTAGATGGTCTGCGGCGGGATCAGTTCGGCGTCGACTTCGACGATGATCGGCCGTGTCTCGCCGCCGTCGACCAGGTCATAGGCCCGGCTGATCAGCCCGTGCGAATTCTGCCGGACCATGTGGACCGGTATGCGCAGATAGGCCGCGAAGGGATCGTAGTCGTAACAGCCGACGACGCTGTGATCGAAGGCGTCGGGCGGCAGGCGGACGAAGTGGCTCATGACGCCTTCGAAGGCGGTGAGAGAATTGACCAGCAGGCCCGAGGGCAGGCCGCCGAGGCGGTCGCAAAGCGCTTCGATCTCGCGTGCGGCACGCGCCGGACTGTAACCACACGAAATGATCTGGTCGTTGTCGATACGGTCGCGATACGTCAGTTCGACGCTGCGAAATCCTTCGATGCGCTTTTTCGTGGCGTAATCGGTCGCATCGCCGCCGAAAAAATACAGCTTGTCGCGGGCATCGTCGCCTTGTGGCGCCATCAATTCGCGCAGCTTGCGGCTCAACGCCTCGGCTCCGCCGAAATTATTGGAGACGACGGATGGCGCGTCATCGCCGGGAAGGTCGATGAAGATATGCGGCACACCGGCCGCCGCGCACAGTTTGCCAAGCGCGGCCGGATCGGTGGCGCCCGCGATGAACAGGTAATCGATAGCGTAGGAGATCAGCGTCTTCACGATCCGGATTTCCTCTTCCGGATTGCGCAGCGTCGATGCGATCACCGGGCACCAGCCGCGCTCGCGTGCATTGACCTCGAAGCTCTGCGACAGCGAGGCGAAGAAGCGGTTGTCGTGCAGCGGCAGGATCATGCCGATCAAGCCGGACTGGGCGCGGCGCAGGCCGCGCGCCTGCATGTTCGGCGAGTATCCGTGTTCTCCGGCCAGCGCCTCGATGCGCCGCGCCGTTTCCTCGCTGATGCGCCGCGCCTTCCACGTACCGTTGAGTACGGAACTGACCGTGGAGGGCGACGCACCGCCGAGGCGGGCGATATCGTAGATCGTCGGCTTGCCGGTCGCGACCGGCGACTTTCTGCCACGCCCCATACGCGTCTCCAGAATGCCCTTGACAAGAAAACACATTTTTGATGCCATATGAAATATCGATTGTGCAAGGAATTTTCCGGCGCCTCATCCTGGCGCCGGGGAACAAGATGTTCGGCCTCGAAAGCGGCCGAATATTATTTTTCCGACAATGCGCAATCGATTGTGCACGCACCTTCGCGTAAGCGAGGTCAACTGGGAGGTCTAAATCATGAGAATATTCAGGACCGCATTGGCCGGATTCGCGCTGACCGCCGCCTTGGTCATTGGCGCGCAGGCCGCGGACAAGCCGACCATGGGCATCGTCGTGAAGATCGGCGGTATTCCGTGGTTCAACGCCATGGAAATGGGCATCAAGGAAAAGGGCGCCGAACTCGGCGTCGACGCGACCATGATCGGCCCGACCAGCGCCGACCCGGCGCTGCAGGTGCGCGCCATCGAGGATCTGATCGCCAAGGGCGTCAACGTCATCGGCGTTGTGCCGAACGACGAGGCAGCGCTTGAGCCCGTGCTCGAGAAGGCCATGAAGGCCGGCATCAAGGTCGTCGCACACGAAGGCCCCGGCCTCAAGAACGTCGACTGGGACTTCGAACTCGCGTCCGTCAAGGGCTTCGGCGAAACCCATGCCGAACTCCTCGCCCAGAAGATGGGTGGCAAGGGCGAATACGCGGTATTCGTCGGTTCGCTCACCGTGCCGCTGCACAACGCCTGGGCCGACGCGGCGATCGCCTACCTGAAGGAGAAGTATCCGGAGATGAAGCTGATCGGCGAGCGCTACGGCGTGGCCGAAAGCGTTGACGACAGCCGCAAGACCGCGCTTGACCTGATGGCCGCGAATCCGAACCTCGCAGGCTTCCTCGGTTTTGGCAGCCAGGGCCCGATTGGCGCCGGCCGCGCTATCGAGGAACGCCGCATGATCGGCAAGGTCCACGTGCTCGGACCGTTCTCGCCCGGACAGGGCCGCGAACTGGTCAAGAGCGGCGCCATCTCCGGCGGCTTCATGTGGAACCCGGCCGAAGCCGGCCGCGTCTTCGTGACCATGGGCAAGATGCTGGTTGACGGCACGGAGATCAAGGACGGGATGGAAATCCCCGGCCTTGGCGCGGTGCATCCGGATGCGGCCAACCGCGACATCATCACGGACAACCTGATCCCGATCAACGCCGACACCGTCGATAAACTCGCCGATCTCGGACTTTGATTGCCCCCGCGGGGCCGCCGGGCGACCGGCGGCCCCACCCCCGTTCTTGATGAGGACGCCGCGTCCGGGATCTGCGATCCCGGGTGGGCGCTTGCGCCGGGAAGGCACCGCCATGTCCAATCTCTACCACACCGCCCTGGACGAACTGGCCGGGGTCTTCGACCGCCTCAACGACGCCGAGGTCGACAAGGCGGTGCGCATGATCGCCGCCGCGAAAACCACCGTCGTCTTTGGTGGCGGCCGCGAGCGGCTGCAGATCATGGGCTTCGCCATGCGGCTCTATCACATGGGCCTCAAGGTGGCGGTCGAGGGCGACATGACCACGCCGCCCGTCGGCAAGGGCGACCTGTTCATTGTCACGGTCGGACCGGGCGAGATTTCCACCGCGCTGGCGCTGCTCGGCGTTGCCAGGGCGGCCGGGGCCTCGATCATGGTCATCACCGCGCAGCCGAAAGGGCGCGCCGCCGGGTACGCCGATTTCGTGCTGACGCTTCCCGCCCAGACCATGGCCGACGACCAGGGCGAAAAGAAAACGTCGGTGCTGCCCATGGGTTCCCTCTACGAAGGCGCGCTGTTCGTGCTGTTCGAGATCATGATCCTGAAACTCAAGGACATGCTGAAGATTGACGCCGAGGCGATGCGCGCCAACCATACGAACCTCGAATGAGATCGGGGCAGGTGGCAAGGGCGCATCATGGCGGCGAGTGAACATCATCCTGCGGCTGAAACAACGACGGCGGCCTTGCACCTGCGCCACGTCTCCAAGGTCTTCGGCGGCGTGCGTGCCCTCGACGACGTGTCCTTCGATGTCCGCCAGGGCGAGGTCCATTGCCTGGCCGGCGAGAACGGCTGCGGCAAGAGCACGCTGATCAAGATCATCACCGGCGTCTACACGCCGGATGCCGGCGCCGACATGGCCTATTTCGGCGAACCGGTCGCATCCGTCACGCCAAATTCGGCCCGAAAGCTCGGCATTGCGGTCATCTGGCAGGATCTGGCCTTGTTTCCAGAGATGAGCGTCGCCGAAAACATCGGTTTCGACCAGATGGTCGGCAACCGCCCGCGTTTCGTCAATCGACGCGCCATGCGCGACGCCGCGAAGACGGCGATGGCCAAACTTGGCATCGACATCGATCTCGACGTGCGCCTGCGCACCCTGCCGATCTCGCAGCGCCAGATCGTCGCCATCGCCCGCGCCCTGGTCTCGGACGCGCGCCTGATCTTCATGGACGAGCCGACGGCCTCGCTGTCGCAATCGGAAACCGACGCCCTGCTTTCCGTGGTACGCACGCTGTCGGCGCAGGGCGTTGCCGTCGTTTTTGTCAGCCATCGCCTTGTCGAGGTGCTGGAAATCTCGTCCCGCGTCACGGTGTTGCGCGACGGCCGCCTGGTCGGCGTCTTCGATACCGACGGCATGTCGCAATCGCGGCTGACGGAACTGATGACCGGCAAGACCTTCGCTTCGGTCCGCGCCGCTGAATCGCCGGCCGTCGGCGAGCCGGTCCTGGAGGTCACGGACCTGACGCGCGCCGGGGAGTACGAAGGCGTGTCGTTTGCCTTGCGCGGCGGCGAAGTTCTCGGCATCACCGGGCTGATCGGCTCCGGCCGCACCGAACTTTGCCACACATTGTTCGGCATGACGCGGCCGGACAGCGGCGTCATCCGCCTCGGGGGCAAGGCCCTTGCGCTGAAATCCAATCGCGACGCCATCGACCGCGGGATTTCCTATGTCTCGGAGGATCGCCTCTCGCTCGGTCTGGTGCAGCCTCAATCGATCGCCGACAATCTGGTCATTCCGATCCTGAAACGCATTTCCGGCTTCGACGGCCTGATCTCGCGGCGGATGAAGGACGAACGCGTGTCCCGCTGGATCAAGGAACTGGCCATCAAGGTCGGTCAGCCGTCCGATCCGGTTTCCTCGCTTTCAGGCGGCAATCAGCAACGCGTCGTGCTCGCCAAATGGCTGGCGACCGAGCCCCGTGTGCTGATCCTGGATTCGCCTACGGTCGGCGTCGACGTCGGCGCGCGCGCCGGCATTTTCAAGATCGTGCGCGATCTCGCCGCCAAGGGGCTGGCGATCATCCTGATCTCGGATGAAGTACCGGAGGTCTATTTTAACGCCAATCGGATCATCCGCATGGCCAATGGCCGTTTCGTCGAGGAATTCGACCCGCGCAAGATCGACCTGCGCCAGCTCGAGGAAGCGGTCTATGCGTAACTACCTGCGCGACAACCCGACCGAGGTACGCCTTGTGGCGCTGCTGCTGGCGCTCTGCGTGTTCCTGTCGATAGCCTCCGACAGCTTTCTTACCCTCGTCAATTTCACCTCGCTGCTCAACAACAGCGCCGTCAACATCATCTGGGCGGTCGGCCTGCTCGTCGTGCTGATCGCCGGCGGCATCGACATTTCCTTCGCGGTCGCCGCCTCCGTCGTCCAGTATGTCGCGGTCTATGTCTTCCAAGCGATCGGCGGCGGCAACTGGGCCATCGGTTTCGTCGTGGCGGCGGCAGCGGGCATGATGCTCGGCTTCGTCAACGCCACGCTGATCCACTATTTCCGCATCATCACCATTGTCGTCACCATCGCGACCTTCAACGCGTTCTTCGGCCTGCTGATGTTCATCACGTCGGGCCGCTATCTCTATAATCTGCCGGGCTGGTGGACGAAGCGCGTCATCCTGTTCGAGCATGAGACCGCGTCCGGCGCGTGGGCCGAGCTCACCCTGCCGGTCGGCGTCATGGCGGCGGCGATGATCGCGACCTGGCTGCTCATCCGCCACACCAATATCGGCCGCCAGCTCTACGCTTTCGGCGACAATCCAGAAGGCGCGCGCCGCGCCGGCGTCAACATCGCGCTGATGCAGTTCATCGCCTTCGGCTGGATGGGGGCGATGGCCGGAATCGGCGGCCTCATGCAGGTCAACATCGTGCAGGAAGTCGTGCCGAACGCCCTGATCGGCCGCGAACTCGACGTGCTGGCGGCCGTGGTCCTCGGCGGGGCGCGTCTCGGCGGCGGGCGCGGCTCGGTGCTCGGCTGCTTTCTCGGCGTCCTGCTCGTTTCGGTCACGCAGAACGGCCTGAACCTGCTCGGCGTCTCGCCCTTCGCCTTCAAGATGGTTATCGGCGCCATCATCCTGCTCGCGATCTCCATGCCGGCGCTCAAGTTCGGCCGGCGCGCGCCCGTCCACCTGAAGAGGAGCTGAACCATGCGCTTCCTCTCCGATCTGTCGAAGTCGCTCGGAACGGAGATTGTCGGGCTGCTGGCCTTCCTCGTTGTCGTCGTCGTGGCGTTTTCGCTGGCGACGCCGCAATTCCTGACGGGGGCCAATTTCGGCTCCATCGCCTTCCAGCTGCCGGAACTGGGCCTGCTGACGTTGGCGATGCTGATTCCCGTCATTTCGGGCGGCCTGAACCTTGCCATCATCTACACCGCCAACATCGCCGGCCTGACCTTGGCGTGGATTCTCAATGCCAATGGCGGTGTGGACGCCGGCATGGGGGCGTTCGTCGTCGGCGTTGTTGCCGCGCTCGCGGTCGGCGCGCTGGCGGGGCTCATCGAGGGGCTGGTGATCGCCTATGTGGGCGCGCATCCCATTCTCGTGACCTTGGCGATGATGATGTTCCTGCGCGGTCTCGGCGAGTTCCTGACCCGCGGCGGCGACATTTCCGGATTCCCGGAATATCTCAAACCGATCGGCCACGGCTTCTTCGCCGGCATACCCGTGCCCCTGATCATATTCGGCGTCGCCGCCTTGGCCTGGCACGTCCTGCTCAACCGCACGCGTCACGGTTTTTCGGTTTACATGCTCGGCTCGAACATCGAGGCGACGCGCTATTCGGGCGTTCACACCAAGCGCACGCTGACGTTGATCTACACCCTGTCCGGCGCGATGTGCGCCGTCGCCGGCATTCTCATGCTGGCCCGCTTCAATTCGGTGCGCGTCGGCCACGGCGAAGCGCTGCTGCTGGTGACAGTGCTGGCCTGCTTCCTCGGGGGCGTCGATCCGTTCGGCGGTTTCGGCAAGGTCGTTCCGGTCGTCCTGGCGCTGGTCATTCTTCAGGTCCTGTCCTCGGGTCTCAACTTGCTCGGCGCCAGCCAGCATCTCTCGACAGCGGTCTGGGGCCTGTTCCTCATCGCGGTGATGATGGCAAGGACATTTACCGCTTGGTTCCGGAACTTCAGGCGAGGAAAGGAATAATCCGATGCGTGGATTTGGCGTTCACACCAGCATGTGGACCATGAAGTGGGATCGGGCCGGTGCCGAGAAAGCCGCCGCCGCAGCGGCCCACTACAAGATGGATTTCATCGAGATCGCCCTGCTCAATGCGCCGGCGGTCGACGCGCCCCATACGCGCGACCTGCTCAAGAAGCACAATCTGCGCGGCGTCTGCTCGCTGGGTCTGCCAGAGCGGGCCTGGGCGTCGCGCAATCCGGAAGCGGCCATCGAGCACCTCAGGATCGCCCTCGACAAGACGGCGGAGATGGATTGCGAGGCGCTGACCGGCGTGACTTATGGCGGCATCGGCGAGCGCACCGGCGTTCCGCCGACCGAAGCGGAATACGACAATGTCGCCCGCACGCTGGAAGCGGCGGCGAAGCACGCCAAATCGCTCGGTCTGTTGCTCGGCATCGAACCGGTGAACCGCTACGAAACGCACCTGATCAACACCGGCTGGCAGGCCGCCGCCATGATCGAACGGGTCGGCGCCGAGAACATGTTCATCCACCTCGATACCTATCACATGAACATCGAGGAGAAGGGTGCGGCCAACGGCATTCTCGATGCGCGCGAGCACATCCGCTACATCCATCTCTCCGAGAGCGATCGCGGCACCCCCGGTGCCGGAACCTGCGACTGGGACGAGATCTACGCCGCGCTCGCCGCCATCGGGTTCAAGGGCGGGCTGGCGATGGAAAGCTTCATCAACATGCCGCCGGAGCTCGCCTACGGCCTGTCGGTGTGGCGGCCGGTCGCGAAGGACGAGGCCGAGGTGATGGGCAACGGTTTGCCGTTCCTGCGCAACAAGGCCCACCAGTACAAATTGATCTGATCGGTCGGCGATGCCCGACCGTGAAAGAAACGAGGCCGGACGCATTGCCGTCCTCGACAACGGCAAGACCAACCTGAAGATATCGGTGGCGACGCAAGACGGCGTCGTCATCGAAAGCGTCTCGTTGCCGAATACCGTTCTTGCCGGGCCGCCGTGGCGCCATCACGATCTCGCCGGGCTCGGCGATTGGGCGTTGGAGCAGCTCGCGGACCTGTCGCGTCGCCACCTGATCGGCCACATCGTTCCGGTCGGGCACGGTTCGGGCGGGGTGCTTGTCGGCAATGATCCCGAGGCCGATGGCGGCGGCGCCGCGTTGCCGATGATCGACTACGAGCAACCGCTTCCCCCAGGAATCGCCGATGCCTACGCCCTCCAGTCCGGCACGTTCCAGGACCGCGGCAGCGCCATCATGATGGCGTCGACGCATCAGGCGCGGCAGATGCTGTGGATGGAGCGCGACTACCCGACCGAGTTCGCCGGCGCGCGCTTCCTGCTCGGCGTGCCGCAATACTGGGCCTGGAGGCTATCCGGCGTGGCGGCGTCGGAGACGAGCTACCTCGGTGCGCAATCGCATTTGTGGAACGTGCCGGAAAAACGCTGGGCGCCAATCGTCGAGCAACGCGGTTGGCGACGCCTGATGCCGCCTTTCGCCTCCGCCTGGTCGGTGCTCGGACCTCTGTGTCCCGGACCGAGGAAGCGCTTCGGCATCCGGGGCGACATTGTGGTTCACACCGGCGCGCACGATTCCAGCGCCAACTTCTATCGTTTCCAGGCCGCTGGCATGGACGGATTTTCGGTGTTGTCGACCGGCACCTGGATTGTCGCCCTCAGTGGCAGCGCCCGCATCGAGACGCTCGACGAGACGCGCGGCATGACGCTCAACAGCGACGTGTTCGGCCGGCCGCTCGGTGGCGCCTTGACCATGGGCGGGCGCGAATTCACCGCCATTGCCGGGCCTCATGCCGACGGTGTCGTCGCGGAAGTCGGCGCGCTCGCCGGCATCGTTCGCTCAGGCGCGATGGCATTGCCCAGTTTCGGCAGCGACGACGGCCAGTTCGCCGGCTCTGCCGGACGAGGAACGTTTGTCGGGCCGACACCGACCGACCCGGTGGCGCGGCGAACTTTGGCCGTGCTGCATGTTGCGCTGCTCGCCGTCGAATGCCTCGATGCGCTCGGCGTCTCCGGCGCCGTGGTCCTCGACGGATCCTATCTGGCCGATCCCCTTTTCGCCGTGCTCGTCGACGCCCTGCACGAGAGCGGCGAGGTGTTG
>WPCK01340364.1_pt1 | contig 13549 bp, 15 predicted proteins | sample 5399851 | NCBI WGS metagenome assembly WPCK01 (sample SAMN12869471, study PRJNA574797) | sludge metagenome | isolation source: wastewater treatment of pH11 | place: China:Beijing | collected 2019-05-20
TATTTTAAAAAATAAATAAAAAAATTCATTAGTAATAATCGGAATCTTTATATGATATTGAAAGAAGTAAAATTTATTCTTTTTTATATAAATATAATTTTGTTTGATTTACCCGGCTCAGTACATCATATAAAATTGATTGTATAAAATATAAACCTATAATAATATTTTAAAAGCGTTCCTATTTCGAAAGGTTTATGAATGATCCTCTCTAATCCAAAAATTAACGTGCGTCATAATCATATTTCTTTGTAATGATATGGCAGACGCTTTTAAAAAAATGTACAGCGTTTTTTGGAATCCAGTTTATTACATGTAATAACATAAAGGAGGAAAATGAATGGAACCACTCATAGGCATGGGAGTGCTTGCACTTATTGGAGTGGCTGCGACCATTGCAGGTGCTTCAGAGGACCTGGAATCTGACATAGGTTCGCAGAGCAACCCTAACTCTCAGGTGCAGTTAGCTCCCCAAATGATGTTTCCCCACAGAATATTTAACAAAGCGATATCTGGAGAACCACCATCCAACGCATTAATGTGTTCGATAGGTGCAGCCATTGCGACAGTATTAATAAGTGAATTTACAGTATCCCCACTTTTTGCACTGGTATTTGGTTCCGTTATTGCAGCATCCGTACACGCTACTTTTGCGGTAACTGCTACAATGGGCAGATGTGCCAGTCAGAGTAGATTCAAGCAGCCGATTTATCTGGATATGATAAGAAGTCATACCCCGGCAATTATGGGATATGCGTTCATAACAACCTTTTGTGTTCTAATAGTATCGTACTTGATGACCGTTGTACTCGGGCACCCCTTCCCGCTGACTATGCTGGCTTTTATATGGGGTATTACAATAGGTGCAATAGGTTCTTCAACCGGCGACGTCCACTACGGTGCAGAGCGCGAATTCCAGCAGTTTGAATTTGGTTCCGGGCTGAACGCTTCAAACTCAGGTAACATTGTAAGATATGCCGAATCCGGCCTCAGGAATGGGTTCGACAACTCCTGGTTCTGCTCAAAGTTCGGCGGACCTACCACAGGAATTGCTTTTGGTATGACCGTATTCCTTGGAAGCTGGATAACCACTATTTTTGATCCTGCAAAAGGTCTGTCCATGGGATGGCTCTCTGTTGTTGCAGGTGTTATTATCGTCCTTATTTTAATTATCTGGAACTGGAAAATCGAAGTCCAGGCCCGCAAAGCATTCGGACCTTACAAAGAAGACAAGGCTGAGGAGGCTTCCGCATGATTGACGCTATTTTAGGAAATATCCTCTGGATGGCCTTCATTGTTATCGGTGGCGTTCTGATTTCCTGGGGTGTTCACTTCGTGCCCGTAGGTGGAGCACCTGCAGCTATGGCTCAGGCAACAGGTGTCGGTACCGGTACAGTGCAGCTGGCAACAGGCGCAGGTCTGACAGGGCTTGTCAGTGCCGGATTTATGATGAACGTGACAGACAATTTCCCTCTTATTGTTGCCTCAGGCGCAGTGGGAGCAATGATCATGATCGCTGTGACCATGATCGTAGGTACCTGGATCTATGTTTACGGTGTAGGCTGTGTGCCTTCTTCCGCAAAAGTAAAGGTTGACCCAATAACAAAATACAGGCAGGACCTTTATGTATCCCAGGGTACTGAAGGGCACGGAATTCCGACTGTCAGTTTTGTGAGCGGAGTTATCGGTGCTGCTCTTGGTGGAATTGGTGGATCTCTTATTTACTATTCACTTATTGAAGTGGGTGTAAGTGTAGGACTTGAGCGCGTTGGAGTTACCTCTGCAGTAACAGGAAACTCGCTTGTAGCAGTTGCAGCAATATTTGCAATAGGCATTTTCCTGGTAAACGCCGTAATTCCGTCCTATAACATAGGAGGTACAATTGAAGGGTTCCACGACCCGAAATTCAAGAAATGGCCGAAGGCGGTTATTTCCTCCGTCGTGGCATCAATACTGTGTGCTATTGTGGCAGTAATTGCAATAGCACAGCTAGGAGGTATCTAAAATGTCTGCAGGTGGAGCAGGAGGAGAAGCTAAAGGTGCATACCCTCAACAGACACTAATGGCCCTGGGTATAGTCGGCGGTCTTGTCGGAATTTACCTTGGTCACTTCATGCCTCCGGCGTATTCCTTCTTCGGAGGAATTGGAGCAATCTGTGCAACAGTCTGGGGTGCTGATGCTGTCAGGCGTGTTGCAAGCTATGGACTTGGTACCGGTGTCCCATCAATTGGTATGCTGGCTCTAGGTATGGGTATTCTTGCAGCTCTCTTCGGACTTGCGCTGGGAGGCATTGCAGGACCCATATTAGCCGTCGTTGTAGCAGCAATTATTGGTGGCGTTATTGGCGCTCTTGCAAACAAAGTAATCGGAATGGGTATCCCAATAATGGAACAGGCAATGATAGAGATTTCATGCGCAGGCACCCTTGTAATTCTCGGTCTGAGTGTCGTCATTGCAGGATCCTTTGATTATGCTGCAATCATAGAAAATGTGATCGCAAACGGATACATTGCACTGATCTTTATAATAGGCGGTATGGGAATCCTTCACCCCTTCAACGCATGCCTTGGCCCAGATGAGTCACAGGACAGAACACTGATTCTTGCTGTTGAAAAAGCAGCTATTGCATTAATAATTACAGGCTTTGCATCATCACTCCATGAAGGACTAATGACTGCTGGCATAAACATACTCGTAGGACTTGTCATCTGGTATGTTGCTTTCAGCAAGTATTATGCACTCATTAAGAGAGATGCATATGCAGTGGTTGGAACCGGTCTGCTGCCGAGTGCGGAGGAATTGCAATGAGCATTGTTCGCATAGCTCCCGAGATAAATTTAGTCATGGACACAGAGTCGGGAACCGTAACTCAGGAAAGGAAAGACTCGATTCAGTACTCCATGGAGCCTGTCTTTGAAAGGGTGGACAAACTGGATGCGATTGCAGACGATCTGGTGAATTCCCTTTCACCCAGCAAACCGCTCCTTAATACATGGCCAGGACGTGAGAACACCTCCTACATAGCAGGAATTTACTCAAACTCCTTCTACGGAGTTGTTGTAGGTCTTGCCTTCAGCGGACTGCTGGCCCTAATCATATACATAACAAGACTGATGGGAGGGGTGGTGTAAAATGGCAGATAAAAGAGAACCAGCCCCAGGATGGCCTATCCTGAAAGGAGAATACGAAGTAGGCGATGTAAAGAACTCTGTACTGGTAATTACCTGCGGCTCACACCTTCCGGGGAAGCCGATTCTTGATGCAGGTGCAGCCTGTACCGGGTCATGTAAGACAGAAAACCTTGGTATTGAAAAGGTCGTCGCCCATATCATCTCAAACCCGAACATCAGATACCTGCTTGTAACCGGCTCTGAAGTTAAGGGGCACATTACCGGACAGTCCATGATGAGCCTCCACGCAAACGGTGTAAAAGAAAACAGGATTGCAGGAGCATTGGGTGCAATTCCGTATGTGGAAAACCTTAATGCAGCCGCAGTTGCCCGTTTCCAGGAACAGGTTCAGGTCGTCAATCTGCTCGATACTGAAGATATGGGGGCTATCACCTCCAAGGTGAGAGAACTGGCCTCAAAAGACCCTGGTGCCTTTGATGCGGACCCACTGGTTGTAGAAATCAGCGAAGAGGGTGAAGAAGAAGAGGAAGGTGGCGTTGTAAGGCCGGTTTCCGGAGAGATCGCTGTTCTCCGTAGCAGGTTGAAAGCAATTGAAGCCCGCATGATGGATATAGGAAACTTGAACAAGTTCCACTCAGGAGTTCACGCAGGAAAAGTCGAAGGCGCCATGATTGGGTTGACAATAACCATATCCCTGCTTGGGTTATTACTGCTAGGGAGGTAATGAAGATGGCAGAAGAACACGAAAAAGGCGTCCCAATGGTGCTTGCCCCTCAGATGGGTGCAATTGATGCGACTGTTGAGAGCATACGATATAGAGCACAGTTGATTGCAAGAAACCAGAAGCTTGACTCCGGAGTCGCAGCCACCGGAATAATCGGCTTTGCAGCAGGTTTTCTCTTTTCACTGCTGATGGTCATCGTACTCCCAGTAGCTGTCGGCCTATAAGCATGAGAGGTGAATAATATGGATGGAAAAGCACCAGCAGCGTTTGTAGAGCCAGGCGAGTTTAATGAAGTAATGAAAAGGCTCGATCAGATTGATGAAAAGGTAGAGTTCGTCAACAGTGAAGTTGCACAGAGAATAGGAAAGAAGGTAGGAAGAGATATCGGAATTCTGTACGGCGGAGTAATCGGCCTGCTGCTCTTCCTGATCTATGTCCAGATATCATCAATGTTCATGTAAATGAGGGATCAAAATGTTCAAGTTTGACAAGAAACAGGAAGTTTTCGAACTCGGTGGAGTTAAGTTCGGTGGACAGCCGGGTGAAAACCCAACCGTGTTAGTCAGTACCATGTTCTATGCAAGGCACAAGATTGTAACTGATGAGGACAAGGGTATCTTCGACAGGGCAGCTGCAGAAACCCTATGGAACACCCAGGTATCACTGAGCGATGCCACAGGGCTCCCCTATGTAAATCAGATTGTAGGAGAAACCCCTGAATCGATCAAACGCTATATTGAGTGGTTCATTGGGATAGATGATAGAACGCCTTTCCTGATAGACTCCTCAGCCGGAAACGTGCGTGCAGCCGCAGCTCAGTACTGTACCGAAATAGGTGTTGCAGACAGGGCAATCCACAACTCGATCAACGCAAGTATTGAACAGTCTGAAATCGATGTCCTCACAGAAAGTGATGTGTCAGCTGCAATCGTTCTTGCATTCAATGCAACTGACCCGACCGTAAAAGGAAAAATAGATATCCTTGAAGTCGGAGGTTCCGGACAGACCAAAGGTATGCTCCAGGTCGCCAAGGAATGCGGAATAAAGTATCCCATTATCGACGTTGCAGCCATGCCTCTCGGTGCAGGCTCAGGCGCAACAATCCGCTCGGTACCCACACTCAAAGGAAAATTCGGGCTGCCAATCGGCGGTGGATACCACAACATGGCTTCTGCATGGGACTGGCTCCGCAAATTCAAGAAAACTCAGCCTGACCCCAAGGCAATCTACATGCCTACAGACATTGGTACCAACCTGGTAGCCCAGATTGCAGGTTCTGACTATCTGCTTTACGGTCCGATCGAGAACGTCAACCAGATTTTCCCGGCTGTTGCAATGGTCGACATTATGCTCGGTGAAACTGCAAAGGAACTTGGCGTCGAGATCGCAGATCTGGAAAACCACCCTGTTACCAAACTGACATAAGTTCAAAACAGATTACAAGGACTACAGAGTCCGGAAGCAAAGAGAAATTTCTCTTTGTTTTTTCTTTTTTTGCGCCTTAAGTTCATAATCTTACTTTAAACCGCTTTTAACCGGATTCTAAATCAGCCATATCATCACTTTAACCTTTGAGAAATATCATTACCTTAACCTTTGAAAAATATCATTACCTTAACCTTTGAGAAATATCATTATCTTAACCTTTGGAGACTTCCATTAGTTTTTCCTTCAAACTACCTTTAAGAATTAAAAAATACATGAGCAAAACTTGAAAACGACAGAAAAAAGTTAATAACGGTTAGTCCACTTAAAAATATATTTTATAGATTTAAAATGTTTTGTAGATTTAGCGAAGGAAAGTACCTGGCTGACGAGGAAGTATTAATGAGCCTGCCAGGTACTGATGAATCCACTCCCAACTCGCTCAATGGGGAAACCTCTACCCTGAATCAGATAAAGATATGCAAAAACCTGAGCGAGTATTTATACAGAACCCCCACTCGATCAGGAGTTATACAAATCCATTCAGGCTCACTGTTTGTCCGGGATTAATCACGTCTTCCGCTAAAGGACAACAAAGACAGGACAAATTGAGAGCCAGTCACTAATCTGAGGTTCAGGGTATTTGAGCCCCATTAACTCTTGTAATTTATTTGAGTACATGTTGTACACTGTCTTACATATATAAATAGAGAATTGTGAACCGATATTATCTGTTCTGGTGAAGTTGCCACCTACCCGGTGAAGCAGGTAGCAAAGGAGTTTAATCAGACACAGGAGATAGATCAAGCAAGAAAAATCACTGATAAGAGAAAATCAATAAGATTTTAAAACAGGGAATATTATATGAAACTGCGAATTAATCTTCTCTCCGGAGAATAATATAAATTGACAAAAATTCTCAAAAAATGGTACTAAACAGAAAGATTTAATATTCGGTAGCACTTACCAATATATAAACTAATAATGAATATTTTTGAATAGTAAGCCTGTATTAAATTTAAGAAAACAACTTTCTAAATCAGTAACTTGAAAAAGTGAAAATGTTATCAATATCAGGGGTACATATCATGGATCGTAGCATAGAAAGTCACAAAATCAGAAAATCCTGGGTGAAAATATGCTGATCAGGAAAAATATATCCCTGGATGATAAATACCTTAAAAAATTACAGCCTTTTCTGGATGCAAACGATGGAAATCTTAGCGCTGCAGTAAGGGACACGATTGAAATCGCGGATACTGCACTTACAAATCATAGAAGCATTGACGAAGCAATCAGATTTTTGAGAGAAAACCCTGCAAAAGAAGAGTTGAGTGATACAATTAAAAGCGGGGAAAATATAATCATAAATAAAACAATTCTTGAGTGGCTTTTCAGGTACACGAAAGGAAGGCTCACGGATGAAGAACTGGTTAATGAGCTTATCAATCCTTTTGAGATCAGCAATATGAAAGATCTTGAGGATTACCTGAACCGGATCTTCAAAAATAACCAGTGGACAATAAGAACTTCAATTAAGTGCGAAGACATACAGAACCCTGAATCTGCCCTTATACTTCTCTCCAATGCTACCATAAATAGCAGGGAATTTTTCGCCCAGCTTATAGCCGATTTTCTGGCAAGATGGAAACAGCTTGACGTTGATCATATTTTCAGGCGGGCGAATTCGACCCAGATTTCTTTCAAAAAGAACCTTTCCGTTTCTCTCAATGAAACAATGCCTGGAATTCGAAAGCACTTTGGTTATCTTGACATAATATGCAAAGAACTTGACGATAATACAGAATTCTGGACGCAGCTGATGCACACATACAATGTTGAGAGATACAATCTTGTGACCCTGCACAGAAATCAGTTCGAAACCTTTGCGGCTGGAGAAGTCCCTAACCCGACAAAAATTCTGGAACGCCTGTGCAAACAGTCAGTAAATGAGATGTCTCTTCCAGATTTGCTGGTATACTTCAAGAAGATGTACCTGGCAACCCAGCTGGTAAAGAATATAGAACTCTGCCTTGAGCCAGGTAAAGAATCAGTAACTATTTTCCATGATTTTAAAAATGAAAAAGTTATCCACAGCCTTGTGGAATATTTTTCGAATATATTCAGAGAAAACGGCACACCTTTTGTAACCTCTTCATATTCGAGTATGATCGTATTCAGGTTCTATGAGGAACATGAACATGAGAACAGCTCCGGAATATATGGAATGGAAGAGTTTACGGAGCCAGATTTTATTTCGGGGGAATAATACTGTCCACAGGATTTCTAAAAATTATCCAGTTAAAAAATAAGAAAAATAAAAAATAAGGCTATTTTCACGCATTTAACCTTTTGCAACCCCGAGCGGGATAACTCTTGCTACCTTGCGGGCAATACCAAGTTCATGCACGACATTTACCACTTCACTGCTGGACTTATACACACCGGGAGCTTCTTCAGCAATCACGGAGGGATGAGTTGCCCTTACAGTGATTCCATGAGCTTCAAGGTCCTCTTTTATGCTCTGCCCGTGGAATTCCTTCTTTGCATGCGCCCTGCTCATAACTCTCCCGGCTCCGTGGCAGGCACTACCGAAAGAAACGTCCATAGATTCCGTTGAACCGCAGAGTATGAATGAAGGAGTCCCCATGCTTCCGGGGATTAAAACAGGCTGCCCCACATCCCTGTATGCGGAAGGAACTTCCGGATGCCCTGCGGGAAAGGCTCTTGTTGCCCCTTTTCTGTGTACGTAAACCTCTTTTTTCCTGCCTTCAATGCTGTGTTCTTCCAATTTTGCCACATTATGGGCAACATCATACAGGAGGCTCATTTCCATGTCATCGGCATCCCTGCCAAAGACTTTTTCAAAAGATTCCCTCGTCCAGTGGGTAATCATCTGCCTGTTTGCCCATGCATAATTTGCAGCACAGAGCATGGCTTTGAAATAATTCTGTGCCTCTTTTGACTGAGCCGGAGCACAAGCAAGCTGTTTGTCAGGAATCTCAATTCCATATCTCTTCACAGCCTGGGAGAGTTCTTTCAGGTGGTCGGTACATATCTGGTGCCCTGCCCCCCTTGACCCGCAGTGAACCATAACCGTGACCTGGCCTTCTTCAAGCCCGAAGGCTGAAGCCACTTCCGGGTCATAGATCTCATCTACATACTGTACTTCGAGGAAATGGTTGCCGCTCCCGAGGGTCCCTAACTGGGGTTTTCCACGGTTTCTCGCCTTTGAACTCACATGAGAAGTATCTGCTCCTTCAAGGAAACCATTCCCCTCACAATGTTCAACATCGGCTTCCACCCCATAACCAGCGTCTACCGCCCATTTTGCACCTTCAAGAAATGCGCTGTCCAGCTCTTTATCAGAAGCCTTGAAACGGCTTTTTGAACCCACACCTGAAGGCACATTACTAAACAGCTCATCTGTCAGCCTCTTTATATGAGGGACGACATCTTCCTTTTGAAGGTTTGTGCGGATAAGCCGTACACCGCAGTTAATATCAAAACCCACTCCTCCCGGGCTGATAACTCCTTCTTCGACGTCAAAGGCTGCAACGCCCCCTATAGCAAATCCATATCCCAGGTGGGCATCAGGCATTGCCATGGAATATTTCTGTATTCCCGGAAGTGTTGCCACGTTTGCGATCTGGTCAATTGTACCTGGTTCAATGCCTTCAAGCAATTTTTCAGATACAAAAAGGCGTCCTGGAACTCTCATATTAGGAATGTGCCCTTTTGGAATTTCCCAGTTATTATCGGAAAGTTTCCGGACCAGGCTTCTGACATCCCTCCTATCAACTTCAGCACCCGATTCTTCTATATCTTTATTTTCACTCTCAACCATAATTTATACTCCCTGCTCCATTGCAAATATAATTTTGAGTTAAAATACTGATATCAATATAATTCAAAAATTATTCTACTTTATGTTTCCCTGATGTCCTGTAAACTATAAAAAAATACAATAAAATACTGTTTGAGACTGTAAAAAGATTAAGCACTACAGTCTGCACAACCAGTACATAAAAGCGATGTATAAATTCCTCAGAAACTTAAATCTCAAATATCCATGAGATATTTAAGTCTCAAATATTCATATCCTTAAATGTCAACAACAACCTGAGCTTTCCATCCTCCAGCAGTTTTCTCAAGTACCAGCTGGTTATATGTGACAGCTTTAATTTCAGTTTCAAAGGGATGGCTTTCAGGATAATATTTCTCACCTGATGCCAGAGCTTTTATCGAGTATTCTCCTTCTTTTTCCCTGATTTCTTCTACCTGGAACTTCCAGAATACAACCTCATCGACCTCAAAGAGGTATAAAAGCTCGGAAAGCCAGTCAACAAGCAGAGACTCCAGATCAGGTGATGTAAGAAGAACTTCTCTTTCCGTCTCTCCGGAAACTTTTTCGGTATCGATTATAACATTAAACATGGCTAGAGCTGCGTTTTCAAATACCTCTTCCACGGTCTCCCCATAGGCCAGGAACTTGATATCAGCGGTATGTTCCAGGTACTCATACTTCTTTCCTTGAGACGGCATAGTCCAGTATTGGGTTTTGTCTTACATTAACCTATCCGCTTTATAAACCTGTTTTAAGACGTCAAAAGATCTAAAAGAGCTCTTTCCGGCTGAATATCCGGAACGGTTCCGGATTCAGGTCAAGAAATACTGAAGGACGTCAGTCCAGCCTGTTCCATATATAGAGAATTCTCTGAACTGCAGTAATATGGCTGGTCACAGCAATCAGGATGACAGCCCAGCCCAGGATAGAAAAACCTGCTATTGAAGCAGAGTAAACAGAGTTGGCAAAAGCGGCAATAATTATTACTACAAGACGATCAGCTCTGCCCATAATTCCGCCGTAATATCTTCCGAGGTTGAGCGCCTGGGCCTGAGTCCCGAGGTAGCTGGTAAGAAGCACGCCCACAATTGCCGTGACTCCTATCTGCCAGGATACATAGCCTGCGAAAAAAATGCTGCAGATGATAAAAATATCCGAGTAGCGGTCAATTACGTGGTCCAGAAAATCGCCTCTCGGTGTTGCTCTATTGGATTTGCGTGCGATTACCCCGTCAAGGGCGTCGAAAAGGGAATTGAATATTACCAGGATGCCTGCGAGCAGGATAAGCTCCTTATATTCAGGAGAAAAGTAAAAACTGAGTCCGGCAAAGAAGGCACAGATAAGGGAAACTATGGAAACCGTATCAGGTGAGACCTCGTATTTTATAAAGAAATCTGCAAGAGGATCAATAACTCTCGTAGCAACAGGTCTCAGGGCATTAAATGTCATGGTACTCTGGAATCTTTCTTTTTATTTTTGTTATTAAAGACAGGCCTGAAAGAATATGGCAGCATATCCTGCTTCTTATACCGAACAAAACCTATTATTTATATTATTTCTTTGATTACCTGTCTTTTGATATTTATACTTAAGGCTTTATTCTTTGAGTATGAGTTTACTCCAGGATAATAATTAATTATCTCATTTTTACTTCTATTTCACTTTTGTACTGCAAGGTCGTACAGGTATTTCACTCTGCAGGAGTGCTCAAGCTGCGTGGTCACAATATAAGCTTCACCTAACGTTCTCCCTGTGGCAAAGGTACCGTGGCTGAATACTACAGCTCCCCTGTGCCCGGAAAGCGAATCTGCAAGGTTTTTCGCAAGCTCTGAGCTTCCGATTCCTCCTCCCACAACCGGAATATCTCCAAGGAAATACTGGCCCTCACTGTCTACGGGAACAATTACATTGCCAGGACCGGCAAGCAGGGATTCAACCACCGAATAAGGGCAGTGTGCATGAATTATTGCAAGGACAGAAGTCCTCCTGTAGATCTCCCTGTGTACCACGGCTTCGGAAGACGCAATCATGTCCAGGGACGAGGTATCCCGGATGCCAACCTCAACAATATTATCACCGGTGATCTCGTCAAGTGCGGTCCCGCTCCGGGTAATGACTATTCTGTCCCCTGCCCTGACGCTGATATTTCCAAAATTTGATTCCACAAGCCCATGTTCAACCAGCTTGCGCCCGTATTTTGCCATTTCCTGCCACATCTTAAGCGAGATATAGAGAAAGAGTGCCATAAGGCTTGTGCACTGCCAGAACGGAGGGATACCAGAAAAAGGATTAAGAGACTTCAGAATTTAAAATTTTAGAAACTTAGACGGAAAAGATTCTGCCATAAAGTTTATCTGTGAGTATTGTATTTAGATAAGTCTGCAATCAGCTTCATTGCGCCTCGTTGGCTCAGCCCGGTAGAGCGAGTGACTTGTAATCACTAGGTCGCGTGTTCGAATCACGCACGAGGCTTCGTACTTTCTTTTTATATATCTTGTTCAAAGCCCACTTTCGGAGGATTTCTTCTGGATGTGAGCAATATAAATTTTCAGGATCTTCCGAAGTCATTAAAAAAACGCACTGTTTTCTGGCATCAACAAAAAATTTATTTTACTCTCAGCAGAGAGTCAATTTCATCATATAACGCCCTCAACGCTATGCTGAGCCTGCGGACTTCAACCTGCCACACTCTTTTACTGATCTGCTGGTCTCCTCCGGCTTTGACAGCTGCTATCCAGGCATATTTCCGGGCTAATTTTGAATTGCGTAAGGGAGAGTTGAAAACCTGTCCTGTTTTCTGGTTGCTGTATTTTTCATTAATAAGGAACTCGTAGAGCTCCTGAACTCTTTCAAATAATGTTTGTTCACTTTCAGAACCTGAAGCCCCAAAGAGCGCCAGATTCCAGAGACGGAATTTAACTTCATTGGTTTCAGTAACAAGCTTTTTGGACTCTGCTATATCCAGCATTTCCCTGAATTCAAGAAAAATATCCGTATTCCCGGACGAAGAGGGAAAGGTCTTTCCAAGTGAAATCATAACATGAATGCATTCGTGAAAAAGAATCCTGGCTACAAGAAACTCTATTCTCTCCTGAATATTCCAGAACCTTCTTACAAGGGATTCATCCCAGAGCTGATACGGGTTAACCAGAATAAAAGACCTGTAAACTATCTTCTTTTCCTTCCCTGAAAACGAACGTTTAGGGTAAAGGGCAACCCCCTGCATTTTCCCAAAAAACTGGACCCTGACTGCCAGATCCCAGCAGAACTCCCATTCTCCATCTTTTGCACACTTCACCCTGCAGTATTCACCATCAAAATGAACATTTTCAAGCAGGTGGTACATGTCCTTGCTGTGTGCTTTGATAATTGATTTCACTCCGGTTTCCCGGCAGATGCTGAGATCAAGGCAAGGGATGTACTGCACCGAAGTGAAAGAGAAGCAGGGCGAAGACAGATTAAGGTCATAAAAGCCCTGAAAAAAGTAACCTGAATTGTCCTGGGAGATATTTTCGTTTTGTTCAAGTGGTCGGGTTTTTTTTTTCATGCCATCTTCCCTCCAACGTACCCTATAAGATATTATCACTGAGGATATATAAAAATTGATCAACAGGAAATATAAAATGAAAAAATAGGAGTGGAACAAAGCAATCGTATCATGCCGAAAGGAAGCAGCCTGATCAAACCTTTTCACCATTACTTCCGCAAACCGGGCAGTTGTTCAGTTTTGCGAGTGAAATTTCACTGAAACTCCCTGAAAGCCCGTTCCAGAATAAAAGTCTGCCCTCCAGAAGTTTTCCTTTTCCTGTCAGAAACTTGACTGCTTCACTTACCTGAATTGAACCTATAATACCCGGAGTGGCTCCGAGAATCGGGAAAACTTCTTTTTTCGGGATTCGTGGAAAAATACAGTAAAAACAGGGGGTTTTTCCTGGAATAATTGTTGTGACCTGCCCGTCATAACCCGTAACTGCCCCGTGAATTAAAGGAATGCTCCGTTTAATCGAAAACCTGTTAAGAATATGCCTTGTTTCCATATTATCCAGGGCATCAATTATAATATCGCATTCAGGGACAAGATAATCAATATTTGACTCGGTAAGCATCTCTTTAATTATCTCAACTTCAATTAAAGGGTTCATTAAAAGAAGCTTCTCCTTTGCAGATTCAACCTTTGCTCTCCCAACGTCTTTTTCATAATGCAGGAACTGCCTGTTCAGGTTGGTAGAGTCTACAGTGTCAAAATCCGCAAGGATTATTTTTCCTATCCCTGCAATTGCAAGGTAAGTAGATACAGGAGACCCAAGCCCCCCGGCACCGGCAACAAATACCTTTGCAGCTTTTAATTTCTCCTGCCCTTCCTCTCCAAAAAGAAGAATCTGCCGGCTGTACTTTTCTCTTTCCATCTTATCCATGTGAAT
>WPCK01280646.1_pt1 | contig 13536 bp, 14 predicted proteins | sample 5399851 | NCBI WGS metagenome assembly WPCK01 (sample SAMN12869471, study PRJNA574797) | sludge metagenome | isolation source: wastewater treatment of pH11 | place: China:Beijing | collected 2019-05-20
TACCTCTGTAAGGGCTGGAAAGCTTTCTTCCAGCATGTCGATTATCCGATGCAGATAATGGCAGGATTGATGCGCAGGGGTTACCCGGCATCAGAGGTGATGAGGATTCTGGCTCTTGATGAAGCTTTTCAAAGGACAGGACGCAACGAACCCTGTCCCTGTGGCAGCGGGCTCAAGTTCAAACGCTGCCATGGACGCAAGGATACCAGGGTAAAGAAAGAGGAAATGGGCATGTAATTTACGTGGATACTGTACATGCGAAAAATGCTGCGGAAAAAAAATGGCACCATTAAAGAAAAATCCGATATCCGGTAAAGGAGGGTCTTGAAGGAAGAGGGGGCGGAAATACATTAGCACGCGATAATTCTGGTTGTCGATAATCAGAAAGGAGAATAAACAATGGGAGAAAAGAAACCAAATATTCTGGTCATCTGGGGAGATGACATCGGTATCAGCAATCTCAGCTGCTACAGTGATGGATTAATGGGGTACAGGACACCTAACATAGACCGCATAGCCAACGAAGGCATGAGGTTCACAGACTCCTATGGAGAACAGAGCTGCACAGCCGGACGTGCAGCGTTTATTACAGGCCAGAGCCCTTTCAGGACAGGACTGAGCAAGGTGGGCCTGCCCGGGGCAAAGACAGGACTGCAACCCGAAGACCCTACCATTGCTGAACTTCTGAAAGCCCAGGGATATGCAACAGGCCAGTTTGGCAAGAATCACTTTGGAGATAGGAACGAATATCTGCCTACAGTTCATGGTTTTGATGAGTTCTTTGGGAACCTCTACCACCTGAATGCCGAAGAAGAGCCTGAGCTGCCTGACTATCCTCCCGGGGAGGACTTCCCACTTTTCAGGGAACGGTTTGGTCCGAGGGGAGTGATGCATTCGTGGGCCACTGATGAAGATGATCCTACCGAGGACCCGCGCTGGGGTCGTGTGGGTAGACAAAAGATCAAAGACACAGGTCCGCTGAGCAGGAAACGCATGGAGAAGGTTGACCTTGAGTTCATAGAGGCTGCCATTGATTTCATTAAGCGCCAGAAAGAAGCAGGTAAGCCTTTTTTTGTATGGCTCAACACCACCTGGATGCATTTCAGAGTGCATGTCCCTGAAGAGATCCGAGGTCAGGCAGGGCGCTGGCAGTCGGAGTATCACGATGCAATGATCGAGCACGATAGGCAGGTTGGCATGATGCTTGACCTGCTTGACGAGCTGGGTATTGCCGAGGATACCATCGTTTTGTACAGCACAGACAATGGACCTCATATGAATTCCTGGCCCGATGCAGCCATGACTCCTTTCCGTTGTGAGAAAAATTCAAACTGGGAAGGTGCTTTCCGCGTTCCTGAAGTCGTGCGCTGGCCGGGTAAGATACCTGCAGGCGTTGTATCCAACGAGATCATAAGTCACATGGACTGGATGCCAACTTTCCTTGCCGCTGCAGGAGTGCCGGATATAGGAGAGAAACTTAAAAAAGGACACCAGAGCGGTGAAAAGAACTTAAAGGTGCATCTCGATGGTTATAACCTGTTACCTCACCTTACAGGCAAGGAAAAAAAGTCCCCGCGCATTGAATACTTCTACTTCTCCGATGACGGGGACCTGGTTTCAGCACGGTATGACAACTGGAAACTGGTGTTCATGGAACAGCGTGCTGTCGGAACCCTGCAGGTATGGGCTGAGCCCTTTGTACCTCTGCGTGTTCCAAAGATATTCAATCTTCGAACAGACCCGTATGAGCGCGCAGACATGACCTCCAATACATACTATGACTGGATGCTTGACCATGCTTTCCTTTTGATACCGGCCCAAAAAATAGTTGGTGACTTTTTGTCTACTTTCATAGAATTCCCGCCACGTCAGAAGGCAGCCAGTTTCACCATAGACAGGGTGATGGAAAAACTCCTGGAGGGAATAGGCAGCACCTGATTGGGATTAAAATACATGAAAATCGTTGTTTTCTGGCTCTTTGAGCCAGCTGGCAACTTTAACAGATATCACATACCTGAGAAAGCTAGCCGGAACTGACATGCATGGAAAATACATGATATAGAGGGCAAATATAATGGGCCTGTATGCCAGCCTTCCGGTAATTCTGCTCATAATCTCATAAAACTTATAATTCATGAACCGGTTAGTTCTGAAATTGTATCCAGATAAAATCAGTAAAAGTCAGAGATAATTATGAGTACTTACTCGGAAACATAGTAAATCGGAGCTGCTGGATAGAGGAAAGACTAATAAAGGAATAAAAGTTCAAATTGATACAGAATAGATATAGAATTGATAAACAAAAATCAGACAAAAGGTTACGATAATGGTTTCAAAAAACCTGCCCTTCAAAAAAGAAGATATCCTGAAAATAATGGAAAAATACCCAACTCCGTTTCATATTTACGATGAGAAAGCCATAAGGGAAAACGCCAGAAGAATGAAATCCGCCTTTAAAGATATTCCGGGTTTCAAGGAGTTTTTTGCAGTAAAAGCCCTTCCCAACCCCTTCATTCTTAAGATCCTCAAAGAGGAAGGTTTCGGGGCAGACTGCAGTTCTCTGCCGGAACTCATACTTGCGGAAAAAGCGGGGATGACAGGCGGTGACATCATGTTCAGTTCCAATGACACGCCGTCTGAAGAGTTTATAAAGGCAAAAGAGCTTGGCGGCTTTATCAACCTTGATGATATCAGCCACATCCCTTATCTGGAAAAATCCGCAGGGCTTCCTGAGATCGTTTGCTTCAGGTACAATCCAGGACCCCTGAAAGAAGGAAATGCAATCATTGGAAAGCCTGAAGAGGCAAAATACGGATTTACAAGGGAACAGATGTTTGAAGGGTACAGGATCCTAAGGGACAAAGGAGTAAAGCGCTTCGGGATGCACACAATGGTCGCCTCGAACGAGCTTAACTCTGATTACTTTGTGGAAACCGCAAGGATCCTTTTCGAACTTATAGTCGAGATTTCAAAGGGACTGGGAATTCAGTTCGAGTTCGTAAACCTCGGAGGAGGAATAGGCATCCCGTACAGGCCAGAGCAGGAGCCCGTCTCCCTTGAAGCCGTGGCAAAAGGTGTAAAAGAGGCTTATGATGCCACAATCACAGCTAACGGGCTTGCTCCTCTCAAAGTATACCTCGAATGCGGCAGGGTCATTACGGGTCCCTACGGATATCTTATCTCTCAGGTCAGGCACTTAAAAAGCACATACAAAGACTACGTGGGCCTGGACTCCTGTATGGCAAACCTGATGCGTCCAGGGATGTACGGTGCCTACCACCATATTACGGTACTTGGAAAAGAAAAGAAATCACCTGCTCATAAATATGATGTGACCGGCTCTCTCTGCGAAAACAATGACAAGTTTGCAATCGACAGGATGCTTCCCGAGGTGGAAATAGGAGATATCCTGGCAATTCACGATGCAGGCGCACACGGACATGCGATGGGCTTCAACTACAACGGAAAACTCCGCTCAGCCGAACTCCTGCTGAGAGAAGACGGAAGCGTTGTGCAGATCCGCAGGGCAGAGACCATCGAAGATTACTTTGCAACCCTGGATTTTGAGCAGTTGAAAAGTTTCAGGTAAGCAGCTTTCCAAAAAATTATAGTAAAAAAGTAACTGGCGGATAAAACCCAATTTCTTGAAATCCGTCTTTTTCTTTTTTAGCTTTATTTATTCCTTATTTTTGCTCTCTTCTTATTTTTGCTCTTTACTGGATTTATTATTCAAACGGTTTTTTAGCATATAGTGAGAACCCAATTTATGTTTTTAACTTTAATTCAGGATTTTCTCGTTGATTCCCTGTCAAAGAAGATGTTTTTCCCTTTAACACTGAGAGGAAGTCCCATTGCAACATCCGCATCAATCATTTTAAAGTAACAGGCAGCAGCCCCTGCAGAATAAAGGACGCGGTTGTCGATGCAGAGATCTTTTGCCTTTGCAGCAGCAGAGCCCACAGCAATTCCGAGGTCAACGTACTTGATCATGCACTGGGGTCCGAAGAACTCTTTCTGCACCTTTTCCTGTTCAAGCATCTCTTTACAGGTATCAAACCCGCAGGCTCCGCAGTCAAGACCGGCTGCTCCCGAGGCTTTCAGGCCAATAAGGACGATCGCATCGGCATCCCTTACGTTCTTTGCATCCCTGATGAGGAACTTAAAGTCTTTAATCCCGCTCAGCTCTTCCATCCGGTCAGCAAGTTCAGATTTTTCCTCCTGAGAAAAGAGGCAGGTTACGATGTCATCAATTCCTTTGCCTTTCGGGGCTGTACGGGCTGCAGTCAGTATAATTTTTGCAAGCATTTCGATAGATTCGAGTTCAGGGTTGAGTTTCATGTAAGAAAAAAACCCCTGCCTATTTATAAATTAAGTGCTGAAACTCTGAACAATAAAATAAAAAAGTTCTGCGAAGCAATAGAACCTTTACATAAGAGCTGAATAAGAGGTCATCTGAAAGATTAAAATGATATATAAAGATAACGATATTTATTTATATTATTAGTCTAAAAAATAGAGAGATAGATATCATAATACAAACTTGTTCCAGAAAATGCTCTTGAAAAGGTGATAGAACATGGATTCAGATGAAAGTGAAAGAATAAAAAAAGAATGGCTCGAGAGGATGAAACGTGAAGGAAAGCTAACGCGAAACCCCACGGAAGATCATAAGTTCGGACTCAAGGTTCTTCAGAACACCACAAGAAGAGAGATCCTTATTTCGCTTGGAAGTGAGAGAAAATCCTTTGAGGAAATAAAAGAAAAATTTAACCTGAACGACTCCATGGCAAATTTCCACCTTAATATGCTGGAAGATGCACTTTATATCGAAAAAGTTGAAGAAGAAGGCAAGACATTCTATATCCCAACCCCTCGCGGAGAAGGTTATGTTGAGAATGTGGAAATGAAGAAGTAAGATGACCGGTGATGCAGTAAAAAGCAGCCTGAGCCAAAAAATATAGAAGCCCCGGAATTTAAAATTCAACTGAGAAATAACCGGGAATCAAAAAATAATTTACTGAAAGAAGGAGGCAATCCTTCATAATTACTGAAAGAGGAAGGAAAACCTCCATAAAAGACATTAAATATTTTCGTATTTCTTCAGGATATCCTCAAAGGCATCTGCAACAGTACCGAGTTTTTCCTTTCCGAGCCCGAAGGTGCTGAGTTTGAAATATTTTGTAAGCCCGGACTTGATGCCGTGAATATTGCGTTCTTTTAGCTCCCTGTAGAGGAAATATCTGCCGTTTTTGACTTTCTGGGAAATCTCGTAGAAACCCGGAGCTTCAAAGAACATAAGGTCGTGAGAATGCGGTTTCTGCCCGCGCTGGATAAAGCCCATGCCTTCAAGCCTTGAAGAGAACCAGCGGGCGTTTTCAACTTCCTGGTCCCAGTTACGGGTTCGTTTTACAACCTCAGGGAAGGAAGCCATCAGAGTCATAACTGTTGCTCCGCGGGCAGTGCAGCCAAGAAGTTCAATTTCCTTTACCTTGTTGTGTACGGATTTCCTGAATACGACAGGAGCATATTCTTCACTTACGCCCAGCACTCCAACGGGACCTGAAGCTGCCATGGACTTATGCCCGCTGCCTACAATAAAGTCAGCTCCGATTTCCTTTGCAGATACAGGCATTCTTCCTACGGAATATGCCCCGTTAAGAAGAAGAGGCACATCATATTCATGGCAGACCGACGCAATCTTTGCAGCATCCGGGATGTTACCGTAACTTCCGTCAGGGAAAGTAACAAGTGCCAGAACCGGAGGCTTCCCGTTTTCTTTCGTAACTTCTTCAATCGCCTTTCCGTACCCTTCCGGGTCAAGGTAATACTCCGGGCTGCCTGCGTGAGGCACTACCTTGATATTCAGTCCGGCTCTTTCGGCTGCAACATAAGAAGAATAATGGGCAAGCCCGTCAAGTACAACCCAGTCTCCGGGTTTTCCCATGGAATGCATGACAGCAAATTTGGATTCCCTTGCCCCGTTTGTAACCCGTGCTTCATCGCAGCCCAGAAACTCAGGAAGGGCTTTGTGTACGAAATCATGGATAGGAGGCTTTTTGACGAGGTCGAGAACTCCACCACAGAAGTCACAGACAGAATAACCGTCTCCCCATTCAACAAGTGCCTGTTTAGCAGCCCCGGTCAAAAGTCCTCCTGTCTGAAGAGGGTCGATGTTTATGCTGCCGAGGGTCTCTCTCTTTATGAAACCAAACTTCTGTAAGGATGAGTCATCAAGTGTCATTTATTATACCTCATGTAAGAACTGTAATTCCTATTTAAAGCATGAATTTAACCTTAAATTTAGGATTACTCACTGAATAGCCCGATGTTAATTATAAATCAAATTGCTTAAGGCTCTGCGGTTCAATGATATGCAGAGAACTCATAAAAAAGTATTCCAGAAATAGTATAAACAATTCTAAAAAGACATCCCACCGTATAAAGTGGACGAATGATCTTTGAATGATCTTTATTTCTCTAATGTTTCCTGCTGAAAGAAAGAAATGGGCAAAACGCCTTAAAAAGACGTCCTGCGATCTTCAGTTTCAAGCATTTGCTGCTTTGCTGAAGACATCGATAAATTCGTCGCATTCAGAAACAATGATTGCTGCCACGTCCTTTAAAACCAGAATAGGATCCGCACCATCGGTTTTAATATAAAGGACAGGGTCACTGATGCTCACATATTTCATATCGTAAAAAGCCGTTACAACCCTTTCATCTTTAATCAGGAGGTCCTTAAGAAGATTAAGAAGGGTATGAGTTTCGCCTCTAAGCTCGACTTCAAGCTCATTATTTGTTTTGTTAAGAATGTTCAGTTCCACTGGTGACCACCTGTAAATGGTGAATTTAACCGGTCATAAATATGCCGTAAAATCTTTAACCTGCCGTAAATCCCTGAAGTAAGAGGAAGAGGAAATTACCTGATCCCTTTCCCATACTCAGTTGAGATCTTGCGGGTTTCAGTCATATTGCAGACCGGGCATTTAAGCTTTTTCCCTTCCAGCACAAGTTCTCCTTTGCAGTTTGAACAGTAAGCTTTTACAACTCCAAGAGAATCTTCAGCTGTAGTAAGGCGCATCCTCTCAACGTCAACTACCTTTGCTCTTACTATGTCAGAAGGCCTGAACTCATCTGCCAGCCTCTTCACATAGGAATCTCTCACACTGGAGACATGAATATCCCCGGTCCTTACACTAACGATTGCCCTGTTTTCTTTCCCTTCAATTCCTGCGACTTCCACCATTGCCCCGGACTCACGGACGTCAGATATCCGCCCGTACACGACATTTCCTACTTTGAGGATATTTGGAGTAATTGTGTTTGGCTTTACCGAGACCACTCTGGCTTTTCTGTCAATGAGCACATTACCCGTAGCAGTGGAATAGATGTCCCCTGCAATTACTGCAGTTCCATTGCCCGATTTGAACTCTTCTGTGGTTCCGACAAGTTCTCCAGGAAGTACAAAGCCTCCTTTTTCGAGATCTTCTTCAGATACAACGGCTTCTGCGGTGGGGGGCCTGAAACCCGGAGTTTCCTTTCTATCTCTGGGACCTTTCTTGGAATATGGGAATTTTCTCTTTTTATCAGGGCTGCCTTTGAACTGGTCCCTTGACTGGTCTCTGAATTGCCCTCTGGACTGGTCTCTGGGCTGAGACTTATACTGAGCTCGGGGCTGACCTTTAAACTGGTCTCTTGACTGCTCCCTGGGCTGGCTTTTAAATTGAGTCCTGGGCTGATCCTGTTGCTGACCCTTAAATTGATCCCTGCTTTCTTCATTTGAAGGAGCCGATTTCTCAGCTCCGTTCTTTCCTTCACCAGGACCTGTTAATTTTTTCCTGGTAGTCTTATTTTTTCGAATTCTAATCATGATCCCTCATTCGAATTATCGCTATTAATAATATAGATAATCGTTGTAACAATTTTTATAGCCTTTGTGGGACTGCTGGCGGAAAGCTGGATGTCGGTCACGATTGCTCACAAAAAGCATATCTGAAGTCATCAGTCCCGATTATACAATGTTAATGTGGATTTATTTATGGTATTATGGATTTATTCTCTATCTTATGATCTTTTCTTTGTTCAATAAGCTTATTAATTCCGCCTTTCAGAATGAAGCACAAAGAGATAAGCTGTAAAACATGACGCCTTAAAAGGTTCCCTGAATACAGGTCAGGCATGAACAGCAATTCTGTAAATCTCTACCTCAATAACCTCTCTTTCTTTTTGATGAAAGTCAAAAGTCCTCTTTATAGGGAACTTCGCAACGTACGAATGTGTAATGACCGCAGGCTTAATGAACTTTTGGATAAAAGCAAGGCTTCCGCGGTTGTGGATGGAGTATATTACTTCACTTGTTCTTAATGCTGACGAAAGAAAGGGTCTGTCCCTTCCCTTAACTCTTGCCCCAAAAGGAGGGTTCATAATTGTGGTTTTTACCCGTTCCGAGACTTCAGAGATATCGGAACAGATAAATTCAACGTCCACTCCGATCTTTTCAGCATTTTTTCGTGCAACCTCAAGAGCTCCCGGGTCAGTATCATACCCCACAACCTTCCTTGCTCCCAGAACCTTTGCCCCTATTGCGAGGATTCCCGTACCGCAGCCCAGGTCATGGACTGAATCATCAAGGTCTCCCTGCATGTAAGCGAAATGAAGAACTTCAGCAGCAAGGAGAGAAGGTGTCTGATACTGTTCCAGTTCAAGTTCAGGATCGGAAAAGCCTTCAATTTCCTCAAGCAGCATTTCAAGTTTTCTCTGTTTCATATCCTTTGTCTTTTAGTATTATTAGATTTAATTTTAGAATTGCTCGACCACGAATGTATGATTATGCAGCCATTTACTCCCAATCATACAGGTTCTTCAGTGATTTCGTCCAGCACAAGCTTTTCCCATTCGCGTTCCCCAAGCACTATTTCAAACTCCTGGGGTGTCAGCATAGGGGCAGGAAAACGTCCCACTTCATCAATAGCAAGCCTCGGGCAGGCTGTATTTACGAAAGCGTCTACTTTGAACTGGAGCAGCTGGTCCGGAGTTACGAGGTCGATCAGTATAAGGTGTGACTCTTTTCCATGCTTCTTTGCAAGTTCCTTTAAGGAAGAAGCAAGCTCCATCCTCTTCTGCCCGTTTTTGCTTGAGACAATAATCCCGAAGACCTGTGCATCCAGGGACTTTGCGATTACCGCACTCCTCTGGCGCAGAATCCTTGAAGGGTCAACCTCGCGGACCTCTCCAGAGAAAGGATCGGCTGCAAGGACACGTTTCTTTGTGGAAAGAGCTACCCCCAGGGGGTGGAAATCTCCGCTTCCGATATAGAGGTACTCGTCACAGTCTTCATCCCGGGCTGCAGAGAAATTGCAGCCGAGAACCTGTCCAGCATAAGCAATTCTGGAGTCACCACGCCCGATTACGCAGGTCTTTCCCATTCTCTCCAGCACGCCACATACATCAGGAAGTTTATGGACGTGCTGAACAGTAGTGATCAGCCCTATTTTTTGCCCTTTAAGCTCAGGGACAGCCTTTTCAATAACATGCAGGACGTCCACCGAAGACCGGGTTTCGATAAAATAGACTTTATTCGAAAGCCTAATGTCTTCCAGTTCAGCATGCCCGAAATGGAAAAGTATGTCAACGTGGTCGAGGAGAGTCCTGTCCAGGTCACATGCTCCGAAACACGGGTCCCCCGAGATAATAATTTCAGCTCCGGTAGCTTTTTCGACCTTCTTTGCCAGCTCCGGACCCTTACGTTTTAACCCTTCAGGAAACTGAAAGCCCACAAGCTTTGCTCTGGTATCCTTTATTACGCTGATTATGTAATCAGGCCTGAGGTCGAATGCTTCACTGATTCCCAAAGACATCCTTAATCTCCACACCTTTCTCGCCCACATCAATTGTGACGAGAATCTTGGGTTCAACTCCGAGCTCCCTCAGCTTCAGGTAACCATCGCCGCGCCCGATAACGGAAATCACATCCATTACCTCTACACCTATTGTCTGCAGCGCTTTTACAAGGGCAAGGAGCGTACCTCCTGTACTGATAACGTCATCGACAATAATTATTCTGTCCCCTTTTTTTAGCCCGTTTATGTAGAGGACGCCCTTCGAATACCCTGTGCTCTGGGAGAGTTCAACTTCCCCTTCAAGGAAATAAGGCCGCTTCCGGACAATGGTAAGAGGAATCCCGGTTTTCAGGGAGAGCGCATTTGCAACCGGAATGCCCATAGCTTCCACGGTCAGGATAGTGTCAACGTTCATATCTGCGATCTCTGAGATGTAATCGGAAATCTCTTCTACCAGGTGAGGGTCGATGGAAGGTACCCCATCAGAAATAGGATGGATAAAATAGTTATACTCCCCTCGCTTGATTATAGGGGACCTGATCAGTGAATCTTTCAGTCTTTCAAGCATGGTTTTAACCTTTCTGGCTGTCTCAATATTCCGGGAAGTAAAAAATCCTGAAATTAAGCCTGCTCCTTTTAATACCGTTTCCCGAAGCTAGGAATATAAATATACATAAGCGCACGAACATGCTGCCGGGAGAGATAAATTGATTCTAAATTGATTCCAAGAAACATCGAAGTACTTGATATAATTTTGGTCTTCCGATTCCGCCTGTTTAGAATCAGGGTGCAGGAAATATTAGTAAATAGTTAAGTCAGTGTTAATAAATTTAAGGACGCTCAGATAAAAAATATAAAGACACTCAGATAAAAGATATAAAAATGGCAGAAAGTAAAAAATAAAGTCTGAAATAAAATTGAGAAAGAAAAACACAGGAAAGATAAAAAATAAGGTAAAGAGGAATCTACTAAAGATTCCACAAACTTTTTCACGCTATCCCAGGCTTGTATTTTGCTTATGCAGTTACTGCTTCAGTGGATTCCAGATTCTGAGGGCTGACATCCTCTACGAGGTTGAGAAGCCCTATAACTACATAAGGATTGGTATCTGCCTGTTTCATTTCGTTCAGGGCAGCATCATCGATATCAATGACAGCGATCTCTGTAACAAGACCGTCCCAATTTTCAGGGTTCATAAGCCAGAGATCCTTCATATATTTTGAAACCCAGTCAGGATCACTTTCTTTTGCCCCGCAATTTGCACTCGCAAGATCAGAGTTGTACCCGAGCACAACTGCCTTCAGAGTTCCTGCATTCTTATCCCTGACAACGAAAACTCCAGCAAGGTCGCTTCCAATTGCCTCAAGTTCCTCGTCTGTCAATTCAGAGACAAAAACCCCTCCTTTTCCAGGAGTAGCATCCCAGCGCTTGACAAAAACATCATCCTTACACCAGTGAGGAGTGGAGAAAACCGTATAACTTACCCCCTCTTCAAGCGGATAATTTTCTTCCATCCAGTTTGCAAGCACAAAGCCGCTCGAAACTCCGGGACAGAAGTGGTTGTGTATCTCCAGGCACTGCATAAGTTCATAATTGAGATTTCCTGTAGCCCAGGCATTGGAAATTGTAAGAATGGCAAATTCGCGCCCGTTAAAAATCTTTGAGTTTACTTTTTCACTCCAGGCTGCTATGGACTCCTGGCTTGCGGAAAGCTCATTAAAGTTTATATTTTCCGTTGCCTGATAGCTGATTTTATCTTCGTTTTCATATGTAACCTCAATGTAGGCACATTTTCCGCTTGCTTTGTCAAAGAAAGCAAACCAGAGAGGGGCGTTTCTTGCGTTCTGGACTACAAGCAGATTCTTTGTATATTTCAGCTCTTTTCCATAAAACTCAGAATAAAAGTTATTTAAAAAAAAATCGGACTCTGCAGGAGAGCCGATATCAGTCATTATAAAAGTGTTTTCAGGTCCGAGAGTCCCCAGCTCTGCTTCGGCTGCGGAAAAGACCTGATCCATCAGTTCCTTATCTTCAACTGGGGGATTAACATTTCCATTTGAGTTGAGAAGCCCGAGGACTTCATAGGGATTGGAACCTGCCCGCTTCATTTCACCAAGGGTATCCTTATCAATGTCGATAACCGCGATTTCCGTAACAAGGCCTTCTTCATCCCAGTTGCCTCTGCCCATAAGCCAGAGGTCCGCCAGGTATTTTGAAATCCATGCAGGATCATCCTTTTTTGCACCGCACTTCGCGTTCACGACATCAAAGTCAAACCCGAGAGCTACTGCTTTCATTGTTCCGGCGTTCTTATCCGTAACCACAAAGATTCCGGCAGGAGAATTCCCGATTGCTTCGATCTCTTCATCCGTCAGCGCAGAGACAAAAATTCCTCCTTTTCCAGGGGTGGCATCCCAGCGCTTGACAAAAACATCTTCTTTACACCAGTTGGGGCAGGAAAAGACCGTATAACTTACCCCTTCTTTAAGCGGATAATTTTCTTCCATCCAGTTTGCAAGCACAAAACCGCTTGAGACTCCGGGACAGAAGTGGTTGTGTATTTCCAGGCACTGCATAAGTTCATAATCGAGATTTCCCGTAGCCCAGGCATTAGAGATCGTAAGAATGGCAAATTCATGCCCTTTAAAAACAGCAGAATTCACTTTTTTATTCCAGGCCTCTATAGACTTCTTATTTTTCGAAAGTCCATTAAAGTTTATATTTTCCGTTACCTGATAGCTGATCTTCTCCTCGTCTCCGTATGTAACCTCAATATAAGCACATTTTCCGCTTGCTTTGTCAAAGAAAGCAAACCAGAGAGGGGCATTTCTTGCGTTCTGGACAACAAGCAGATTATCGGTATATTTCAGGTTCCTTCCGTTAAATTCCGAGTAAAAATTATCCAGAAAAACATAAGACTCTGCAGGAGAGCCAAGATCTGTTATTATAAGTGTGTTTTCAGGTCCGATATTCCCGAGATTACTTTCGGCTGCGGCAAAGACCTGAGCCATCAACTCCGAACTGTCAGTTTCAGCTGCCATCCCCGGGATGAAACACAGGGAAAAGACCAGTACTGTCAGAAAAACAAAACTGGTAATTTTTGTTTTGATTTTTTTATTAGTACATCCACGTCTTCCAATCATATTTTTACCTCTTCTGCCCATAAGTCATTTATTTAATACTGCATTGGGTAGCATTTTTTAGAATATATAGCTTAATAAATAGAACAAAATATGGATTTTATGTTTTTTAGTATTACAAGTGATAAAAAAAATATTACTTAAAACTTTCGAATTTTATTGGCGTTGAAAATTCATACATGCAGAGAGGGAAGCAAAAGAAAATTTATAGAACAAGAGAAAAAAACAACAATATAAAAAAACATAGAAAAAAGAAAAGAGAATCGAAAGCAAAAAAGGTAGTGAAAAAGAAAGAGAAATGGGTTTAAAATAATGTAGAAAGAAAGTGGAAAAGAGAAGAGAAAAAGAGAGTGAAAAACAAAAGAGAAAGAGGTGAAAAACAAAAGAGAAAGAGGTGAAAAACAAAAGAGAAAGAGGTGAAAAACAAAAGAGAAAGAGGTGAAAAACAAAAGAGAAAAGGGAGTTAAAAAGGAAAAGTTAAGAAGGGCATACAATATTGTCAAAAAGCCTGAACCACAATCTCTGCCAGTTCTTTGCTCTTCTCAGTAGAGGTCATC
>WPCK01035070.1_pt1 | contig 13527 bp, 3 predicted proteins | sample 5399851 | NCBI WGS metagenome assembly WPCK01 (sample SAMN12869471, study PRJNA574797) | sludge metagenome | isolation source: wastewater treatment of pH11 | place: China:Beijing | collected 2019-05-20
GTCCTCCGGCAGGCTGCCGGTACGCTTGGCGCTCTCGGCCTCCTCCACGCTCATGCCGTACTGGCGGGCGATGTCCTGGGTCAGCTGCACGCCACCGAAGGCCTGCTCGCGGCTGTAGATCTGCTGGCCGTTGCGCAGCACGCTGACGGTGGTGACGCTGGCGCCGATGTTGATCAGGGCGATGATCTTGCCGTCACCGCCGCCGGGCAGGCGCTGGCGCGCCATCAGGCTGAGGCTGGCGGACTCGATGCGGCTGCCGCTTCCCACCGTGGCATCGACCTGCGGCGACACGCGTGCGCGCGCGATCGAGGCGCCGACGGCGCCGCCGAGGCTGACGTTGATCCCGGTTGCGCTGGCATGGGCCGCAGTGGCAGCGTCCGCGTCGATGAGCACATCGTCACTCACCTTGATGCGGGCGTCGGTGCCGGTGCTGGCGCCCACTGCCGTCTCGATGGTGGCGGTGGCGACCGTGCCGCTCGCCGCCAGCCCAAGCCCACCCTTGGCCGCGAGGGCCTTGGCGGACACCTCGTGGTGGGCGTCCGCAGTGGCTTCCAGGCGGCCGACGCTGCGCCCCGCGGTCTGGCCGACGCGGGCCTCGTTGCCGACCTTGGCTTGCGTGCGGCCGGTGATCTCGGCGGTGGTCACCGAGGCGCCGGCCGCGATCAGGCCGACGCTTGCACCTGCGGTCTCGGCGCTCAGCTTGCGCGTATCGTCGGCATCGACGCGCACGCTGCCAGCCTGCTCCACGATCACGCCTTGCTCGAAGCGGGCCTCGACATGCGCACCGGACTTGAGCACGGCGACGGCAGCGTCCACTGCCAGGATGCCGCCGGTGCCGGCAAAGGCGAGCGAATCCAGATCCTCGTCGAGCGCGGCGGATACCGACACCGTGCCGGCATCCCCTGCATTGAGCGTGGTGCCGGTGTCGACGAAGGCCGTGGTGTGGCTGCGGAAGCTGGTCACGCCAACCCCTGCGCCCAGGCCGATGGCGCCTATTGCCAGACCGCCGTTGAGCATGTCGAAGCGCACATGCTGGCGCGCATCGACATCGATATTGCGGCCGGCCTCCAGCGTGCTGCGCTTGCCGACGAAGGCTGCGGTGCCCGCGGGCAGCAGCCGGGTCTCGGTGGCGGTGAAGCTTGCGCTGGCCGCCGTGTCGGCGCGCTCGGTGGCGACCCGCGTCGATGCGTTGCGGATGCGGCTGTCGCTGTAGCCGTTGAGCACGCTGCTGATGCTGCCGTTGGTGGCCTGGCCGTCGACGTAGCTGCCGGCGTTGCCATCGTCGGTCTGCAGGCGGCGCTGGGCGTCCTCGTCAAGCCCGCTGCCCACCGAATACACGCCGACTGCCCCGGCGAGCGCGCCGAGCCCGCCGGCGGCGCTCACCACGTAGGTGTCGATGTCGGTCTTTGCGAGCGCGTTGACGTCGATGTCGCGGCGGGCCTTGACCGTGGCATCGTCGCCGATGAAGGCCGTGGTGTCGTTGCGGATGATGCCGACATCCACGGCGCCGGCGATCCCCACCGCACCGACGCCGAGGGCGCCCGACACGTTGAAGAGGCGCAGATCGTTGCGCGCGCTGACGTTGACGTCCTGGTCGTCGTGCGCTGCGCCAGCCTGGGTGTTGATCTGTGCGCCGTTGCCGATGTAGGCCAGGGTGTCCGAGTCGACCGTCGCCACCGAGGCGGCGCCGGCGAAGCCCACATACAGCCCGCCTGCACCTGCCGCGGAGACGGTGAACAGGTTCTCGTGCGAGCGTGCCTGGACCTGTACGCCGCGCATCGCGGTGGTGAGATCGACCCCGTCGCCCGAGTAGGCGGTGAGGGCTGTGCTGCCCTGGCCGCGGCCATCGACGACAGCGCGGTTGCCGATCCAGGCGCGTGTGTCCTTGTCGATCAGGGTGATGCCGACGCCGGCGCCGATGCCGCCGCCACCGATGCCGAGCGCGACGGTGCCGGCGACCAAGGTGGTCGCGGTGTCGTCATCGGCCTTGACCACGACGTTGCCGCCAGCATCCACGACGGCATCATCGCCGATCGAGGCCCAGGTCTGGTTGTCGAAGCTCAGCACCGACACGCTGCCGGCAACGCCGACGGTGCCCGATGCGCCCAGGCTGGCGCTCACCGAGACGACCTCCTGCACCGAGTTGGCTGCGACCTCGACGTCGCGCGCGGCCTTGACGGTACTGTGGTCGGTGATGGTGGCGTGGGTGGCGTGCTTCATCACCGCCACGTCGGCACCCACCCCCACACCCACCGTGCCCGAGGCGGCCAGGGCGCCGGCAATGCCAAGGTGGAAGCTGTCGTTGCCGGCGGCGACCAGCACCGATTGCGCGCTGTCGGCGCCGCTGTTGTCCGCATTGATGCTGACGCCGCTGCGGGGCGTGCCCGCGGCGACGTCGATGCTGCCGATCGAGGCGCGGGTGTCGGTACTGTGGACCGAGACCTCGCCCGACAGCGTCACCGCCCCGGTGCCTGCTGCGGCGCCAGTGACGGCGAAGCCCTTGATGTCGTCTCGGTTGACCGCGGTGACCGCCAGGCCGCGGTGGTCGCGTAGCTGCGAGGCGCTGCTGCGGGTGCTGCCGAGCGCAGCACTGCCGCCCGCCAGGCTGTCCTTGCCGTTGCTGGGTGTGATCCCGGGCGCGGCGACTTCACCCGCGCCGGCGCTGGTGGCGGCGTATGAGACACCGAAGTTGCCGCTCGCCACCTGCGTGGCGGCCGCCTTGCCGAGCGCGGTGGCCGATGCGCCGTCGTCGATCCAGGCATGGGTGGTCTTGTCCACCACGGCCACCGCCGCCCCGGCACCGACTGCGGCGGTGCCGGCTGCACCGATGGCGCCGGCGAGCAGGTCGAGGTCGCTGTCCGATTCGGCGGCGATGACGAGGTTGCCTTCGGAGTGCAGCGCGCTGCCGGCCCCGGCCGAGGCCAGGGTGGCGACATCGAGCACCAACACCGAGGCTGAGCCCTGCACCCCGGCGGTACCGCCGGCGCTGACGCCGACGCCGATGGAGCGGATCTTCTCCGTGCTGACGGCGGTGATGTCGAGCGCGGCGCCGGTACGTGCGATCACGCCTTCACCCAGCCAGGCTGCGGTTTCCTTGTCGATGACCACGACGTCGGCGGCACCGCCGACGCCTGCCGTGCCACCAATGCCGACGGTACCGACGATGGACAGCAGTTCGGTGTGTGCGCTCGCGCCGACCGCAAGCGCGCGCGTGCCCAGGGCAGCGCCGTCCAGGCCTGCGTTGATGCGCGCATCCTTGCCGATCCAGGCCTGCGTCACCGGGTTGTAGACATTGACTGCAGCCGAGCCGGCGACACCCGCCGTGCCGCCGCCGGCGCCGCCGACCACCACCGAAGTCACGTCCTGAGTGGCGCCTGCGGCCACCGTGATGAGACCGGCAGCGGCGAGGTTGGCGTCCTGTCCGGCCCAGGCCTGCGTGACATTGTCGATGAGGAAGGTGCCTGCAGATACGCCCACGCCGGCTGTGCCGCCGATGCCGGCAACCCCGGCCACGCCGAGTGCGTCGAAAGTGTTGGCGGCCTCGATCCGGATGTCGCCGTTGCTGCGCAGCCAGCTGCCGTTGCCCGCGGTGGCCTCGACCGTGTTGTCGGAGAGGATCAGGCTGAGTACGCCGCTCACCCCCGCGGTGCCGGCTGCGCCCGCGCTGGCGGCGATGACCGCGAGGTCCATGGTGCTGGAGGCGTCGATGGCGATCGACGACGATTGCTCGATGCGCGCAGCGGCGCCCAGTGCGGCGCGCGTCACGCCTTCGTTGGCGATGTCTGCGCTGGCCACGCCGACGCCCACCTTGCCTGCGGCGGAGATGCCGCCGGCGAAGGCTTTCGCGGTCGAGGCGTTGCTGGCGATCAGGTCGACCGCGCCAGTGGTCGATACGCGTGCGTCGGCGTCGATGCCGGCCTCGGTCGTGTCCTCGAACACGTTGACCGAGAAGGCGCCGGTGACGGCGACCTGGTTGCTGCCTGCGCCCGCGATGGTTTCGGTGTAGTAGTTGTTCTGCCCGAGCAGCAACTGCAGGTTGGCGTCGGTGAAGCGGTCCTTGAGGCCCTCGAGCGACCAGTCGAAGGCGGCAGGGCCGGTGATGGCGTGATTGCGTCCTGCCACCTCCAGGCTCATCGCGGCAATCTCGGCCTCGCGGCCGATCCAGGCGCGGTAGGTGTTGTCCGACACCAGGACCGCGATCGAGGCGCCGACGCCGACCTTGCCGGCGAGCGCGGCGCTCCAGGCCTTGGCGGCCAGCTTGCTGGTGTTGTCTGCACTCACCCGCAGGTTGCCGACTCGCGTGCCGCCGTCGATGTCGCCGATGCGGACCTCGTCACCGATCGATGCCTCGGTGGTCGATTCCGAGTTGGCGACCGCGAGCGCACCGGCGATGCCGACCTTCTCCGCGCCTGCGCCCGCCACGCCCTCGGCGGCGAGCTTGTAGGCGAAGCCGGGCGAGGTGTTCTGTGCCGACGTTGCGCTGACCTCGATGTTGCCGGCGCGCACGATCTGGCTGCCGGCGCCGATCGCGGCCTGGGTGTCGTTGCGGGTGATGGCTAGCCCGACGCCCACCCCGATGCCGACCTTGGCGCTGTCCTGGAGCTTGGTCACGTCGAGCGTGTTGCCCAGCCCGCGGGCGCTGAAGTCGCTGCTGCTGGTCGCGCTCAGTGTGAGGTCGCCCCCAAGCTCGAGACGGCGACCGGCGGCAACGGTCGCGCGCGCGTCGTCGTCGAGCACGAGCACGCCGGCCGCAGCCGCGATGGCGACCTTGCTGCCGCTGCCTGTGGTTTCGGTGCCTTGCTGGGCGCTTTCGTTGTCCTTTAGCGTGCTGGTGGTGGCGGCCTTGTCGCGCTCGGTCGCGGTGGTCTCGTCTTCCGCCTTGCCACCGGCGGCGCTGGCCTTGGCGATGGCCTCGTAGCTGCGTGTGCTGGTGGCGGTGATGTCCACCTTGCCGTCGTCGCCGCTGGTTGTGGTGACGAGATCGCGCGCCAGGCTGGCGAGCGTGTGCGTGGTGCTGAGGATGATCGCGCCCGAGGCGCCGACGCCGACCTTGTCGGATTTGACGTCACCGGTGGCGCTGGCCTCGTGCTCGCCTGCCGAGCTGGCGCGGATCTCGACCGGTCCGGTTGCGGTGATCTGCGCGCCGGCTTCGACGATGGCCTCGGTCTTGAGCTTGAGGTCGGACAGCGCCACGACTGCGTCCAGCGCCACGCTGCCTTCGGCGCCTGCTTCGGCTTCGGCCTTGCTGTCGCTGCGCGCATCGGCGACGACCTGCAGCTTGTCGAGGTCGATCAGCTGGGCGCCGTTGCGCACCCGTGCGCGCACCAGGTCTTCGCGGAACAGGTTGAGTGCGACCGAGGCGCCGACGCCGAGCTTGCCGCCCGAGGCGGGCTCGTCGGGGAGCGCCGTGGCGCTGGTCTCGGACGCGCTCTCGGCGCGCAGCTCGATGTCGTGGCCGTCGGCGTCGAGCTCGGCGCCGCCATGGATCTCGGCCGTGCTGCGGGTGTCGATGAGGTTGAGGGCGAGGGCGCCGGCAATGCCGACCTTGCCGGCACCGGCGCCGGCCTTGGCCGAACTCGAGAAGCTGTTCACGGTGTCGCTGTCGACCGCGGTCATCAGCGCGCGTACCGCGATGCCCTCTGCGCGGACCTGGGCGTTGCCGATCCAGGCCGCGGTGTGGCTGGTGACGCTGTTGATCGCGACCGCAGCGCCGATGCCCACCGTCGTGGTGCTGCCGGCGGCGCTGCCGTCGGCGCTCGCGCTGGCGTCGGTGTTGCCGGATGCTTCGACTTCCAGGGCCCCGGCCGCGCTCACATCGACCCCGTCAGCGATCGTGGCGGAGGTGCTGACCCGCGCTGAATTGACGGCCACTGCGGCGGCCACCGAGATCTTGCCTTCGCTGGTCTCGGCCGAGTCGGGCGCCTGGGTCTTGCTGTCGCTGCCATCCTTCTGCTTGTCCTGCGCGAAGCCCGCCTGGCGGCCGATCTCCTGGTCAACGCCGTCCTCGGGCGTGTCGTCGTCGCCGCCGTCCTTCTTCTCTTCCTTGCCGCCCTTGGCGCTGGCGGTGGCGTCGGCCGAGCTCGAATGCCGGCTCTCGGCAGCGACGCGGATCGTGCTGCCCGCGTGCAGGTCGCGCCCGACACTGGCGCTGACCGTCTCCGCGACCACGTTGACGGCAACACCGATGCCGATCGCCGCCTTCTCGCCGGTCGCCGAGCCCTTGGCGACGGTTTCGGTGGTGCTGGCGTGGCGCGCCTCGACGCTCACCGCGCCACTCGTATGCACCGCTTCGCCGCTGCCGATGCCGGCCAGCGTCTTGTTGTCGGCGACTGTGACCGCAGCGACCGGGGTGGCGGCAATGCCGCCCTCGGCGCCGGCCTCGGCCTCGGTACGGGCCGAGTAGTCACCCTCAGCCTTGACGTCGAGGGCGGCGGCATTGCGCAGGCGGGCGCCGTCTGCAAGCTGGGCGCGACTTTCGTTGCTGACGACGTTGACCGCGACCGAAGCGCCGACCCCCACCGTGTCACCGCTCGCGGTGGCATCCTCGGCCGGGGTGGCGCTGGCGTTCGAGGTGCTGCGGTTCTCGGCGTCAATGGCGACGTTGCCGTTCTTCGCGTCTACGTCGCCCGCCACGGAGATCGTTGCGGTGGTGAGGTTGTCGATGACGTTGATGGCCAATGCGCCGGCAACGCCGACGTCGCTCGCACCTGCGCCCGAGGTGGCCGTCGAGGTGAAGAGGTTGGTGTCGTCGCCTGCCGGCGTGCGCGCACTGGCCTCGATCCCGGCGGCCTCCACCTGCTGGGCGACGCGCGCCTCGTTGGAGACGCGGGCGAGGTTCAGCGCCACGCCGACACCGACGCCGACACTGCCACCGGCGCTGCTGCCGTCGGCCTCGACCTCGGCCTGGGTAAGCGCCGTGCCCGCCACCGTCAGTGCGCCGTCGCTCTGCAGCGGACGGCTGGCGTCGACGGCGGCCAGCGTGTGGCTCTCGAGGTCGCTCACCGCGACCGCTGCAGCCACGGTGACGCCGCCATCGGCGGTGGCGGCATCGTCCTTGTAGGTTTCCAGCGTCTCCTCGGTCTTGCTCTCTTCCGCGCCCTTTTCGGTGGCGCCGCCTGCCGCGGCCTTGGCCGAGGTGGCGACGAGGGTGGTTGAGGCCGCACGCACGCCGACGCCTGTTTTCCCGGACAGCCTGGCATTGTCGGCTGCACGGGCGCGGGTGGTGCTGCGCACGACGGTGACCGCGACGGCGCCGCCCACCGCCGTGTCGCCGCTGGCGGAGGCGTCGACAGCGGCATCCACCCGGGTGTTGTTGGTGGCGCTGAGATCGCTGCGGCCCAGCGCACTGCCCACCTCGCTGTCGCCCAGTACATCGACCGTGGCGGTGGTGTTGCTCGTCACCACGGCGACGCCTGCGTCGCCCGGCAGTTCGCCGAAGTCGGGCAGGCCCGGCCGTGCGCTCAGTTCGGCGTCGACACGGGCGGACAGCTCGGTGCCGGCGGTGCCGCTGAGCCGGCTGTTGCCGGCCACCTTCACGGTGGCGGAAACATCGACGTCGACCACCGCGAGGGGAACGAAGTCCGGTGTCGCCACCGTGGCGACGGCTTCTGCGCGCACGGCCAGCATGCCGCTCGCCTCGAGCGTGGCGTCGTTGAGCTCGGCTTCGGCCGCGACCGTCTTGGTGACGACGGGGGAGAGGCTGCTGTCATGCTCGGCCTTCGCCGTGGCCGTGATGTCGCGGCCTGTGACGGTGGCACCCTGGATGCCGACCCGGGCCCGGGTGTCGCTCACCACGTCGAGCAGCTCGCCGCTGGCGGCGGCCTGCACGTTGACGTCGCCGCCGGCATGGCCGGCGCCGCCTGCGGCAAGCACGCGGGCGCCGCTGCCGAGCGTGACCGAGCGGGCCTCCAGGCTGATGTCGCTCGACGCACCCACCGAGGCGCCGCTGCGCAGGGTGGCGTCGCTGCCGTCGGCGACCCGGCGTGTCGACAGGGTGCCGGTGACGCTGATGTCGTCGTCGCCGACGATCAGGATGCGACCGTCGTGGACGGCCACGGTGCTGGCAGCGTCGAGGCCGTGAACATTGACGACGTCCTTGAAGTCGGGGTCGGTGCCGCTGAAGCGGGCGCCGGTGAACACCTTGCCGCCCACGACCACCGAGCCCGCGCTCACGGCGACCTGTTCGATGGCGTTGACCGTGCCGTCGATGCGCACCTGTGCGTCGCGGTTGCGCGGCGCGGTGCCGGCCACGAGCTGGGCCGAGCTTGCCTCTGCGCCGCCTGTGGCGCTGAAGAACTCATCCACGAACTGCTGGCTGGGCGTGGATACGTGCAGGCTGCCCACATTGACCACGCCGGTGTTGCTGACGATGAAGCCGTGCGGGTTGGCGAAGTAGACCTTGCCGCCGATCTTGCCGTCCTTGATTGCGTTGAGCATGCCGCCGATCGTTGTCGTCTGGTCGCGGACGAGGTTGATGAGCGCGGCCGCGGTGTCGGGCACGTGCAGGTTGGCGACCTGGCCTTCGCCAACGTTGAACCGGCTGAAGGAGTTGAGTGCGTTGCCGTTGCCGAGCACCGTGCCGGTGTGGATGTTGACCACTGCGGCGCCCGCGTCGGGCATTACGGTGGTGAGGGTGCGGCCGTCGGGGACGATGGCCTGCGCCCAGGCCATGCAGGGCGATAGCCCATGGGCGACGATGAGTGCGCAGGTGACGTGGAAGACAATTTCCTTCGGGCGCGGCAAATCCGCGGCACCCATGTGCTGCTGTCCGTTGCGCATCGTCGTGACTCCCTCAGCCCCGCTCCGTTGCGGGTGTTGGTGGACCACGTCTCGACGCAGGTGCGGCGTGGCGGCCGAAGGTCTGCGGGACGTGATTACCCTTCAATCATAGGAGTTATTCCACGATTTGCATCAAGATTTGTCAGCCTGAAACCCAGAAGAAAAGGCCGATCGAAGGGGCCTGCCCGCTGTCGATCGGCCCTTGCATTGTGCCGGCTCAGACCCGTGCAGACTTGCATGCAGAGAGCCTGCACGCCGCGTACTTGAACTCCGGAATTTTCCCGTAGGGATCGAGCGCGGGGTTGGTCAGCATGTTGGCCGCCGCTTCCACGTAGCAGAAGGGCACGAAGACCATGCCCTCGGGCATCAGCGGGTCTGTGCGCGCGGTGAGCGTGATGCTGCCGCGGCGGGTCTCGATGGCGAGCGGTTCGCCGGGTTCGAGGCCGAGGCGGGCGAGCTCGCCGGGGGCGAGCGTTGCCACGGCGGCCGGCTCGAGTGCGTCGAGCACGGCGGCGCGTCGGGTCATGGAGCCGGTGTGCCAGTGTTCGAGCTGGCGGCCGGTGATGAGCACGGTGGGCCAGGCGTCGTCGATCGGCTCGTCGGGCGGCAGTGGCACGGTGGGGCGGAAGCGGGCGCGGCCGCTGGCGGTGGGGAAACGGTCGCCGAAGACCACGTCCAGGCCGGGGGCGTCGTCGGCGGGGCAGGGGTAGGTGACGGATTGCTCCGCGTCCAGCCGCTCCCAGCTGATGTGGTCGAGCGAGTGCATGCCGCGTTTCATCTCGGCGAAGACGTCGCGCGGGTGGGTGTAGTGCCAGTCGAGGCCAAGGCGGCGGGCGATCTCCTGGATGATCCACCAGTCGGGGCGGGCGTCTCCGGGCAGGGGCACGGCGGCGCGGCCCATCTGTACCTGGCGGTTGGTGTTGGTGACGGTGCCGTCCTTCTCGGCCCAGGCCGAGGCCGGCAGGATGACGTCGGCGAACTGTGCGGTTTCGGTGACGAAGAGGTCCTGCACGACCAGATGCTCGAGCATGGCCAGCGCGCCGCGCGCATGGGAGAGGTCGGGGTCGGACATGGCCGGGTTTTCGCCCTGGATGTACATGCCGCGGATGGTGCCGGCATGGATGGCGTGCATGATCTCGACCACGGTGAGGCCGGGCTTGTCATGCAGCGGCGTGTTCCACAGCTCCTCGAAGGCGGCGCGGATCTGCGCATTGCCCACGGGCTGGTAGTCGGGGAAGACCATCGGGATGAGGCCGGCGTCCGATGCCCCCTGCACGTTGTTCTGGCCGCGCAGAGGATTGATGCCGGCAAATTCGTAGCCGACATGGCCGGTAACCAGTGCCAGATTGGCCAGGTTCATAACATTGGAGGTGCCTGTGGTGTGCTCTGTAATACCCAGGGTGTAGTAAATACCGGCTTTTGCTGTCTGAGCATACATTCTGGCTGCTTCATAGAGGTCCTCTTCTGAAATGCCGGTGATTTCCGAGACAATATCCGGAGTGTAGCGCTCGACTGTTTCAGCCAGATCTTCAAAACCGCTGGTGCGTTCTTCGATATATTCCTTTGCTTCCCAACCTTCGCGCAGGATGATGTGGATCATGCCGTTAATCAGTGCAGCGTCACTACCTGACTCCAGTGGCAGATGTAAATCCGCCATTCTGGCCAGTTCGGTCTGACGCGGATCGACAACGATCAGCTTGGCTCCCTTGAGGACAGCCTGCTTCATCTTATTTCCGATAATCGGGTGAGCTTCAGTTGTGTTGGAGCCGATGACGAAAATGAGATCGGATCCGAGTACTTCGTTGACGGAGTTTGACATCGCTCCGCTTCCTAGCGTGGCTGCAAGACCTGCAACCGTCGGGGCGTGTCAGGTACGTGCGCAGTGGTCAATACTATTAGTACCGATCACCGCGCGCATGAATTTCTGTAATACGTAATTATCCTCGTTGGTACAGCGGGCTGAAGACAGGGCCGCGATTGAGTCGGGGCCGTGTGCCGCCTTGATTTCCGCCATTCGCTTGGCCGTATAACTGAGAGCCTCCTCCCAGGAAGCAGGCCGGAGCTCGCCGTCTTTGCGAATCAGTGGTGTAGTCAAACGTTCCTCGGAACTGATGAAGTCGGTATGGAAGCGACCCTTGACACACATTTCCGTTCCATTAATGGGTGCATCTTCACAGGGTGTTACACCGACAACCTTGTTATTTTTAACATCAACGTTTAAATCAAAATTACAGCCGGTACCACAGAAGGGGCAGGTTGTCCGTACCTTTTTCAAATCCCAGGGACGATAACCGACCAGCTGCTTGTTTTGCAGGGCTCCGGTCGGACACATGGAGATGCACTGGCCGCACATGCGGCAGATATCTCTGTTGATCGGCTGGTCAAAGGCTGTAGTGACAGTGGATTCAAAACCGCGGCCGACAAACTCATAAGTACCGGTGACCTGGATTTCGTTGCAGACGCGCACGCACTTGCCGCACTTGATGCACTTGTCCTGATCCCTGATCATGATCGGGTTCATATCGTCGATAGTGAAATGGGTCTGAGCTCCGATATAGCTCGGGTTTTTGACATCATACTCGTAACAGAGTTCCTGCAAATCACAAGATCCGACTTTGTCGCAGGTGAGGCAGTCTGTGGGGTGATTGCTGATCAGAAGATCCAGCAGATCACGGCGCAAAGCGCGGAGGCGCTCAGTGTTCGTATGTACCACCATGCCGTCACGTGCCAGGACCGAACAGGAGGTCTCGATCTTGTTTCTGCCTTCGATCTCTACTATGCAGAGTCTGCAGCCGGCAAAGATCGACAAGCATTCGTTGTAACAGAGGTGGGGGATTTCTATATCGACCAGCTTGGCTGCTTCCAGAAGATTAATCGGTTTCTCCAGTGCCAGCGGGCGGCCATCGATAGTTATTTTTATCATCTAATAAGCCTCCTTACCAAACTTCCGAATACGCAACATTCATATAGATTGATTCCAATCTGGTCTTGTGCGCCTGTTCCATATTCCGCAGATTGATAAACATGTCATACATTTCTTTATTACCGGTGATTTTATCAGCCAGCTCCTGGTAGAGGGTCATGGCTTCTTCCTCGCGTTTGATGGCGAGGGCAATAGCAGCATCAAAGGGCATATCGGTAGTCAAGTCCGGTTTTTCGTCAATGACTTCCTCGGCCAGGTGGAAATCGGTTTTTTGAGCTCTGATCGGATGAGAAAAACTTTCTTCCTCCAGAACTCTTTCCAGAAAGCTTCTGTGACCGAGTTCCTCTTCCGCCAGCTCGCTAAAGAGCTCCACTAAATCTTTACTTTTAACTTTAGTGGCGGCATCAGCATAAAAATCGTGGCTCCTCTGTTCTTTTTTAATGCTATCTTTAATGGCTTCGCGCATTTCAGCGGACATTACCTTATTAGTCATATTTACTCTACTCCTAACTAGCTTTTTGTAATCGCGCTGACCGGGCAGACGTCATAACAGTTTCCACATTTGATGCAGGCAGTCTGATCAATGACGTGTAACTCTTTCACCTCACCGCTGATGCAGTTGACCGGGCATTCGCGCTTACATCTGAGGCAGCCGATGCAGCTATCCTCAATGAAGAAGGTGATCAACTCCTTGCAGTGCAGGGCCGGACATTTTTTGTCGACAACATGCGCCTGATATTCATCAAAGAAATAGTGCATGGTTGAGACAACCGGCGTGGAAGCCGTCTGGCCCAATCCGCAGAGGCTGGTGGAAGAGATAGTGTCGGCCAGGGAAGTTATTCTGTCCAGATCTTCATGCTCGGCCTTGCCTTCCGTGATGCGCTCGATCATCTCCAGCATGCGCTTTGTCCCTTCGCGGCAAGGTGTGCATTTACCGCAGGATTCATCAACGGTAAACTCAAGGAAGAAACGTGCAATATCTACCATGCAGTCAGTTTCATCCATAACGACCATGCCGCCTGAACCCATGATGGATCCGATTTCAGCCAGAGATCCGAAGTCGACTCTGGTGTCAAAGAGCTCTGCGGGAATACAGCCGCCGGATGGTCCGCCGGTTTGTACAGCTTTGGCCGTGTGGCCGTCTGGCAAACCGCCGCCGATATCAAAAACAATCTCGTCGATAGTCGTTCCCATGGGAACCTCTACCAGTCCGGAGTTCACCACCTTGCCGACCAGGGCAAACACTTTGGTGCCGGGCGAATCTTCGGTTCCGATTGATGTGAACCAGTCTGCTCCCTTGCGGATAATCTGAGGAACATTGGCATAGGTTTCAACATTGTTAACAATAGTCGGCTTCCCCCAGAGGCCGCGTACGCTGGTACGATAAATTTTCGGCCGGGGCATGCCGCGCTTGCCTTCGATGGATTCCATCAGCGCTGTCGCTTCACCGCAGACAAAGGCGCCTGAACCTAAACGAAGCTCGATATGAAAAGAGAAATCACTGCCCAGAATATTGTCTCCGAGCAGGCCGCGCTCTTCTGCTTCAGCGATGGCATGTTCCAGCATTTCTACAGCACGGGGATATTCTGCGCGGATATAGATGAAGCCCTGAGCGGAACCCACAGCGTAACCGCCGATGGCCATGCCCTCGAGCACGGAGTGAGGGTCGCCTTCCATAATGGACCGGTCCATGTATGCACCGGGATCGCCTTCGTCCGCGTTACAGATCATGTATTTAATATCGCTGTCTTCTCGGGCTGCTGTTTCCCATTTGCGGCCGGCCGGAAAGCCTGCTCCGCCGCGCCCACGCAGGTTGGCAGCTTTCA
>WPCK01287922.1_pt1 | contig 13511 bp, 7 predicted proteins | sample 5399851 | NCBI WGS metagenome assembly WPCK01 (sample SAMN12869471, study PRJNA574797) | sludge metagenome | isolation source: wastewater treatment of pH11 | place: China:Beijing | collected 2019-05-20
CCGCTACGACGCCTGGCTGCGGGCATAGAAGGCGGCGGGGCCGCACCGGAGGCGGTCGTCCTCCCGTCAGCCCGGCATGACCCCCGGGCCGGCGGGGACACGGAGCGCCACCTGGCGAAGGCTGAACTGGTGCCACCGCAACCAGGTCAGCCACGTCCACCAGTCCGGGTCGTCCGGGCGCTGCTCCATCCACCGGAGCAGCTCGGAAGTCGTGTGCCCCTGGAAGTGACCCAGGTAGCCTGCGGTGTACTCCTCGGTGCCGTCCAGCCACTGCTCCATGGTCGTCTCCGACACCTTCAGCGCGAGGTAGGTCTCCTCGATCACCAGCGGGCGGCCCGGCTGCTTGCAGTTCCTCACCCGATTGATGCGGTCGACGACGTTGTCGTCCTGCGGGTACATGTGCAGCGAGTCGAAGTCGGCGTGCACCTGGCTGGCTCGATTGAGGGGACCACCGCAGAAGGAGATCTGACCCACCGACACCGGGTGGGTGGTGTCACCCGCCCCCACCTTGATGGCATCGCGCATGCGGATGGTCCACGTGTCCGCCAGCTCGTTGGCGTCGCGCGGCTGGGTCGGATCGTCGGGATCCATCATCGACTTGACCACGTTGGGGTTCCAGCACGGATTGTCCGGGGGCTTGTCCTCGACGAAGCACCACGAGGTCGCCGGCTCACCCACGGCCGGAAGGGCAGGTTCGTTGATCAGGTCGTACCAGGCAATCGACGGATAGGGCTCCAGCTCGGTCGCCACCGCCACCCAGAACAGCTCCTGTGCGGCCCACCGACGCTCCTCGTCCTCCGGCGAGGCATCGAGCTCGTCGAACCAGCTGCCGTTGTGGTGGTGGCGGGCGATGCCGTTGCCGGTGATGTCGAGGTAGAGGCCCGCCTCGCGTGCGGCCGCGGCGACGTCGCCGAGGTGGTCGACCGCGACCGTGTCGACGGTCGGGTCACAGTCCTCGCAAGCAGGAGCGACCAGGTAGTCCTCGGTCTCGAGCAGAAGGCGGATGACGTTGACCCCCATCCGCCGAACCTCACGGAAGTCGGCGACCATCACCTCGATGTCGGGCTGGACATCGAGGTCGCCACCCCAGAACCGCATCGACGAGCCCGTGCTCGCGCCCACGAAGCCATCCTCGGTGACCTCCAGGCGCTCGAGACCGTCCGCCGGCGGCTCGCCGAAGACGCATCCCCGTGAGCGGTCGTCGGTCGAGAAGGCCACATCGGTCGTGAGCGTGGCCTTCTCGCTCGCGCCCGCCAGCAGTTGCGCCTCGGGGCAGCGGCCCCAGGTGACGCCAGGGTTGCCCTCCACCAGGCGGAACACCGACGTGTTCCCCATGACCGTGGCATGGGTCATGTCGTGCACGTCGATACCGACGTTGGCCCGGGTCGGCACCCCGCCGGTGGTGTTGCCGGTCACCTCCACGCCACGCGCCCCCGGGTGGTCGACGTCGGGCCCCTGGTTCGTGGCGCGGTGGTCGCCCCACAGCGCGCCGCCGCCGACCATCAAACCCACGTCGAAGCTGGTCCGCGAACCGGTGAAGAAGCGGTTGTCCCGCACCCGCGACCCGGTGAAGTCGCGCGGCGTGCTGAAGTCGAGGCAGGGCACCACCCCGCCCGGCACGACGGTGCCGCCAGGATCCTCGACCGGCGCGGCGAGGCAGACGCCCATCGCGTCGGCGGCGAAGGCGACGTGCGCGTCGAGTCCTGCGCTGAGAACGGTGTTCGAGCGCACGTCGGACCGCTGGGTCACGACCGTGTTCTCGCGGTCGACCGATCCGTGGACCACGATGCCATGGTCAGTGACATCGACGATGTCGTTGGCGGCGACGACCGCGTCCTCGCACGACACCGTGATCCCGTCCACCCAGGCGGCCTGCCCCCGCTGGTCGAACTCGTGGCGGGAGGCGTAGCCGGTGACGAGGTTGCCCAGCACGCGCTGGTTGACGCAAGGGGTACCGGTCGAGGCGCCGGCGAGGCGAAGCCCCACCCCGTCACGCGAAGGGTCGGTGAGGCGGGAGGCCACGACGCTCGTGCCGTCCTCGTACGGGGTGGCCGGGCTCTCCTCCGTGCTGCCGTTGGTCTGGACCAGCGCCATCCGGTGGTTCGTGTCCGACATCCCCAACCCGTCGACCCAGACCGACCTCAGGTGGGACCCGACCCCCAGGCTGACCATCCCGGCGTCGTGGCAGTCGGCGCCGGCGCAGACCAGGCCACTGGCGACACCGGGCGTCCACGGCGAGGTGTCCGGGACGATCCGGCCCATGCGCTCGTAGGCCAGGCCCGCGGGTCGGCCGTCGTCCGGCTCGGCGTACGGCGGGGCGCCCTCCGAGGTGATCGTGACCCCGGGAGGGACCACGAGCTGCTGGTTGGCGTTGGCGGGCCCGCCGATCCGCACCACCTCGCCCGGGCGCAGGGTCACGGTGCGCTGCTCCGGCGTGGTGCCCGCGGCCGCCACCTCCAGGTCGGACTCCAACTCGGCCTGCGTGCGGGACGGGATGAGCGGTGGCGACTGGTTCGGGTAGAGCGCGGCGACCTTGCTCCGAGGGTCCCGGGCCCGAGCGAACCGGTACTCGTAGGCAGGCGCGTCCAGCGCGCAGAAGTGAGCGGATCCCTTGAGCGACATGATGAATCCGTAGGCACCGCTCACCACGTCCGACCAGGTGGCCGTGCCGTTCACGTACGGCGTGATCCAGCTGTTCCAGTCGCCGTCGTTCGGATCGTGGCCGAACGCAGCGCGTATGACCGTGGCCGCCCGCAGCGCTCGGTCGAGCGGCGTGTCGACCGGGTAGAGCGCGTCCAACTCGCTCGATGGGCCTGGGCCGAGCCCAGGGACCGGGGGGGTGGTCAGCCCGGCGAGATACATCGGTAGCACCGTCAGCGCGGCCGCCGTGCACGCCGGCTGCGACCCGTAGTAGTTGCTCCAGGTCGTCCACTCCTCGGGTGAGGGCGCGCGGCCCAAGAGCTCGGTGAACTGCCGGGCCACCCATTGGGTCGGGTGCCCGAACGGCGTGGCTGGAGTGAGGTCCCCGTCGGCAGTGGTCGTCTCCCCTGCTTCCACCGCCAGCGTCGTGGCGCCTGCGAAGGTGAGGCTGTCCTGCCAATACTCCTGGATGCGCCAGCCGCCCGGATCGACCAGCGCCAGCCGGTAGGTGCCCGCACGGAGCCCTGACACCCGGTATCGGCCGTCCTCGCCGGTGGTCCCGACCGCCGCCACGGATCCGGTCGCATCGATGGCGACGAGCCACACGCAGGGCAGCGGGGCACCGCTCGGTTCGTCGACGACCGTTCCCGAGATCGCACCGGCGCCCCCACGGAGGGCGACGTCGACCGTCGCCGGCATCGTGACGTCGGCTGCGGTGCCCAGCGAGGAGTAGGGCTGCCCGTCGTGCCACACCATCGGATGGGCCCCAACAGGGTCGAGGACGCCGACCTTGTAGGCGCCCGGCGGGAGGTCGAGGTGGTAGCGGCCCTCCCCGTCGGTCTGCGTCCCGCCCGCCAGCGAGAAGTCGGCCGATCGCAGCGCAACCACCAGGTAGCCGCCCCCGGCCGCCCCCTCGCTCCCGGTCACCGTTCCCTGCAGCCTCTCGGTCCCGGGCACGTTCGCCTGCGCTGGGAGCGACACGTCTGCCTCAGCCGTCCCCCCTGCGCTGACCGCCACCGCTGCGGCTCCCTCGGGGCCGAGGGCGCCACCGAAGAACACCGGTCGATGGCGCGCGGCCGGATCGACATACACCAACCGGTGGCTTCCGGGTCGCAATGCGGTCACGGTGAAGCGGCCCTCGCCGTCGGTGATCGCCACTCGCCCGGGGGCACCCGTCGTCGCATCCAGCGCCACGGCCCAGACACCACCGATCGGGTCGCCGGTCCCCGCGTCGCTGACGGTCCCGACGACGTCGCCTTGGGTCGGGACGAGCTCGGCGTCGGACGCGGTGAGGGTGCCCGCCGTCACAGTGACCCCCGTCGGCGCACCCTGCAATCGAGGTTCATGGCCGCCCGTCGGGTCGATCACGTAGAGGAGGTACGCGCCCGGTGGCACCGACGCGGTGTAGCGCGCGTCCTCCCCAGCCGACACGCCGGCGACCACGACGTGGTCGGCCAATCGAAGGATCGCGACCAGTGCGCCCGGCACACCCTCGCCCGACACGCTGCCGCGAACCGTCCCCGTCAGCCCCGTCGACCCCTCGGTGGTGGAGCAGGTGGGCGTCGCCGCGCCCACGCCGGCTCCGACCACGGGGTTCCCGACCCCGATGAGCAGGACCGTGATCGAAACGACGACGGCGCATCGCGACCGGGTAGCCGCCGCGGCTCTGGAGTGTCTGCGCTGGCCCGCTTCCGCCATGTGGAACTCGCCCCGCTCCCTTCACCGCGCCGTTGCCACGGTACCTGTCTGGGTTCCTTCGGCACCCGAAGCGCGGCACTGGACCGGTCCCCGGATCGGACGACCGACCGCGGGGACGGCTGCCCGCCGAAAAGGCGGTGCGGCGGAGGCCCTCAGGCGGACGTGATGGCGCCCTTTTCGGCGCCCTGCGCGAGTTTGGCGTACTTGGCCAGGACGCCCTTGGTGTAGCGGGGCTCGGGGAGCTTCCACTCTTCGCGGCGGGCGGCCAGGGTGGCGTCATCGACGTCGAGCTCGATGGTGTGGTTCTTCACGTCGATGGTGATGCGGTCGCCCTCGTTGATGAAGGCGATGGGGCCGCCGTCGACGGCCTCGGGGGCCACGTGGCCGATGCAGAAGCCGTGGGTCCCGCCGGAGAAGCGCCCGTCGGTGATGAGGGCGCAGTCGCCGCCGCGGCCGGCGCCCTTCATGGCGCCGGTGACGGCCAGCATCTCGCGCATGCCCGGGCCGCCCTTCGGGCCCTCGTAGCGGATCACGACGATGTCGCCGGGGTTGATGCCGCCGGCGAGGATGCACTCCATCGCCGCCTCTTCGCCGTCGAAGACCCGGGCGGGGCCCTCGAAGTGGTCGAAGTCGATGCCCGCCACCTTCAGCACGGCACCGTTGGGGGCCAGCGAGCCCCGCAGCACCGCGATGCCGCCGATGTCGTGGATCGGGGCGGTCAACGGGTGGACGACCGAGCCGTCGGGCTTGGGCGGGTCGATGTCGGCGAGGTTCTCGGCGATGGTCTTGCCCGACACGGTGAGGCAGTCGCCATGGAGCAGGCCGGCGTCGAGCAGCTCGCGCATGACGACGGGCACCCCGCCGATGCGGTCGAGGTCGCTCATGTGGTACTTGCCGTGGGGCTTGGTGTCGGCGATGTGGGGGACACGGGCCGCCACCTTGTTGAAGTCCTCGAGCGCGAGGTCGACCTCGGCCTCGTAGGCGATGGCGAGGAGGTGCAGCACGGCGTTGGTGGAGCCGCCGAGGGCCATGACCACGGCGATGGCGTTCTCGAAGGCCTCCTTGGTCATGATCTGGCGGGGACGGATGCCCTTCTCGATCAGGGCGACCACGGCCTGGCCGCTGGCGTAGGCGAAGTCGTCACGGCGGCGGTCGACCGCCGGCGCCGCCGAGCTGCCGGGCAACGACATGCCGATGGCCTCGGCCACCGACGCCATCGTGTTGGCGGTGAACATTCCGGCGCAGCTGCCCTCGGTGGGACAGGCCGCCATCTCGATCTCGCCGAGCTCGTTCTCGGTGAGGGTGCCTGCGGCGCAGGCGCCCACCGCCTCGAAGACGCTCACGATGTCGAGGGCCTCACCGTTGCGGTGGCCCGGCAGGATCGAGCCGCCGTAGAGGAACACCGACGGCACGTTGATGCGGGCCGCGGCCATGAGCATGCCGGGAAGGGACTTGTCGCAGCCGGCGAAGGTGACCATGGCGTCGAGGCACTCGGCGTGCATGACCGTCTCGATCGAGTCGGCGATGACTTCACGGCTCACCAGCGACGCGCGCATGCCCTCGTGCCCCATCGAGATGCCGTCGCTCACGGCGATGGTCGCGAACTCGAGGGGGAAGCCGCCGGCGGCCCGCACGCCCTCCTTGGAGCGCTTGGCCAGACGGTCGAGCGGCAGGTTGCAAGGCGTGACCTCGTTCCACGAGGACGCCACGCCCACCTGGGGCTTCTCCCAGTCGTCGTCGGTCATGCCGACCGCCCGCAGCATGGCCCGTGCCGGCGCGCGCTCGAACCCGTCGGTGACCACTCGCGACCGCGGCTTCATATCAGTCATGACGGCGATCGTACCGGCGAGGCCGCCCACGGCCGATTCCGCTTTACGCTGACGCCGCCATGCCGGAGACCACCCAGGAGACCTCGACACCGCCGTCGTGGTGGCGGGAGACGGGCCGGTCGTTCCTCGAGTACCTGGGCATCACCGGCCTCGGGATCGCCGAGCCCGTCCTGTCGTCGTTCCGCAACGGCGCCGACGTCTTCGTGCTGCGCCACGCCACCGCGCTGGACGTGGTGGGCTTCGTGGGCGCTGTGGTCTTCGTCCCCGCGCTCGTCCTGTTGGGCTTCGAGTGCCTCTTCTCGATCCTGGGGCGGGCCGTGCGCCGGGTCGCGCACATGATGTTCCTCGCCGGCGCCGCCGGTGTGGTGGTGCTGGGCACGCTGCGCGACCGCACGACATGGGGCCCGATGCTCCTCGTGATCGGCGCCCTGCTCGCCGTCGCCCTCGCCGGGGTGGCCGTCTGGCGCTGGCCGGCCGTGCGCCTCTGGTTGCGCTACCTCGCCGCCTTCCCGATCCTGCTCGGCCTCGCCTTCCTGTTTGTTTCCCCTGTCACCGACATCGTCTTCTCCCGCGAGCAGGCCGCCGCCGCCGACGGCGTGACCGTCGGATCGCCCGCCCCCGTGATGATGATCGTGCTCGACGAACTACCGCTCGTCTCGCTGCTCGACGACGAAGACCGGATCGACCCCGAGCAGTTCCCCAACCTGGCGCGCCTCGCCGGCGACGCGACCTGGTTCCGCAACGAGTCGTCGGTGGCGCCGTCGACCCCCGAGGCCGTCCCCGCCATCCTCACCGGCGACTACCCCACCGACCCCGACGCTCTGCCCGACAGCTCGGAGTACCCCGACAACCTCTTCACCCTCCTCGGCTCGACCTACCGGGAGAACGTGTGGGAGGGCGTCACCCAGCTCTGCCCGACCGACGTCTGCCCCGAGCGCAACGGCAGCCAGGGCGGCGGCACCCTCGGCGGGCTGTTGGACGACGCCGCCGACGTCTGGCGGCGGCACGTCTCGCTGGACCGCAGCGACGGCCAGGTGACCTTCCAGGTGCGCCAGTCGAACCCCAACGCCCCCCTCACCATCTCGGACTTCGTGGAGTCCTTGGGTGCCAGCGGCGACGAGCCCCGTCTCGACTTCCTGCACGTGCTCTACCCCCACCAGCCTTGGTTCCACACCCCATCCGGTGCCGTGTACGACGCGCCGTTCGTGGCCGAGGGGCTGGACTCCTCCTACCGGTGGAAGGACCAGCAGGTGGCCGACGCCGGCCGCCAGCGCCACCTGCTCCAGCTCCAGCACGCCGACGCCATGGTCGGTGCCGTCCTCGACCGCATGGAGGAGCTGGGCACCTACGACGAGAGCCTCGTCGTGCTCACCGCCGACCACGGAGTGTCCTTCCTCGCCGGCAACCCCATCCGGGGGGTCTCGTCGGAGAACTACCACCAGGTGATGTGGACGCCGTTCCTGGTGAAGGAGCCCCGCCAGACCGAGGGAGCGGTCGACGACCGTCCCCTTGACGCGGTCGACGTCCTGCCCACCGTCGCCGACGCCCTCGACGTGGACATCCCGTGGGACGTCGACGGGCAGTCGGGCCTCAGCGGACCCCCGCGTGAGGACGGAACCCGCCGCTTCTTCGACTGGACCCTCAACGCCCTGCGCCCCACCGACGGCCCGTACGTCGAGGTCGACGGCCCCACCGGGTTCCAGCGCCTGCTCGACGAGCCTCCGGCGGGTCAGGGCGACCGCAAGGAGCTCCGCTTCTACCGGTTCGGCGAGTGGGGGTCGCTCGTGGGCCAGGACATCGCCGAGCTCGAGGTGGACGGGGGGCCCCGCCACAGCGGCCGCCTCGATCGCGCCGCCGCCTACCACGACGTCGACCGCCGCACCGGGGAGGTGCCGGCGTACGTCTCGGGGGTCGTGCGGACCAGCGAGGCGGACGTCGACACGGTGGTGGTGGCCGTGAACGGCACCATCGGTGGCTGGTCGCACCTGCACGCGGGCACGGTCGGCGCGCCCGACTGGTACACGATGGTGCCGGAATGGTTCTTCGTGGAGGGCGACAACCGCATCGAGCTGTACTCGGTCTCCGGCACGCCGGACGACCCCGTGCTCTCCCCCATCAGCCTCAGCTGACCCTGCGGCGGACGCCGTGAGCGATGGCCTGCGGGATCGGGCGCGATGGACGCCCGCCGACCGGGAGATCGTCCGTCTGGCCGTCCCGGCCTTCGGCGCGCTCATCGCCCAGCCGCTCTACGTGCTTGCCGACACCGCCGTCGTCGGCCACCTGGGCACGCCGGAGCTGGCCGGCCTCGCCATCGCCAACACGGTCCTGGCCACGCTCTACGCGGTCTTCATCTTCCTGGCCTACGGCACCACCTCGGCGGTCGCCCGCCTCATCGGCGCCGGCGACAACCGTGAGGCCGCCCACCAGGCCGTCCAGGGCCTCTGGCTCGCGGTGGCCATCGGGGTCGCACTCGCCGCCGCCGGCGAGGTGCTCGCCGTCCCCCTCGTCCGGATCCTCGGCGCCGAGGGCGAGGTGGCCACCAACGCCCTGATCTACCTGCGGGTGAGCCTGCTCGGGGTGCCCGCCACCCTCGTCACCTTCGCCGGGGTCGGCTACCTCCGTGGTCTCCAGAACACCAAGGGCCCGCTCGCGGTGGCGGTGGCGTCGGCGGTGTTCAACCTCGTGTTCGAGGTGTTCCTCATCTATGGCCTGGGCTTCGGCATCGGCGCCTCGGCGGCGTCGACCGTGGTGGCCGAGTGGGGGGCGGCGGCGGTCTACGTGTGGTGGGTGCACCGGGCGGTGGCCACCCACGAGGTGGCGCTGCGGCCGCACGCCCAGACCCTGGGGTCGTTGCTCGTGGTCGGCCGCGACCTGTTCTTCCGCACCGTGGCGCTGCGGGGGTCGCTGACGGTGGCCACCGCCGTCGCCGCCCGCATCGGCACCGCCGACCTCGCCGCCCACCAGATCGCCTTCGAGATCTGGTCGTTCCTCGCCCTCGCCCTCGACGCCATCGCCATCGCCGGCCAGTCCATCACCGGCCTGCGCCTGGGCGCGGGCGACGGCCCGGGCGCCCGCGATGCGGGCCGGCGCATGCTCGAGTGGGGTGTCGTCGCCGGGATCGGCGCCGGCGCACTGGTGCTGCTCCTGCGCCCCGTCCTGCCCGACCTGTTCACCGACGACCCCGCGGTCATCGCCCTGGCCACCTTCCTGCTGGTGTTCGTGGCCCTCCTCCAACCCGTCAACGGCGCCGTCTTCGTGCTCGACGGCCTGCTCATCGGCGCCGGCGACCTGCGCTTCCTGGCCAAGGCCATGGTGGGCAGCATGTGCGTGTTCGTCCCGGCTGCGGCCGCCGTCCTCGTGTTCGGCCTCGGCATCGGCTGGCTCTGGGCGGCCATCTCGCTGTTCATGGTCGCCCGCCTCGTCCCCCTCGCCTGGCGCTTCGCCGGCGACGGCTGGGTGGTCCTCGGCCGCACCACGGCCCGCTGACGACCCGATGACGGCTCCCGTCGTGGTGGTTACGACACAACCAGCATCAACAAGGCCAGCAACGAACGGAACCCGTCGCCCTCAGGGTATTAAGTAGCGTTTATGCATTATCTGCTACTAACGTGCCTTCCTAGTGACACGGACCAGCGGCGCGGACGGCGGGGCAACCGCAGCGGCTTGGCCATCGGTGACCTACGAGACCGTCCCGTGGACGCTGTCTGAGGGCATCCGCATCCCGCGCAGCCGCCAGATCGCGCATGCAGGTCCCTACGAGGCAGCCGTCCCGCCGCCCATCGCCGCCCTGGAGGTTCCCCTCCCGGGCGAGACCCTCGCTCTGGCCGACGAGGCCTCGGCGGAGATCGCCCGGTTCGACGCAGAGCTCGGCGCAGACATTGCCCCCTACGCCTCGCTGCTCCTGCGCTCCGAGTCGGCGGCGTCGTCGAGGATCGAGAACCTCACCGCTTCGGCAAAGGCGATCGCGCTGGCTGAACTGGGCGACCCGACCAGACACAACGCCGCCATCATCGTGGCGAACACCCGGGCCATGCAGGCGGCCCTTGCGCTGGCCGACCGCCTCGATGAACAGGCGATCCTCGACATGCACGAGGTGCTCCTGGGACCGTCCCACCCCGAGTGGGTCGGCCACTGGCGCGATGCGCAGGTATGGATCGGCGGCAGCAACTACGGGCCGCATGGAGCACTGTTCGTCCCTCCTCGCCATGAGCTCGTCCCGGAGGCGATGGCGGACCTCCTGGCGTTCATGGCCCGAGACGACGTCCCCGCACTGGTCCAGGCCACGGTGGCCCACGCCCAGTTCGAGACCATCCATCCCTTCCCCGACGGCAACGGCCGGACGGGCCGCGCGCTGATCCACACGCTGCTCCGGGCCAAGCGGCTCACCTTGACCGTGACCGTGCCCGTCTCGGCCGGGCTGTTGGTCGATACCGGCGCCTACTTCGACTCGCTCACCGCGTACCGCCACGGGGACCCCTCGACCATCGTCACCTTGATCGCAGACGCCTCATTCCGTGCGGTCGCCAACGGTCGCATGCTCACCACCGATCTCACCGCCATCAGGGCCGGGTGGGCAGAGCGCATCACGGCCCGTCGCGGCGCGGCGGCGCACGGACTGGCCGATCTCCTGGTGCGCCAACCAGTGGTGGACTCGCCGCTCGTGCAACGGGAGCTGGGGGTCGCCGCCACCAACGCGAACGCCGCCATCGAGCACCTCGCCGACAAGCAGATCCTCACGAAGGTGTCCGGCAAGCACCGCAACCGGAAGTGGGCCGCACCGGACGTCCTCGCCGCACTCGATGACTTCGCCGCCCGCGCCGGTCTGCGGTCACTCGCCACGTGAGAGGCCGCGCTCCGACCGCCCGCTGAATCGGCCGGTCACCACGACGCCGATGCTTCTGGGTACTCGTATGTGTTCCTGGGAACACATACGAGTACCCGAAACGATCGGTCCGGGGGCCAAGCGGTAGGCCGGGGCTCAGGTGGTCAGAAGGTCGTCGCGCAGTAGGGGGCGCGGTCGGTGCGGAAGAGGGCGTCGGCGCGGGCGGCGGCGCCCGGAGTCAGCTCCTCGACCCGGCCGCCGGCGGCGAGCAGGTGGAACGACACACCGCCGAGATAGGCGGCGCCGAGGTCGGCGACGTCGAGACGCAGGTCGGCGGCGGCGCCGTCGTCACGGGTACAGGTGGCGCCGTCAGGGCCACCCTCGAGCCGGTAGCGACCCGAGCCCGCGGGCCGGAAGGGGTCGTCCACCTCGATCACCAGGGCGCCCTCGGTGGCGTAGCGGCGCTCGGACAGGGCGGCGGCGGCGTCGACGATGCGCAGCCAGAGGACGTCGGTGAGGGAGGTGACGCTCAGTTGGCGCGGCTCGACCAGCCACCATCGCAGCGGGTCGTCGACGGGACGCATGTCCGAGCGGGCCCGGCGCACGAGGTCGAGGTCGAAGCAGAAGCGCCACAGCGCGGCCTCCACGCCGCCGGTGGCCCCGATGAGCTCACGCACCCGGACGACGCTCTGGAAGTTGCCGTGCTCGGTCTTCGACTGGGGTTGGTAGCTGGCGTAGCCGTCCACCTCGCCGGTGGCGTCCTCGTGGACCAGGTGGAAGGCCTCGCCGCCGCCCTTCCAGCCCTCCCGGGGGCCGAGCATGATGTCCCACCACGCGTCGGACCGTGCCAGCGAGCCGACGTGGTCGCGCCGCCAGCGGTCGTAGAAGACCGGGAAGATCGAGCGGGCCTCCTCGGCGGTCACCAGGTGGAGCCGACCGGGCGGGAGGTCTCCCAGGTACTCGCTGTGGCGGGTGTCGATCTGCACCGACACCGCACTGGTGGCGAGGCCGTAGCCGAACCGACGGTAGATGCGGCTCTCGGAGGCGTTAAGGATGGCGAGCGACTGACCCCGCGAGGCCAGGTCGTCGAGTTGGCGGGCGAGCAGGCCGGTGAGGGCCCCCTGGCGGCGGTGGGTGGGCAGCACGGCCACGTTGCTGACCCCGCCGACGGGGACGAGCCCCCCGCCGGGCAGGGTCAGCTCGAACGAGTAGGCGCTGGCGCCGCCCACGAAGCGGTCGCCGTCAACGGCGGCGAGGCACTGGTCGTACTCGGCCACGGTCTTCCACTCGGCGAGGTCCTCGCCGGGATCGGTCGCCCCGAAGCCGGCGGAGACGGCGCCGAAGTAGGCATCGACCTCGTCCTCGGCGATGGTGCGGATCTCGACGGCCACGCACCCACCCTGCCATGACGCCCCCGAACCGGCACCTGATTTCGGTGCTCTAGCACCGAAATCCGGTGCCAGAGCGAGCTGGGTGTCGCCCGCCGGCGGCGGTCAGCCCGCCGCGGGACCGGTCGTGGTGGTCGCGCCGGCGCCCCCGGGGCAGCGGTCGGCGCCGTAGGTGAACAGCACGTAGGCCGACTGGGCGATGCTGCCGTCGGGGTCGATGGTGGCGGAGCTCTCGAGCGAGTCGAAGGTCTCGTAGTCGTAGCCGAGGGCGTCGGCGTCCTGGCGCAGGGTGTCGAAAGCGGACACGACCGGCGTGACGAACGCGGCCATGTCGGCCGGCGCGGTCTCGGTGAGGTCGGCGGACGCCTGGGACAGCGCGTTCCAGTCCGCCTCCACCTCGGCCGGCGTCGATGCGGGGTCGGGCTCGCCCACCGCCACGTAGGCGTCCTGGAAGTCGACGATCGCCGCGCAGAAGGCAGGGTCGCCGTTGCGGACGACCGTGCTGTCCGTGGCGTCCGGGACGGTGGTGGTCGACGACGAGTCGTCAGAGCCCCCGCCCCCGATGCTGGCGGCCACGCCGGCCACCAGGGCGACGACGAGGATGACGGCCATGGCGATGGCCGCCCACCGCACGGCGGGGCGCTGGGCCACCCTCAGCCGGCCCGGCGCTGCTCGAGGAGAGCGGTGACGGCCTTGCCGTCGGCGTTGCCCTGGGTCGCCTTCATGACCTGCCCCACGAAGAAGCCCGTGAGCTTGCCGCGGGTCTTGTCGTCACCGGCCACGAATCGCTCCCACTGCTCGGGGTTGGCCGCGATGATGCCATCGACCACGCCGCCGAGGTCGTCGGCCGACAGGGCTTCGAAGCCCTTGGCACTCGCGATCTCCGCCGGCGAACCGCCGCCGGCGACCATCTCGGCCAGCACCGTCTTGGCCTGGGTGGCGGTGAGGGCACCGTCGGCCTCCATGGTCACCAGCTCGGCGAGGGCCAGCGGGTCGAGGGACTCGGCCCCTTCGACGGCCAGGTTGTGGTCGGCGTGGGTGAGCACCCGCAGCGGGTCGGCGCCGGCGGCGATGGCGGCGAGGACCAGGCCGTCGAGGCCACGCTCGACCACCAGGGCGGCGTCGGCCGGCGTG
>WPCK01097699.1_pt1 | contig 13507 bp, 12 predicted proteins | sample 5399851 | NCBI WGS metagenome assembly WPCK01 (sample SAMN12869471, study PRJNA574797) | sludge metagenome | isolation source: wastewater treatment of pH11 | place: China:Beijing | collected 2019-05-20
CGGCTGCGCCTGCTGCTTCGGAACCGGCGGCCACGACGACCGAAAAGCCGGCCGGCGAGGGATCGCAGGTACCGACCTCGCAGTAAGACCGCGACGCCCGGAAGACCGGGCGTTGCTGTTGTTTTCTTGACACAGTTTGGCGCGATCTTGCGCCGGCGGGTGCGTGATCACGGTCTCGTGCACGGGCATACGGTTGAGACGCGCGCCACGATTCGCTTATAACGCAGGCTCACATGGCCGTTGGCACGGACGACGGGGCTATCCGTTCAAACGGCAAGAGCGAGCCGGACGCTTTTTGGGAACCATATCGATCATGAAACTGCGCATCCTTTCACTCTCCGTTGCCGTCGCCTTCGCAGCACCGGCTTTCGCCAGCACCCCGCCGCTCGACCCGCTCGGCACGTTCAGCCAGCCGGCGCTGAAAGTGGAGGCACCAGCCGCCAAGAAGAAGGTCGTGAAGAAGAAGCCGGCCAAGAAGGTGACCAAGACCGTCAAGAAGGAAGAACCGAAGGTCGAGGAAAAGCCCAAGGGCTTCTTTGCCTCGCTGTTCGGCTCGTCGGGCCCGGCAGGCGACACGCCGATGACGACCAAGTCCAAGGACGCGAAGGCCAAGGATGCCAAGTCCAAGGATGCGAAGGCCAAGGATGCGAAGGCGGACAAGACCGCCAAGGCCGATCAGAAGCCGAAAAAGGATACCGCTTCGCAGGTGGCATCCACTGAAGCTCCGGATTCCTTCCGCATCGGCCTGTTCGGGAAGTCGTCCAGTTCGATCGCGTCGTCCAACCCGGACACCATCGCCCTCGACGACGAACAGCGCGCCAAGGACAAGAAGTCGAAGTTCAAGGTCAAGGATGACCTCAAGCCGACGATCGTTCCGTTTTCGGGCAACTACAAGCCTGGCACCATCGTGGTGAAGACCGATGAGCGTCGCCTCTACCTGGTCGAAGGCGGCGGTTATGCGCGCCGCTACGCCATCGCGGTCGGCAAGGAAGGCCTGCAGTTCCGCGGCAAGGGCGTGATCGGCGACATGCAGGAATGGCCGCGCTGGATCCCGACCAAGGAGATGATCGAGCGCGATCCGAAGCATTATGCCAAGTACGAAGACGGCATGGATGGCGGCACGGAAAATCCGCTCGGCGCCCGCGCGATCTATCTCTACCAAGGCAAGACCGACACCCATATCCGCGTCCACGGAACCATCGCGCCGAATTCGGTCGGCACCGCGGCGTCGAATGGGTGCTTCCGGATGATCAATACCCATGTCATCGACCTCTATGGCCGTGTGAAAATGGGCGCGGAATTCGTCGTGCTCTGACGCGCTTCGCATCGCGAAACAGACAGGCCGGCCTCGCGCCGGCCTTTTTCTTTCCCCAGCCAATTGCCGGCGGTTCGCCGCTGCGCTGTTTTTCCCTTTGCGGAATCGGGCAAGCGGCGTTAAGCCTCCACTCCCATGGCGCGATATGTTTTCATCACCGGCGGCGTGGTTTCCTCACTCGGCAAGGGCATAGCGGCGGCAGCGCTGGGCGCGTTGCTGCAGGCCCGTGGATACCGCGTACGCCTCCGCAAGCTCGACCCCTATCTCAATGTCGATCCGGGCACGATGAGCCCGACGCAGCACGGCGAGGTGTTCGTCACCGATGACGGGGCGGAGACCGACCTCGACCTTGGCCATTACGAGCGCTTTACCGGGCGATCGGCCAACAGGATGGACAACATCACCACCGGGCGCATCTACAAGAACATCATCGACAAGGAGCGGCGCGGCGACTACCTCGGCGCCACCGTCCAGGTGATCCCGCACGTCACCAACGAGATCAAGGCCTTCGTCCTCGACGGCAACGAGGACTATGATTTCGTCGTCTGCGAGATCGGCGGCACGGTCGGCGACATCGAGGCGATGCCGTTCCTGGAATCGATCCGCCAGATCGGCAACGATTTGAAGCGCGGACAGGCGGTCTATATCCACCTGACCCTGATGCCGTTCATCGCGGCGGCGGGAGAACTGAAGACCAAGCCGACGCAGCATTCGGTCAAGGAACTACGCTCCATCGGCATCGCGCCCGACATCCTGCTGGTGCGCGCCGACCGGTCGATCCCGAAGGAAGAGCGGCGCAAGCTGTCGCTGTTCTGCAATGTGCGCGAATCCGCTGTCATCCAGGCGCTCGACGTGCCCAACATCTACGACGTGCCGATGGCCTATCACAAGGAAGGCCTCGACGAGGAAGTGCTCGCCGCCTTCGGCATCGACCCGGCGCCGAAGCCGCGCATGGAGCGCTGGCAGGAGGTCTCCCAGCGCATCCACAATCCGGAAGGCTCCGTCGCCATCGCCATCGTCGGCAAGTACACGGGGCTGAAGGACGCCTACAAGTCGCTGATCGAGGCGCTCAACCACGGCGGCATGGCCAACAAGGTCAAGGTCCGGCTCGAATGGATCGAGTCCGAGATCTTCGAGAAGGAGGACCCCGCGCCGTTCCTTGAAAAGGTGCAGGGCATCCTCGTTCCCGGCGGCTTCGGCGAGCGCGGGGCGGAGGGCAAGATCGCCGCCGCCCGTTATGCGCGCGAGAAGAAGATTCCCTATTTCGGCATTTGCTTCGGCATGCAGATGGCCTGCATCGAGGCGGCGCGCAATCTTGCCGGCATCGAGGGGGCGAACTCCACCGAGTTCGGCCCGGCGAAGGAGCCGGTCGTCGGCCTGATGACCGAATGGCTGAAGGGCAACATGCTTGAGAAGCGCCAGGCGGCGGGCGATCTGGGCGGCACGATGCGCCTCGGCGCCTATGAAGCGGCGCTTGCGCCCGGCTCGCGCATCGCCGACATCTACGGCAAGACGCGCATTTCAGAGCGCCATCGCCACCGCTACGAAGTCAACATCGACTACAAGGAACGGCTGGAAGCCTGCGGCCTCGTCTTCTCCGGCATGTCGCCCGACGGCGTGCTGCCCGAGACGGTCGAGTATCCGGACCATCCGTGGTTCGTCGGTGTGCAGTACCATCCGGAGCTGAAATCGCGTCCCTTCGAACCGCACCCGCTCTTCGCCTCCTTCATCGCCGCGGCGGTGGAGCAGGGGAGGTTGGTGTAGAGAAAATGATATCGATAGGTTATCCATCAGTGCAATCTATGGAGGATTAGGTGAAAAAAGGCCATTGGCTGAACATGAGCATGATTGTTCGAGCTAAAATGGCAACCGCAGATGAAATGCGTCGCCAAAAGAGGCTTGGCCTAAATGCTGTCGATGAGCCAATTCTCGATGGATTAGTATTGCAGAAAATAAATATGGAACTACAACAAACTAATTCTATTCGTAATCTTATTATTTTACTCTTTCTAGTGTTTGTATCATGGCGCGGTGGAAGTATTAATATTCCAGGATTCGGAATATCCATAAGAGAAATCCCTGCATTTCTTGAAATCAGTTTAGTACTAAGCGCTTTATACATTGTGTTGATACCATATATTTTTCTGTCAATTCAACTTTACGAAGGCGTAATAGGTTCTATAGCGCACTTCGTTAAGGCGGAAGAATTAATTGATTCAGAATTATTTATTGCGTCGAAAACACCTGTATACCTTTTTGTAAAATATGCACGGAAAAACCTCGTGATTGGACGTAAAGACGGTTATATTATGGGTTACAGTGGCGTATTATTTAATGGAATAATACAATATTCAATTACCGTGCTTATTTTGCTTATGTATATTTTTATTGTAATAGCTATTATATATATCGCGCATACCGGACTTAGAGACGATGTTGTTGGTTGGTCAATTTATTTTATTTGTTGGATTTCGGCCATAATCGCATTTGTCGCTGCATCGGCAAATATAGTAGGGGTAAATTATGAAATGGATTTTGATGTATTAGAAAAAATTGCAGCGGTGAACTAGTAGATCTGGTTTTTCATCCGTTGACCGGAACCGTTTCCGGAACGCTGGAGATCGGCGACTATACGGAAAAATTTACCATTTGCTTTTGGGGACGCGCCGCGGTGGAGCAGGGGAAGCTGGTATGTGGGTACGCGGCCACGGACAAGGGACGACGCCTCGGGATCAATGGTCGGAGGCACAATGATCGAATCGGATGTGATCCGCTCTGAAACACCTGCCGACATTCCGGCCATCTTCGCGCTGACGAAGGAAGCCTTTGCGACGCTGGAGATCAGCGACCATACCGAGCAGTTCATTATCGACGCATTGCGCGCGGCGGGTGCGCTGACGCTCTCGCTGGTGGCGGAGCGGGAAGGGCGCATCGTCGGCCATGTTGCCTTTTCGCCGGTGAATTTTTCCGACGGCACGGAAGGCGGGTACGGCCTCGGGCCGGTGTCGGTCGCGCCGGAATTTCAGGAGCTGGGCGTCGGTTCGGCGCTCATCCGCGAGGGGCTGTCGCGGCTGAAGGCGACGGGCGCGAAGGGCTGCGGGCTCATCGGCCATCCCGGTTATTACGGCCGCTTCGGCTTCATCAACGCGCCGGGGGTCACCTTCCCGCACGCGCCGCCGGAAGCCGTGTTCGTGCTTGCCTTCGACGGACATTATCCGCAGGGCGAAATTACCTTCCATCCCGCCTTCGGCGCCACGGGCGGGTAGCGAGGCCGCCCGATCTCTCCCCGTTGCGGGAGAGAATGCAAAATCAACGATTTGGCGAAGCCAAACGTTAGGTTTGCAAGAGAGGGGAATGGCGCGTGCCGCCCTCCCTTCTCCCCCTGTGGGAGAAGGTGGCGCCCGAAGGGCGTCGGATGAGGGGGGGCCGCACCGCCGCAAGTCCCCGCATCCGTCTCGTCGCTTCGCGCCGATCCACCTTCTCCCGCACGGGCGGGAGAAGGCTGGCGTTGCGGCGTGCCGCCCATTCTGTCCACACCTCCCGCGCCGCCCTTATCCTTGGCCCGCCTCCCGCATCAGGGAACCCGGTTTCATGAGCCGGTGGGAACGGGGCGGGGGGACGGCGCGGAACCGGAGGGCGACGGCGTGGCCCTCTGGTCGGAGACCCCAGGTTCCGGCCCTTCAGGACGGCCCGAGATGCGCGCGGCGCATCGTTGACGGCGACGGTTCGGGGCGAAATGCCGGACGGGCGGCCTTGATGGTCGCATATATTTCAACAGACGCGCGATCATCGGCCGCCCGTCTTCCCTGCCATCAACAGCCAGACGCGTTTCGCGGGCGTGGAAAGGGAGAGGAATTTGGAATGGACCCCCCTCTGGCTTGCCGCGACGGACGATCGCCTCGGCCGCCAGATGCCTCAAACAGCGGGCGTGGCGGGGTGAAAACGTGCCTTTTCTTTGCCGTCACTTCGCTCCACCATGCAACCGGGGCGCTTGGAGCATGAGCCATGAGAAAAGGAATCCCCCTAGCGGCCGCGGCATTGATGCTGGCGGCGCCCGCCCACGCCTTCGACTGCAAGAAGGCAGCGAGCGACATCGACAAGGCGATTTGCGCGATGGACTACGCCGTCGAAGCCAACGCCGCGATGGAAGCCGCCTACACGAAGCTGCGGGGCGCGCTCGGGCCGAAGGGCAAGTCGGTCCTGCTCGACGGCCAGCGCGCCTGGATCACCTATCGCAACGAGCGCTGCGGGCCGGTCACCGCCTGTCTCGCCGAGGAGTCCGACAACCGCACGCAAGCGCTTGAAGCGGCTCCGGCCGGCATGGCGCCCTGGTTCCTGTTCCAGCCCGGCGTGGACAATGGCTACGAGGTCAAGGTCGAGGGCTATCGCTTCACCGAGACGATCGGACCGGCGGAAGACGCCTACAATCGCTGGATCGACAAGCTTGTCGCCAATTCGCCCTATGGAGCGCCGCCCGATGCCGACGAGGATCACCGCGCCTATTCCTGGGAAGCCAACATTCCCGCGCCGTGGCTGACGCAGCGGCTGATTTCGGCGGTGTCATGGAACTATTTCTATACCGGCGGCGCGCATCCGAACTCCGATACCGACGGCTTTTTCCTTGACCGCAAGTCAGCGCGGACGCCATCGCCTGCGGCCCTGTTCACGAAGCAAGGGCTGGAAGCGCTGCAACAGGATTGCGCCGTTCAGATCGTCAGGGCCGATTGGGAGGACCTCGACGACGACAAGATCGAGGAGGGCATCAAGCAACTCGAGGAAACCTATCCGGGCGTCGTCGCCGAGACGCTGCGTGCGATGGAACGCTGGCATGTCGATGCGGACGGCGTGCATATCCGGTTCGACTCCTATGAAATCGCTCCCTATTCGGCCGGGCCGCAGGAGTGCGTGTTCGAGACGGCGGCCATCGCATCGTGGTCCTCCGATCCGGGTCTCTTCGCGGCAGGCCGCCAATGACGCGGCGATCACCGGAACGTGCTCCGGCGTGATTTTCCCATGCCCGGCCGGCGCGCTAGAACGACGACGAAGCGGAGATTTCCCCATGTTCGCGCGCCTGTTCGTTGCCACCGCCATCGTGTTCGCGGCCCTGCCGGCCGGTGCCGAAGTCCGGACCGCGCTCTTTGCCGGCGGCTGCTTCTGGTGCCTGGAGGCCGACATGGACGCCGTGCGCGGCGTGATTTCCACCACCAGCGGCTATGCCGGCGGGACATCGACCAGCCCGACCTATGACGACTACGAAAGGGGTGGGCACCGCGAGGTGGTCGAGGTGGGGTTCGATGATGCTGTCATCTCCTATCACGATCTGGTGGCGACCTTCCTGCGCACGGTCGACGTGACCGACGACGACGGCCAGTTCTGCGACCGCGGCCATGCCTATACGACCGCGATCCACGCGCTCGACGCGGATCAGGCGAAGGAGGCGCAGGTTGCGATCGAAGAAGGTGAAAAGGTTCTTGGCCGCAGAATCGTCACGCCGGTGGAAGGGCCGGTCAAATTCTGGAAAGCCGAGGAGGAGCACCAGGATTTCCATCTCGGCATGAAGAAGCGGCTGACATGGTTCGGCTTTGTCGACCAGACCAAGGCCTACAAGCGCTACCGCAAGGGTTGCGGCCGCGACGCTGAGGTCAAGCGCGTCTGGGGCGATCAGGCCTATCGGGGCGTCGACCGGACCATGTGACGGCGGGGTTGACCGGCGTCAAATCAGGGCATTCTCCTGTGTGCGATACGCCGCTCGACACATAGGAGATTCTCAATATGTCCTCTTCCGACTGGAAACACCTCAACGACCAGACCAACGCCCGTATGGCGGTGATGCGCAAGTCGATCCCGACCGTCGCCAAGGGCTTTGCCGAACTGGCGAAGGCGGCGATTGAGCCGGGCGTCCTCGATTCCAAGACCAAGGAGTTGATCGCGCTGGCGCTGGGCGTGGCGGCGCGCTGCGACGGCTGCATCGTCTTCCACGTTCGGGCAGCGGTAAAGTACGGCGCCACGCGCGAAGAGATCGCCGAGGCGATGGGCGTGGTGATCTATCTCGGCGGCGGTCCGGCGGCGATCTACGCGGCCGAGGCGCTCGCCGCCTACGACCAGCTGTTCGCTCCGCCGGCGGCCTGAGCGGTCAGATCGCTTCGCCACGCAACAGACGCGGAGTCGGGCCGGCCAGGCCCGACGCCTCGCGGATGAAATAGCGCTTGAGCGGGTTAAGCCGATCGACGAGGCCGAGGCCGATGTCGCGCAACACGCGCATCGGCGTGAAGTCGTTGGAGAACATGCGGTTGAGCACGTCGGTGGTGATGCCCATGCGCACGGTGTCGAAACGGCGCCAGCGCTCGTAACGGCGCAGCACGTCGAGCGCACCGATGTCCTCGCCCATGCGGTCGGCTTCGACGATGGTCTCGGCCAGAGCGGCAACATCCTTGAAGCCGAGGTTCAGCCCCTGACCCGAGATCGGGTGGATACCGTGCGCGGCGTCGCCGGCAAGCGCGAAGCGCGGCGCCACGAATTCGCGCACCAGGGTGAGGCCGAAGGGGAAGGCGCGCGGCTTGCCGACGACGCGGATATCGCCAAGCTTGAGGCCGAAGCGGCGTTCCATCTCCGCCTCGAAGACGAGCGGATCGGCGGCCACGAGCCGGTCGGCCTCGGCGCGGCCCTCGTTCCAGACGATGGAGGAGCGGTTACCCTTCAAGGGCAGGATGGCGAAGGGACCGGCGGGCAGGAAGTGCTCCTCGGCGCGGCCCTCATGCGGGCGCTCGTGCTCGACGGTACAGACGATGCCCGACTGCTCGTACTCGAAGCGGACATGCTTGATGCCGGCCATGTCGCGCAGCTTCGACTTCACCCCGTCGGCGGCGACGACAAGGCGAGCGCGGATCGAGCTTCCGTCGGAGAGTGAAATGTCCGCCGGCCCGTCGGCGGTGGAAAAGCCGGTGGCGGCGATGCCGTCGACGACGGCCACGCCGAGTTCGGCGCAGCGGCGGCGCAGGGCCGCGTTCATGGCCACGTTGGGGATCATGTGTGCGAAGGGTTCGCCCGGCTCGACCTCGCCGGCAAAGGTGAGAAAGACGGGGCGTACCGGGTCGTTGGTGCGCGAGTCGGTGACGACCATGTCGCGGATCGGTTCCGCCTCCGGTTCGATCTCGTCCCAGACGCCGAGGTGTTTCAGCATGCGGATGGCGGCGGCGATGATGGCGGAGGCGCGAACATCCTTGCGCCAGACATCGGGCGGCGCGGCGTCGGCGAGAGCAACCGACAGGCTCGGTCGTGCGTTCTTGATCGCCACGGCGACCGTGAGCCCGACATAGCCGGCACCGGCGATGAAAATGTCGACCTGCGGCGACAGCATGCCGTTTCCTGTCGAGGTCGCCTCCTTGGGCATGACATTTCCTTTCATTGCCTTGACTGGACCGGTCCTTCCTGATCGATACCGGGACATCCGCTGATCACCAAGGAAAAACGGCCATGTCCGCGGCCATGCAGGAACTGCTCGCCATACTCGATCTCGAACCGCTCGAACACAATCTGTTTCGCGGTCGCAGCCTCCCGACCAGCTGGCTGCGGGTGTTCGGAGGGCAAGTCATCGCTCAGGCGCTTGTTGCCGCGCAGCGTACCGTCGATGCGTCGCGGCCGGTGCACTCGCTGCACGGCTATTTCATGCTGCCGGGTGATCCCGCCTATCCGATCGTCTATCAGGTCGAGCGGCTGCGCGATGGCGGATCGTTCGCGACCCGCCGCGTCACTGCGATCCAGCACGGCAAGGCAATCTTCTCGCTGGAATCGTCCTTCCAAGTCGTGGAAGACGGGCTCGAACACCAGATCGCCATGCCAATCGACGTGACGCCTCCCGAGAAGCTTCTGAACCAGCGCGAACTTGTTGCGGCCGGAGGGGAGGCGGTCCCGGCCAATATCCGCAAGTTCTGGGATCGCGAACGGCCGATGGAGATCAAGCCGGTCTCGCTCGACCATTATATCAGCCGCGAAAAGCTGCCGCCCCGCCAGGACATCTGGATCCGGGTCGCCGGCAGCATACCGCAGAACCATGCGACGCGCGCAGCCATCCTTGCCTACCTCTCCGACATGACGCTGCTCGACACCTCGACCTACGCGCATGGCCGTGCGGTTTTCGATCCCGATCTGCAGGCCGCCAGCCTCGACCACGCCATGTGGTTTCACCGCGATGATCCGCTCGACGACTGGATTCTCTACACCCAGGATTCGCCCTCCACATCGGGTGCCCGGGGTTTCACGCGCGGATCGCTGTTCTCGCGGACAGGAAAGCTGATCGCCTCCGTTGCCCAGGAAGGGCTGATCCGCATCCGCCATCCGCACAAAAGGTAGGCACTTTTTTCGAAATGCCTATTTTTTAATCTGACGAATCCGCCCGGTGGCCGGTTCCGTCCGGTTTGCGGAGCTTAATTTTCCGTAAAAACGGGTCCAAACGCCGCAGCTGCGGCAATTGGCACGCAGTTTGATTCACCTTTGTCGAGCGTCGGCAGCCAAACGGCTCGCCGGTGACGTTCGGAACGAAGCGGAATTCCGCCGAACAGAAGGGTGAACCATGAAAATCGTGATGGCCGTCATCAAGCCATTCAAGCTCGACGAGGTGCGCGAGGCGCTGACCTCCGTCGGCATTCAGGGTCTGACCGTTACCGAAGTCAAAGGCTACGGACGACAGAAGGGCCATACCGAAATCTATCGCGGCGCCGAATATGCCGTGAGCTTCCTACCGAAGATCAAGATCGAGATCGCTGTGACGGCCGACCTCGTCGATCGTGCGGTCGAGGCGATTTCCGCGGCGGCGCGAACCGGCCAGATCGGCGACGGCAAAATCTTCGTCATCCCGCTCGACAAGGCGGTGCGCATCCGTACCGGCGAGACCGACAACGACGCGCTCTGAGACAGAAAGGATACATCCATGCGACTTATTTCCCTCAAGAGCGCGGCCGCATCGTCCCTGGCGGCGCTGACACTTCCCCTGATGGCGTTCGCGCAGACGGCGGCCGAGACACCGGCCGCAGCACCGGTCCCCGACAAGGGCGATACGGCCTGGATGCTGGTGTCGACCATCCTCGTCATCCTCATGACCATTCCGGGCCTCGCCCTGTTCTATGGCGGCCTGGTCCGTACCAAGAACATGCTGTCGGTGCTCATGCAGGTGTTCGCGGGCTTCGCGATCATCGCCCTGCTCTGGGTCATCTACGGCTACTCCATCGCGTTCGGCGGCGATGGCTCGGGCGCCTTCTTCGGTGGGTTCGACAAGCTGTTCCTGGCCGGCGTGACGCCGGATTCGACGGCCGCGACCTTCTCCGAGGGCGTTGTCATCCCGGAACTGGTCTTCGTCATTTTCCAGCTGACCTTCGGTGCCATCACTCCGGCGCTCATCGTCGGCGCCGTTGCTGAACGCATGCGTTTCGGCGCGGTCATCGCCTTCATCGTGCTGTGGTTCACCTTCGCCTATCTGCCGATCGCCCACATGGTCTGGGCCGGCGGCGGCTACCTCTTCGAGATGGGCGCTCTCGACTTCGCCGGCGGTACGGTCGTGCACATCAATGCCGGTATCGCCGGCCTGGTGGCCGCCCTCATCGTCGGCCCGCGCGTGGGCTTCATGAAGGAGAACATGGCACCCCACAACCTGACCTTCACCTTCATCGGCGCGACGCTGCTGTGGGTCGGCTGGTTCGGCTTCAACGCCGGCTCCAACCTGGAGGCCAACGGCCTGACGGCGCAGGCGCTGATGAATACCATCACCGCGACCGCAGCGGCGGCTCTGGCCTGGGCCGGTGCGGAACGGCTGCTTCGCGGCCATGCCTCGGCGCTGGGCGCGATGTCGGGCGCGGTCGCCGGCCTCGTGGCAATCACTCCGGCAGCCGGCCTTGCCGGCACGGTCGGCGCGATCGTTCTCGGCGCAGTCGCCGGCGTCATCTGCCTGTGGGCCGTCATTTCGCTGAAGCCGATGCTGAAATACGACGACTCGCTCGACGTGTTCGGCGTGCACGGCATCGGCGGCATCGTCGGCGCACTCGGCACGGCCGTGGTGGCCGCACCGGCGCTCGGCGGCTTCGGCCCCGGCGGCGCCGAGTACACGATCGGCGGCCAGTTCGTGACCCAGCTCACCGCCGTGGTCATCGCGGTCGTGTGGTCGGCGGTCGTCGCGGCGATCTCGCTCTACGTCGTCAAGGCGGTGATGGGCCTGCGTGTCACCGAACAGCAGGAGCGCGAAGGCCTCGACATCACGTCGCACGGCGAGCGCGCCTACAACTGACGTTGCATCGACTTCCCCCGGACGCCAGTTTCGGTGTCCTTCTAGCCCGGCTTCGGCCGGGCTTTTTTTGCCCAAAGAACGGGCGACAAATTTCAGGCAAATGCCGATTCTTTGTGCGCTCTCCTTTCTCGTCTGCGGAATATTTCGGCATCTGGCGCGCTTTTCGGCAAATGGCACGAAGCTTGTTTGCCTGCGGGCAAACACGCCCGCAGGCGCGAGAAAAAGGGGAAGAATCATGCAAGCCAGTGCCGTAGGCGCCGATGTCTTTTTCATCCTGATGGGCGCCATCCTTGTCTTCGCCATGCATGGCGGTTTCGCATTCCTCGAAGCCGGAACCGTCCGCCACAAGAATCAGGTCAACGCGCTGGTGAAGATCATCGTCGACTTCGCCATCTCGACGATCGCCTATTTCTTCGTCGGCTATGCGGTCGCCTACGGCATGACCTTCCTTGCCTCGGCGGAGGTTCTGTCCGGCAACCACGACGGTGGCCCCTACCTGACGCAGGGGCTGTCGCTGGTGAAATTCTTCTTCCTTCTCACCTTTGCCGCCGCGGTCCCGGCCATCGTCTCGGGCGGCGTTGCCGAACGCATGAAATTCCGCCCGCAGGGCCTGGCGACGGCGATCATCGTCGGCCTTGTCTATCCCTTCTTCGAGGGGCTGGTCTGGGGCGGCCGGCTCGGCCTGCAGGATGGCCTGAAGGCCCTGTTCGGTGCACCGTTCCACGATTTCGCCGGCTCCATTGTGGTGCACGCCGTCGGCGGCTGGATCGCGCTCGGCGCGGTGATGCTGCTCGGTTCGCGGCTCGGGCGCTATTCGAAGACCGGCAAGTCCTTCCCCTCGCCGCCCTCCTCCATTCCCTGGCTGGCGCTCGGCTCGTGGCTGCTGTGCACCGGCTGGTTCGGCTTCAATGTCATGAGCGCCCAATCGGTCGCCAGCGTGACCGGTCTTGTCGCCATGAACTCGCTGATGGCGATGGTCGGCGGCATCGTCGCGGCGCTGTTTGTCGGGCGCAACGATCCGGGCTTCGTCCACAACGGCGCTCTCGCCGGCCTCGTGGCGGTGTGCGCCGGCTCCGACCTGTTCCATCCGCTCGGCGCGCTCGTCACTGGTGCGCTCGCGGGGGTCATCTTCGTCAAGGGCTTCACCTATACGCAGGAGAAACTGAAGATCGACGACGTGCTCGGCGTATGGCCGCTGCACGGGCTTTGCGGGCTGTGGGGCGGCGTCGCGGCCGGCATCTTCGGCCAGACGGCCCTTGGCGGCATTGGCGGTGTCAGCTTCCTCAGCCAGCTTGTCGGCAGCGTCGGTGGGGCCGGTTATGCGCTGGCCGCCGGATTCCTCGTCTATGGCGTCCTGCGCCAGACGATCGGCCTGCGCCTGAGCGAGGTGGAGGAGATGCGCGGCGCCGATCTTTCGATCCACAAGATCGGGGCCAATCCGGAGTCGGAGGTTCGCGCCGCGTGATCGCGCATGGTTAATGGCGCCTTAACTTCTCGTGCCTAGGCTCCCGCCCACGGCTGTCCGCGCGACGGCTGCGAATGGACGGGAGAAGACATGCGTTCGGGTCATGCCGCCACGATGGCGTTTACGGACGGGCCGCGCAACAACCGCTCGGCACTGAAGCAGCTGGCGCACCGGCTCGGCGGGCTGGCCCTGGCACTGGCGACGATTTTCGCGACCGCTGCGCTGGCAACGTGGAATGTCGCCGATCCGAGCTTCTCCTATGCCACCGGCAATGAGGTCACCAATGCGGCTGGCTATCCCGGCGCCGTGTTCGCCGATCTTGCCATGCAGTTTTTCGGGCTCGCGGCTGTTGCGGTGCTCGTCCCGGCGCTGGCATGGGGCTATTTGTTCCTTTCGGGTCGAGGCATCGACATGCCCGGCCGGCGCGGTCTTTCCTGGTTCGGCGGCGCGCTGG
>WPCK01170458.1_pt1 | contig 13505 bp, 14 predicted proteins | sample 5399851 | NCBI WGS metagenome assembly WPCK01 (sample SAMN12869471, study PRJNA574797) | sludge metagenome | isolation source: wastewater treatment of pH11 | place: China:Beijing | collected 2019-05-20
CCGGAGATCGCCGGCGCCATCCGCCAGGCCTGTTCCCGAGCGGAGATGGCGGGCTGGTTCGAGTTGGATCGTCACCCGCGCCCGGAGCCGCCGACACCCCTGGCCGACCGCCTCCTCATGGCGCTTGCGGCCGTTCCCGCCGATCCTGCCCGCATCGAGGTGGCCCGCCAGCGGGTCGCCCGTCTAGCCGAGCGGGTGCTCGGCGCCAAGGACCGTCCCGCCTACGAGATCGTGGCGGCGATGGTGGTGCTGCTGGCACAGACCACCGCTTCGGTCGACGGGGGCGAGCCGGCGACGGTGATCGACGAGTACGACTACCGCTACCGACGCTTCTCGGCCTTCCGCGGCGAACTGCGTGACGCGAGAGCGGCGGCGGGACTCCTTGCCCCGTGACCACACTAAGCGGGTCAACTCTCAGTTGATCAAGAGGGGCGCCTTGGCAGCACCGTGTGCGTTCGGCTGGTTGTAGCCAACCAGCGCCTCGTGTCAGCGCAGATCCACCCCGTGACCTCGAGGATGGCGCGGTAGTCGCTCGCCAGGTCCCGTTGATGGATGGGCTCGTGATGGGCGATTCGATTGCGGAGGAAGTGGATCCGCTGGACCCTGTCCTCGACATCGCCGCGTACCGCGCGAGGATCGCCAGCTCTCGGGTGGTTCGGGAAGGCGGCGGTGAGGACAGGGACCCAGAGTGAGGTGAGGTACGACGCGGAGCAGAGGTAGCGCCAGAACCCAAAGCTCAGCTCGGCGATCATCCTTCCGTGGGTCTCGGCGGCGTTGCGTCTGGCGATCCGGAGCCGAGCGGTGCGGATGTCATCGATTGCTCGTCGGCCGCGTTTGCCGGCGAACAAGGACGTTCGTGAGTACCAGACGGTTCCCCACGCGTGCGTGTCTCCATGGGTGACGAGCGCCTGATCGATCGTGTTGCGTAACACGACCTCGAAACGCCCGACGTCCTCGTGGAGGGCGCCGCCGACCGCGGTGTTCCAGTCGTACAGCGCCATAGCCCTTCGGAGATCGCCATGGACTGCAGACAGGTACGAGCTGAGTCGGTCCGACGTGAGCCTGCCAGCGACGACGGGGAGATTGATCGTTGACATGTGCGCCTAGCTCATTAGAGTCGCTTTCGTAGACCCCGGAACCGTCCCTGCCTCGGCAAACGGCCGGGGTTACGCCCTTTTTCGGCTGGCGAGGTCGAGGTGGTCTGAAGGCTGAGAGGATGCGACGTCATCGTCGGATCGTAAGTAGCGCCACTGACACCCTCGCCGGGACTCAGCCGGCGTCGCGCTGGAGCTCGTGCTCGACTGCTCGTCGGATCCAGGAGCTCACGGAGCGGTCGTCGGCCTCGGCTCGGGCCCGGAGCGCTTCGAGGGTGTCCTCGGGAAAGCGGACGGGCACGATCTCGGTGAGGCGGGGACGCCGCCGGCGGGCCGGGCCCTGCGGCTCCTGGTTCTCGGCCCGGGCGTAGTACGCAACCTCCTCTTCGCGGGTCATCTTCTTGGGTGCGGGACTCATCGATCCTCCCGGTAGCGCTGCGCCAGACCTTCGGTCGCCTCGTAACAGCCGATCGGCCGGCACCTCGTCGGGTCCCCCGAGTCGGGCGGAGCGAGAGGCACGACGAGCACCCTTCCACCGACCTCGGCGACCATCAGCCAGTCCGCCGGCGGCTTGGCCGGGTAGAACACGGGGTCGGGCTGCCAGACCTCGTGGATGTCGTCGATGCCCAAGGCGGCGTGCTTGAAGAGATGGGCGGCCTGGTCGTCGATCTCGAACGGGTCGTCGTCGGCGAGGCGATCGATGTCCAGCGGCTCGTGGTCGTCATTCACCATCGAATGTATTACAAACGACTACGAAACGGAAGGAGACGAGCTCGGCGCGGCTCGAGCGGGTCATGCGGTCCGGGGCCTTCCAGGGGACGATCCGTTCCCCGCGGCGGCCATCACACGCCGGGCCAGGAGAACGAAAGCATCGAGACGCCGGGCGTCCGGAGACCGATCCTCGTGGCGATCCGTGCCGTAGACGCGAGCGTCGGCCAACAGCAGCTCGGCTTCGACGCGCACGGTCGCCCGAGCGAGGGCGTCGCCGACCCCGGGCGGCAGGTCCATCCGAAGTGGACCATGCCGTCCGGCTCGGTCTCGTACTCGATCCGGCGCAGCGCCTCGACGAGGAGCTCGGCCTGTTCGCCGGCGACCTTGGGTGGCTTCTTGGGCTTGGGTCTGGTCATGGATCGCAACCTAGAAAGGGGGTCTGACACCGACCCCCACCTCGAGTCGCCCAACGGTCACCGCGTCAGCCGGGCACGGTGCCGGCGGTCGTTCGGAGGGCCGGTCCGAAGTACCCCAAATTGGGTGCACAACATCTTGGAGGTCGAAGGGTTCAAGTCTCGCCGAGCGCGCTGCCTGTCTCTGCAGACCCCATCGTTGAAGGTGCGGCTGGTGCGGTACCCACTTCACGACGGGCCGGCACACGGACCGCGCATGCGCGAACCTTCGCGGGATGCGCGGCAAGTCGTAGGCTGGTTCCGTGTCGGATGTCGCCGTGCGGCCGCTATGGGACCTGGTCGAAGCACACCGGGCTGAGATCAAGGCGATCGTGGCGCGCCACCGCGGCCGATCAGTCGCCATCTTCGGATCCGTGGCTCGAGGTGACGAGCACCCGGGCAGCGATATTGACTTCCTCGTCGAGCTCGAACCTGATGCCCGACCGCTCGAGATCCTCTCCATCGGGGTCGAGCTCGAGGAGGCACTCGGCGTCAAGGTGGACGTCGGTACCCCAGCTTCGCTCCGGGAACGGTTGCGCAACGAGGTCTTGGCCGAGGCCGTGCCGCTTTGAGCCGGCAGGACGAGGCTCGGCTGGGCGACATCGTCGACGCTCTCGAGGCGATCCGGGATCACCTCACCAGAGGCGACCTCCGCGACGGCCTGGTCTACGATGCCGTTCGCGTCCGGCTCATCGAGATCGGCGAAGCCGTCAAGGGCATCGATCCCGACATCCTGGACGGTGCACCGGGGGTGCCGTGGAAGGAGATCGCCCGCATGCGGGACCACCTCGCGCATCGCTACTTCGACACCGACCACGCGATCGTGCAGGACGTCGTCGACAATGACCTCGGCCGGCTCGCAGAAGCGGTGGAATCGCTGACCGATCGGATCACTGGGGACGACGCCTCCTGACTCGGATCAATCGTTCGTGAATGCGCACCGAGTCAGGACGCCGGCTCCGTGAGCTGGTTGCGGTCGACCAAGGCAGATCCGTGTCGACGCAGTCGCACCCATGACCCGAGCGCCCGTCGGACGCACCGATCTGATCGGCGGTCGGACGAGCCATCCGAAGGACATTCGTTGGCTATATCCATACGGCGTCACGTTGGCGCGGTTCGCGCATCACTATGCGCAATAGTGGAGCGCATGTGCTCGTATGCACGACGCAGCTCGGCGCTCGGCTTGGCCGCGTTGTTGATGTTGACGGCCACCGCCTGCGATACCGCGACGAATGGTCGCGCCGAGGTCTCTGTCGAGCAGGCACAGGGCTGGGCACGAGGGCGGGGAGCCACCGCGACGTTCATCGCGCTCGCTCCGATCTACTGGCGACAGGCCCCTCGCCGGGCAGGCGTCCGTCCTGAAGTCGCCTACGCACAGTCCGCGAAAGAGACCGCCTTCGGACGGTTCGGTGGCTCAGTCACACCCGACTACCACAACCCCTGCGGGCTCAAGCGCCGCGAAGGAGGCGCGGACCACATGCGCTTCGCGAACTGGGCCACCGGTGTGCGAGCCTGCATCGATCACCTCGCGCTCTACTCCGGTGCTGAGGGTTACCCCAGAGCGTCCACACCCGATCCCCGCCACTTCGACTGGCTGTACGGCACAGCGCCCACCGTCGAATCCCTCGGCGGTAAGTGGGCACCATCACCAACGTACGGTGTGTCAATCGTCAACGACTACCTGATTCCGATGCAGAACTCCTGACAGACTCAACCAACGGAACCGCAGTCTTCAGATTTCCAGCTGCTGTGAAGCGACGCTGAACAAGCAAGTCATCTCGACCGTTCTCCCGCGAACGGTTCGTCTCAGAAGCCCACGTCGACAGGTCGCTCGTGCCAAGTTCTCATACCCTCGAAGGAGGTAGCCGGCCGGTCTCCATTCGACGCTGGGTGGCCAGAACAGGTGCACTGATCCTGGTGGCGACCCAGATAGCCCTAGTGCCACGACCAGGGTCCGCCGCGGAGCCCGACCTTGCGCCTGAGGTGAGCACGGACAGTTCCGTACCAGTGTTGTCTCCGGTTCCGCTCGCTCAAGCGCCGCCACTGGCTCCGCCCGGACAGACGGTGGACGACGGATTCACCGCTACGCCGGAGTCGGTCACGCCCAGTGAAGCTCCGGATACCGCCGCACCCGACTCGCAGGTGGCCGGACCCGTGCGTCTTGTCGGCGGCGCGGAGGACGTCCCCGACTTCGTCCTGATCGGTGTCGCCTTCCGCTCAACGTCAGGTGATCCCGCCCAGGTCCGGGTGCGCACCGACGGTCGGTGGACCACCTGGACACAGTTGGCCAACTCGACCGACCACGGACCGGACCCAGAGAGCACCGAGAGCCTGCAAGCGGCCCACGACGCCCGGATTACCGATCCCGTGTGGATCGACCACGCTGACGCCTACCAGGTCGACCTTCCCGGCGACGCGTCCGCTCCACGCGTCTTTCTCGTCCGCGAGGCCGATCGGGCCGAGCCGGCACCCAGTCCGATACCCGGACCAGAGGCTAGAACCGCGAGACCGGCGATCCACCTCCGCGCCTCCTGGGGAGCGAGAGACTTCCGAGGCTCACCCCAGTTCAGTCCGCTGCAGACAGCCTTCGTTCATCACACGGTGAACAGCAACTCATACAGCAGCGCCGAGGTCCCCGGAATACTCCGCGCGATTCAGGCATACCATCAAGACGCTCGAGGGTGGAGCGATATCGGATACAACTTTCTCATCGATCGATTTGGCGAGATATGGGAGGGCCGCTCAGGCGGCATCGACAACCCCGTCGTGGGCGCTCACGCGAGCGGACACAACCAAGGATCGGTGGGGGTGGCCTTCATCGGCGAGGCCACAGAGTCCGTCCCACCGGCAACCATCGACGCGTTCGGCCGCCTCATCGGCTGGAAGATGGCCATCTCGAACGTTCAGCCATCTCGTTCCAACGTGCTGGGCCACCGAGATGTCGGACGCACCTCTTGCCCGGGAGATGCGCTCTACCAGAGCCTCGGACGGATCGTCAACGGGGCCCTCGCATCCCGCCGTCCCACGGCCCGCTGGGCTTCTTTCGGCGCGGCGCCCATCACGGTTGACGGGCGGTTCGTCCCCTTGAGCGGTGATTTCAACGGCGATGGATACGGCGATATCGTCTGGTACGCGCTCGAAGATGCCGACTCGCACGTGTGGTTCGGAAGCCCATGGGGCTTCGTCGACAAACCGTTCAGAGTCTCCCCTTCATATCGCCCTATGGCTGGTGACTTCGACGGCGACGGGCTGTCGGACATCTTCTGGTACGGTCCAGACTCCTTGCTCGACCCTGTCTGGTACGGAGTCTGAACTCCAGTCAGACTCCTTGCTCGACCCTGTCTGGTACGGCGAGACGAATGGGGTGTTCTCCGCCAACATCTTCGAAGTTTCGGGTGACTTCGAACCCCTTGTAGGCGACTATGACGGCAACGGCATGGACGATCTGCTCTGGTACGATGGCGGAGTCGATTCGGACTACCTGTGGTGGGCTGGCCCGAGCAGAACCTTCGAGGCCTCCTCGATCACGGTGAACGGGTCGTACGAACCCTTCGTCGGCGACTTCGACGGTGACCGTCAATCGGACGTCTTCTGGTACGGCCCAGGACGCAGCCGCGATGTTCTGTGGTTCGGCGACACGAGTCGACGTTTCAGCAGTCAAAGCGCACAGATCAACGGGGCCTACACGCCAGTCGTCGGCGACTTCCTTGGTCGCGGAATCGACGACCTCCTGTGGTACGGCGTGGGAGACAAGCGTGACGTTCTCTACATCGGTCGCGTCAGAAGGACGTTCCGCACGCAGTCGCTAGACGTGCAAGGGGTCTTCGACGACGCATTCGCGGGTGACTGGGATGCCGATGGCCTCGAGGATGTCTTCTGGTACAGCGCCGAGGGGCCCGATCTGCTCTGGTTCAGCGGGCGGTAGTCACGCTTCCTACGCGGCATCTCGCGGTGGCGGGCTCGCGGCCGGTCGCCGTGGCCGAGTCGTCTGATGAGCCGTCTGAGCCAGAGCGACACCTCTCCGGGCGCTGGATCTGGGCCGAGACGGTCGCCGCCGAGGGACCACTCCCTGGGTCACCGTCGGCTCCCCTATCGTCAGTCGGACCCATGACAAGACCGGCGTTCGGGCGGACAAAGTCCGAGTGGCGGTCCGGCTCATTGCCCGAGCGCCGGTCGGATGCACCATCCGATGCGTGTCGACTGCTTTAGGGCTCAACCAGCCAGACTTCGAGTCGGTGCTCCGCGTACCCGCCGGCACAGGATGGTGGCCGAGAGGCGCTGTTCGCTGCGGGCACGGTGCGAAACGTCGTCCGCAATACCGTCCGCAGTGGACGCCGAGCCGATGACCTTGGCCGACTCGAGCCTCCACCAGTAGGCGCCGGCGGGCCCAGAACGAGACCCTCGGCCGTCGGTGCCAAAAGACGACCCGCTCTACTGGTCGAGGCCAGTTGCTCACCGAGGCCGCTCGAACCTGGGGTGCGTGAGCAACGTCGCCGGGTCTTGACAGCACGCTGACCCTCGCCCACGCTCGACCAATGGGTCGAAGCGCCTGGCAGGACGGCCGCCGAGCTTGGGAACGTCTCAACGGCTGGCACCAGAGTGACCCTGAGGCCAGCCCTGGCCACAGGACCGGCAAGGACGATGCGCTTCGCGCCCTCCAAGACCTGCGCCTCGTGCGAGGACTCGCCAGTCAGGCCGAGATGAACGCGGTGACCACCGCACGTTCTGCGGGCGCTACCTGGGCGGAGATAGCTGGGATGCTTGGCGTCGCTGTCGAAGCAGTTCAGCACCGCTGGCCTGAGGAGTAGGACCCGAGCCCAAGGTCGTGGTTCTGACGAGGAGCGGTACCAAAGGCTCCGGGAGGTGGCGGACCGCCTGTGGCTTGGCGACAAGTACCCGTTGACCGAGGTGGTGGGGCGGTGCTGGAAGCGACCGGGGAACGAGGGCTCTACCGCGAGCGTGGCCTCCTCGTCGCTGAGCCCCACGAGATCGAGCGGGTCTGCTCTCGCTGCGATATCGAGTCGAACGAATCATCCGATGTACATCGAAGTCTCTGGGGCCCAAACATGCCCCGGTGAGTGCTGCGACATTCAACGCCCCAAGTGGCGTCTGGCCGCCCTCAACCGGGCAGCAGTTCCCTGCCTCTCGGGGTCGCCATCAGCGCCATCACACTCGCCGAACTCACCGCTGGCCCACACGCCACCGACGACCCCAAAAAGCGCAGCCGGCGACAGGACCGGCTGCAACCATCCGAGGCCGCCTTCAACCCGCTCCCCTTCGGCGCAGACGCGGCCCGCGGCCCCGGCAGGGTCTTCTCAGCCGTCATGAACGGATCCACCTGTGGCGCGGCGTCCGGCGGAATTCGGCGGGTCAGCGACAGCCTGAGGCGGCGAGCCCGCCGCTATGGGGCACGCCGACGCGCCCATCAGTCACGCGCCGATCACTTCTCGCTACCGACAGGTTACTGCGACTGGTGACCGAGGCTCGTCGGTATTCAGTGCCTGCGTGACGCAATGCGCACGACCGCACGGATCGTTGCCCTTCGAGCGCGCTGTCGAAGCGACCAGCCGGTTGGCGCTCCCGTCGGCCGCTCAAGCACGCCGCGGATCACCTCGGCATCACGCTGCTCCCGGTCCGCAGACGTCAGCAGCATCATGAGACCGAGCGCGCGAAGCACGAGTGCCACCCGGTACGGCGCTATGTCGTCGACGAAGCCGTGTGCCAGGAGGTTGCGCAAGTTCTCGCCGTCCGGCAGGAGCATGACGCCGAGGAACCGCTCCCAGTCCTGATCGAACCCGTTCTTCGTAAGCTGCGGGAGCATGAAACCGAGGCCGGGGAACTGGCCGATCGATTTGCCGGCTTCGATCCGATAGATCGCCTCGTTCAGCTCGAGCAGGAGCGATCGAACCGCCGCTTCGATTTTGGGAACCGCCACATGGACTGACGCTGAGCGTCGTCCTTCCCAGAACAGCAGCAGCGACTCGGCGAATGCAGATGCGATGCCCGCATCGCATCGGTACTCGGCGATGAGGAACGTGGCCATCTCGCCGTGGGTAGGCGTGCCGAACGTCGCCGCAACGCGCTCAAGCGCTTCTGCGTACCAGTGGCCGTACGTGCTCGAGTGGAGAATTTCGAACCTTGTGAGCTCCTCGTCGACCTGGCCGTCGTCCCCGTGCGTGGTCTGCTGTGGCATCCCGTGGCCACCGAGGCGTTTCGTCGGGAAGAGGCTCCGCAACGACGGTTGGGCGAGATCGCGTCGCGCCCTCTCGAGGTTGCGCTCGTAGCTACCCGTGGGAGAGTCGGTGTGCAGGAACAAGTGCAGAGCTTCACGCCAGTCGTGCGCCTCGTCGAAGTCGCGAAGGAATGCCTCATGGATGTAGGCGGGTATCGAGCTCTGCGCGGTGATGCGGGCGAGGCCGAGGTCCTCGGTGCTGAGGTTCTGCAGCGCCCTCACGGCTTCTGCCTCGAGATCCGGGACGTCCAGGCGTCGCGCGGCGTCGGCTGCGGCTTCGAGGTGGTACATCTTCACTGCGCCGTGGGTGGCACGTTCGGCTTCGTCGAGATGTGCCTGCACCTCGGCGCGATTCGCCAGCGCTATCGCGTCGGGGCCGGTCGACAGCCGGCGCATCATTGCTGTGAGTCGCACCGTCAGGTAGGGGGCCCGGAACCGGGCATGTGCATCATCAACCAGCAGCGCCACCGTCGGATCCCCGACGAGTGGCGCTGCCTTGCGCGTCGTCGTCGTCAGCGCTTCGAGTAGCGGAAGGATCGTTCCGGGGTTGCCCTCAGCGGCGAGCTGGACAGCCGCGTAGGCGCGAAGTGCTTCGTAGACGTCAGCCTCGAGTGTGGCATCGCCGATCTTGCGCGACAGCGTCCATGCACGCGCGAGGCCCTCAGCGACGTAGAGCGTCTCGAGCGACGTGGAGGTCCAGTCCAGGTACGCGCGTGCGGCCGCTTCGGCCGAGGTCCGGCCGTTGCCGATGCCAGCGGAAAAGCACAGATCATTGAGCCGGGCAACCGCGATGGGATGCGTGACGCTCCCTGACAGTTCCGACCACAGCGTGCGCACTTCATCGGGGGCGAGGCGGATCGGCCGCGGCCACCACACACTGCCGTCATCGGTGAGTGGAACTAGCTCAGCGCCGGCAGCTCGGCCGTCACGCTCTACTCGTAACCGATACCAGACGATGCATCGAAGCTCGGCTAGCAACGGGTCGTCAGGCCCGATCCCGTTCGCCGCTGCTTGGCTTATGAGTGCGCCCTCCACCGCGTGGAGTCGTCGCTGGTCTGCGACTGAGCGATCGAGCACGGCCGCGGCGATGTTGACGCGCGTCGGGTCGTGGATGTACGGCGGAGGTGGCGGCGCGGCCGACTGCGGCCCGAGGTCAGCGAGGGCTTCTACGTCGTCTTCATGCCCGTCGTCGCTGCTATCGAGTGAGAGATCCACGGTTTCGACCTCGGTCGGAGGACACCACGCTACGACGGCGAACGGCACTCGATGCAGAGCGTTTCGCTAGGGCGCCCAAGCGCTGAAGTCCGCTCATCAATCGGAGAGCGTTCCAGACTGGCCGACTGGGGTGTACACACCGAACCGGTTGGGGCCCGAGACGGCGACGGACGTGGCATGGACAGGCATCGCCTATATCGACGGTGCGGCCCCAGAGTCTGCGTGACCGAACCTTCCTGACCGCGGCACCGCCGTTCGGCTGCCGGTTCACACGTCGATCGGGACGTCCACCAACACGATGCCGCCGACGCCGAGAGCGTCGAATAGGTTGGGTGGTGGCCAGGCCAACGGATCGATAGAGGATCCGGAACATGGAGGTAGCGGCAATGGGCTTCGCGATCGGCGTGCTTGCCTCACTAGTAGTTGCAGTGGCCTTTGCATTCGGCAGCTGGTGGCGCGGACGCCGGGTCTTGCGAAAGCGCTACAATGGGCTGGTCGGTGACGGTTACGAGGGTTGGGGATTCGTTGACGATCAAGCGGCTGAGCTAGTCCGTAATCCCCAGCCGCAGAGTCGAGCCAGCGTCGAGTACATCGCCGGAAACATCCTTCGGATCCACGTCGACCACAATGGACGTAGCTGGACCGGTGAGTTGTCAATGGAGAACGAGCATTACGGCATCGTCGTGTGGCGGTACACCGATGTTGCCGACGGAAAGGAAGCATTCGGGTTCAAGCGGGTAATGGTGAGCACGCAGCCGGGCCTCGTGAAGTTACTTCTAGTCGGCGAACACCCCTTCGGTCTCGAGGTGTTTGAACGCCCTCAATGAAACGCGGGTGGCAGCCGGTGTCACCTTCTACGGCTTATCGTCTAAGACCAGATCTTGGTCGCTTCATATCTGACCCGGTCTTGATCTCGCATGAAGGTCCGCAGGCGCGGAACAGGCCCAACACCGAGCAGGACGCGAGATCGGGCTGCTCGACCCTGATGGGTCCGGGCCCTGAACCCACGCCTACCCGTCGGGTCGCTGTATCGCGACGGCAGGTCCTCACTCCCTCTACCGGGCCCACCCCGGTGACACGAAGCTGGACAAGACCACCAGCGGGCTCAGGCCGCTCTAGGCCGCACCCGACGCCGAGCTGCATGGGTAAGGCACTGGCGAGACGGCCTGGGGCACCAAGGTCGTCCTCCTCGCCCCCAGCGGCGCCGACGTCCGCTCACGGATCATCCTCGACGCCGCATTCGTGCCGAGCCGGCGGCGAAGCCTCGCCGCGAGGACCTGCGTGCGTCGCACCGCGCCCCGGACGCCGCGCACCCTGGCGGTCGTGCGCGTGGACCGGCGTCTCCCGGAGCCCCCTGGTGAAGGGCGTGGTTCGGCGGGCCGACGAGAAGGAGGCATAGGTCGACCCACCCGACTCTCCGGCGGGAGGACGGGCAGCATCGCACGAGTCATGTGTCTGTTGGCCCGAGCAATCGCATCTGCTGTCGACATCGTCACTCGGACCCATGATCCGATCACGTACCGATCAGCCGGCGTTGCCCAGCAGGTCGGCGATCTGCTGCGCCGCGGCCGCTTGCATGCCGGGGAGGACGTGCTGGTACTGCCGCATCGTGAACTCGGGTGAGGCATGGCCGAGCCTCTCGCTCATGACTCGCACGGGCACGCCGGCGGCGAGACCCAGCGTGGCGTGCGTGTGTCGGAGGTCGTGCAGGCGGATCCTGCGCAGTCCCGACCGGGCGACAAGGCGGTCGAACCGCTGGGTGAAGAGATCGGGGTGCAGTCGGGCGCCAGCCTCGTCCGTGAACACAAGGTCGCTGAAGCCGACGCCTCGGCCGTTGGCGATGAGGGTCGCCTGGTGCTGGGCAAGGGTCTGGGCCGTGCCCTCGTCGAGGTCCACCTGTCGGGGACGGTGGGTCTTCGGGGTCGACTCGTGGACCTCGTAGGCAATGGACACGAGGGTGTGGCGGACAACCAGCCGCCTGTTGGGGAGATCGAGGTCGCCCCACCGCAGGCCCAGGATTTCGCCCCGGCGCATCCCCGTCAGCGCGGCGAGGTGGACGGCCGGGTACAGCGGCTCGTCGGCAATCGAGCGAAGGAAGCGGTGGAGATCGTCTGCGCACCACACCGACGTCTCGTGGCTCGAGGGGCAGAGTCTGGGCGGCTTCGCTCGGCTCGCAGGGTTCTCTGCCACGAGGCCAAGGTCAGTGGCGTCGGCTAACGCGCCGTGCAGGATCACGTGGATGTAGCGCACCGTCGTCGGGCTCAGTCCGCCAGCGCCGTTTCGCCGACCGCGTTCCAAGAGTCTCCCGTAGAGGGCGTTTAGCTGTCGGGGGGTCAGCTCGCCGATCCTCGACCGACCGAGCACAGGCAGGATATGCAGGTCCATGTTGCGCCGGTAGGAGTCCCAGGTGCTCGCCTTGAGGCGGCCTCGCATCGACGGAAGCCACTCGTCCCGAACGAACGAGGTCAGCGTGGGCGTATCGAGAGGATCCTGCTTCGTAGGATCAGTCATGTTGGTACCTCCATTCAGGTGCCGGCCAGGCCCCGGGGTGTTGGCGCACCGCCGGGGCCACTGCATTGGCCGAGTTAGGCTGTACTCGGATGGTAGCGGACTCTGGGTGAGATCCACCTCGGGAGGTGAGTGCTCGTTGAGCAGGCGGCAGGTCTTCGCAGACGAGCTAGTAGGCGCCGCCGAGATCGCCGAGCGACTTGGCCTTGCGCATGCCCAGGCGGTCCACACGTGGCGCCGCAGATACCCCGCCTTCCCGCAGCCCGTCACCAAGCTGAAGCAGGCGATGATCTGGGCATGGCCCGATGTCGAGGCCTGGGCTAAGGCGACGGGCCGCATCTGACGGCCGGCCGGGCGCTGTCCTCCCCAGCTGTGCCGATCGATACGACCTCAGCGGCTGACGCCGGCCAAAGATCATCGAGTCGAACACGGCAATCACCGTTCTCTCTTGGAATGCGTAGGGGAGCACACCGCATCGTGGGGTGTCGACGCGGTCGACACCCGCTCGCAGGGTCTCGCCGGTCGTGTGTGGGAGGCTCTTCGCGCCTGGCTTGACCAAAGGCTCACCGCGGCAATCGGTATCGAACTCGTCTTGGTCAGGTCCGTTGTGTTGGGATTTTCGGCCCGTGACCGTCGGCAACCCTGAACGGATTGGCAACGGCGGCATTCGACGACTACCAGAGAGGGAGCGGGTATGGCGGAAACTGATCCAACCGTCGGCGTCGTGTTCGACAAGCTGGCCGAGACCGCTGGGCTAGCGGACGACGTGAAGGACCTCGTTGTCGGCGCGCTCATCAACGAGCTCGATGCGGCGATCGGCGGCGACCTCGAAGCGCCGGAGCGAAACGAGCGCGCGCCGCTCGAGAGCGGCCCGCCGGCGAGCGCCTACCTGGGTGAGATCAGCGTCCGTGGGTTCCGCGGGATCGGTCCCGAAAGCGTCCTGCCCCTGCAGCCGGGCCCGGGCCTGACTCTCGTCGTTGGCCGCAACGGCAGCGGCAAGTCGAGCTTCGCTGAGGCCGCCGAGCTTGCCCTCACTGGTGAGTGCAGTCGATGGGCCAACCGCAAGACGAAGATTTGGCAGGAGGGCTGGTCCAACCTCCACGCCACCGAGCCGCCGCGCATCGCGGTCGACCTCGCGCTCGAGGGGGAGGCCGGGAGCCGCTCCGTGGTCGGCGCATGGCCCGACGGCGGCGACCTGGCCTCGGTGCGCTGGAAGATCGATGGCGCCGAGCCCATTGCCTCGCTCGGCTGGGGTGAGGCTCTCACCCTTTACCGCCCTTTCCTTTCGTACAA
>WPCK01047242.1_pt1 | contig 13497 bp, 13 predicted proteins | sample 5399851 | NCBI WGS metagenome assembly WPCK01 (sample SAMN12869471, study PRJNA574797) | sludge metagenome | isolation source: wastewater treatment of pH11 | place: China:Beijing | collected 2019-05-20
CATCAGCCTGAGAACCTATATGGTCTGTCTCAGGAGGGGTGATGGCACACCCTCATCTGAAGGCTTGAGCAAAACAGAAATGGACTGCGCTCGCACAAGCACTTCAGAATCCCACGGTTTCAATCGTGGGAGTGTCAAAAATTCTTCTAAATGAAAAACCCGACTGCTTTCGCGTCGAGTTTACGGATCAATCGTCTTAATGAGGACGTGGACACGGTCGCCCCGCGCCGTCACGGACTCTTTCTCATAGGTGTAGCCTTGCCGTCGCCAAAAGCGATACGCCCGCTCGTTATGTGGAAGGACGCCGCGCCGGAATACCGAATGATGGGGAAGCATCTGTTCTTGCTCGAGCTGTTCGTAAAGCGTTTGTGCGATTCCGTTGTCGTGGAATCGTTCATCGACGACGAACAAGCCGAGCCAAAGCGAGCCATCGGTCGGATGCCTTCTCAACAAGTCGGCGATGGCAACCACGTCATCATCCGTTTCCATCAACAGACTGACCGTCCCGCCCGCCTCGAAGTCCGCCACGTTCTCCACACAAAACGCATCGATTGTCTGGCCGTTCATAGCGGCGAATGTGACTTGACGACGAAGGAACGACTCGAGCCGGTCTTTGTCTGATCCGGTATACGACCGAATCTTCATCGCCGCAGCTTCACCATCTCGTCGCGCGCCTCGGCGTACTTATCGATGAGTCCTTCCCCTTTACGGTGAAGCAGACCCATGTAGAGCGTGTCGATGATCGTCAGTTGCGTCATGCGTGAGGCGATGCTCGCGATTCTAAAGTCGCGTTCGACGTTCGGTGTACAGAGCCGGACGTCGGCTTCGCGGTAAAGCGGGGACTTGTCGAGGTCGGTGATGGCAACGACAGGAACGCCTTGCTTTTTCGCGAAGCGGACAAGTTCGAGGACGTCTTTCGTCCGTCCCGACGTGCTGATCGCGACGAAGACATCGGTCGACCCGAGGTGCGGGATGAGTGATAACATATAATGAAAATCTTGCGACGTCTGCGCCGCATAACCAAGTTTCGTGAACTTGTATTGGGCGTCATACGCCGCCGTCGACGAGCCGCCGACGCCGTAAAAAACGACGCGGTTGGCGCGGGCGAACGTGTCAATCGCATGTTCGAGCTCGCGCTTGTCCATCGCCTCCGCACACGCCTCGACGGCCATCTTGTTGACGTGGATGACTTTTTGGAACGAGTCGTAAGGGGTATCTTTCTGTTGGAGCACGTTGAAGTCGGTCAACGTCGTCTCGGTGATGGCCAAGTCTTTTACGAGCGCAAGTTTGAACGCCTTGAAACTGTCGATGCCGACGACGCGAGCGAAACGGACGATGCTCGCCTCGGACACATCGGTCTTTAACGCGAGCTCTTTCGTCGTCATGTTCGGGACGAGTGTCGAGTGCGTCAAAATATAGTCCGCGATTTTTTTCTCGACGGACGTCATCTCGCTTAAGGCGAGTTCGATTTTTTTTAGTAAGGATTCCATCCGGTCATCCCCTTCCTGCTACTGGTGTCTTGTTCTAATGATAGCGGATTCTTTCGACACAAGCCAACAGCAATCAAAAAGGCCGAGCATCCGCTCGACCTTTTGCTCATAAATTTTTCGTGTTAAACGTGTCCCCGCCTTGAATCGTCCCGTTTTGGAATCCTTTTTCAAACCACCGCTTTCGTTGCTCGGACGTCCCGTGCGTGAACGAGTCCGGCGTGACATAACCGCGTGCTTGTTTTTGAAGCGTGTCGTCGCCGATCTGGTGAGCGGCGTTCATCGCTTCTTCAAAGTCGCCCGCTTCGAGATAGCCCATCCCTTGGGCATGGTGGGCCCAAACCCCGGCATAATAATCGGCCTGAAGCTCGAACCGGACCAAGTATTTATTGAACTCCGCCTCGCTCATCTGATTTCGGAGCGGCATGATCTCGTTCGTCGTCCCGAGAAGCGTCTGAACGTGATGCCCGACCTCATGGGCGACGACGTACGCCATCGCGAAGTCCCCTGGCGCGTTGAAGCGCTGGCTCAGTTCATCGTAGAAACTTAAATCGATGTATAGCTTCTGGTCGCCCGGGCAATAGAACGGTCCGACGGCGGAACCGGCGATCCCGCACGCGGATTCGACTTGTCCGGAGAACAAGACGAGCGTCGGTTCCCGGTACGTGAGCCCGTTCTCGGCGAAGATGTCGGTCCACACTTCCTCGGTGTCCCGTAACACGACCGAGACGAAGTCGGCCATCTCTTCTTCCCGGGCCGAGCCTTGATACGTTTCCGAGGATTGCGGTTCATTCAACCCGATGTTGTTGACGATGTCGGCCGGATTCCCGCCATTGAGCAACGTGAAGACGATGACCAAGATGAGACCGAAGCCACCCCCGATTCCCGCGATGCCTTTCCCACCGACACGTTGTCCCCGTCGATCCTCCACGTTCCGGCTGGCCTGTCTGCCCTTCCATTTCATATGTCGTTCCTCCTACGTCTAGTCTGTCTTTTTACTTACCCCGTTTCTAGACGTTTCGCACCTGAATTTTCACGATTTCCCATCGTCTTCCGTGTTTGAGCACCGTCCAAGTAGGTAACAGGTTAAGAGAACGTTGACTTAAGGAGGAATGGATATGGGATTAGCGAGTGATTTGAAGCGATTACGAAACGTTGAGTGTAAAGACAAGTGCGTCTTGTCGGTCTATTTGAACACGGGACCGAACCAACAAGGCGACTGGAACATTCATTTGAAAAATGGATTGAAGCGGATCGGTGAATACTTGGAAGCGTCAGGAAACGAAGCACAGCAAAAGAGCTTCAAAAAGATGCGCAAAAAAGTCGAAGACGAGCTAGGCAAACATCGGAACGATCTCGCTCGGAGCCTCGTCATTTTCGCCTCTGAAGAGAACGACTTGTTCGAGACTTACTATTTGCAGCACGACGTCGAGACGGCGTTCCATTGGGAGACGAAACCGGTACTCGAGCCGCTCGAAGCGCTACAAGCGAAGTACCCGGCGACCGGTGTCATCTTGACGAACCTCGACCACGTGACCGTCCTCGATACATCACTCGGCCATATCGACGCCGCTTTCTCGTTCGCGTTCGACCCTGAGACCGAAGAATGGGTCCGATTCGAAGGGACAGCGTCGGGTGACCGGATGGCTTCAAGCAGCTCGCAAGTCGACAAGTTCGATCGTCGCCTCGCCGAGAACTTGAATCGCTTCTACCGGGACCTCGCCCAGACGGTCGAACAGATGAAAGGCGCGCACGACTGGGAAGGGCTCGTCGTCATCGGTGAGGCCGAGCTCGCCAACTCGTTCCGTGACGAGTTGCGAACGAAACCGGAGCGAGTCATCCATAAAAACTTGTCCAAATCGAGTGAGCCAAAAATCATCGAAGCGGCATTCCATTGATTTTCTGCTTTCTTCGGGCTCCCGGATTCTCTAAAATATAAGAGAACGAGGAAAAGGAGGAATCAGTATGCCATACGTAACCGTTAAAATGTTGCCCGGTCGCACGGTCGAACAGAAACGTGCCTTGATCGAGAAAGTGACGGACGCCGTCTCTGAGACGACGAACGCACCGAAAGAAAACATCACCGTCTTCATCGAAGAGATGGACGCGACGCATTACGGCCAAGCCGGCGTCATGCACGCGGACAAGAAGTAACACGAGCACCCGATCGTCACTCGACGACCGGGTGTTTTTTTAGTCCTCTAAGTTCACTTCGAACCGTTCACTCGACACGGTCGGCTTAATCAAATGCCGCGTCGCCCGCCAGACGTGATAGCCGATCCGGTCGAGCCAGAGAAGCGCCTGTACTTTTCGAATCGACGACTCCATCTCGAGCTGATTCGTCGCGGCCTCTTCAAGCAACTCGGCCCGGTGCGCTTTCCGGTACTCGGCCAATTGTTTCGAGGCACTTTTCCATCGGCTCGACTCCTCCGGCGGGGTGTGATGATTCAGGCCATCGACGAGTTCGAGCTCATGCAAGACGAGCTGACGGGCGACCAAAAAGTCGGTGTCCCGCAACACATCATCCGGCTCGACTTCACGCATGACGAAGAGCCAACGCTCGAGGTGGTCGATCGTATGGAGCAGCGATATGTGTTGCCCGTAATCGTTGCGTCCTTTCGCCTCTTCCAGTTGAATCGTGCTCAAAAACACACGGACGTCCCCGAGCGTCTTTTCGACGAGTTGCAATTCGTCTTCGCGCTTTCGCCCCTCTTCAAGCAACAAGCGCGTCTCGTTGCCGAGATAACGCTCGATTTCAATCAAAGAGCGCCTTGCCGCCTCGAGAGCGACGGCCGGGATGCGCGACATGTTCGGGTCCAAGAACCGGGTCAACTTCTCGGCCCGGCTCGGGATCCACGTCAACAAGCGGCGGCTGAACGCCTCGTGGAACGGTAAGAACGTCAACACACCGAGCAAGTGGAACGAGGTGTGAAACAAGGCGAGCCGCAACAGTTCGTTCCAATTCAGGCGGTCGGCAATCCCGTTGACGACCCCGAACAGCAGCGGGAACGTCAACCATCCGATCACTAATATCGACCCGTGGATGAGGACGTGGGCGAGCACGATCCGTCTTGCCGATTTCCACCCTCCGATTGAACCGATGGCGACGACGAGGCTCGTCCCTGCGCTCTGGCCGAGAACGAGCAGGCACGCTTGCGTGAGCGACACCGTATCGGTCGCGAGCGCCGTCATCGTCAAGACGAGTCCGATCGTCGATGACTGCAGGACCGCCGTCATGAAGAGCCCCGTTCCGAGGAGCGCGAGTTGGTGGAGCGGCGTCTCGGCGTTCCACTCATTGAGGGAGAACGTCACGACGTCACGCATCGCTTCTTGCAGCGTGCCGATGCCGACGAAGATGAGACCGATCCCGACGAACAGCATGCCGATCCGTTTGACACGGCGGTCGATGAGCCGTAGGGCCATCCCGACCCCGATGAGCGGTAAAAACAATTGACGGATATCCAAGTTATAACCGAGGAGCGCCACGATCCACCCGGTCGTCGCACTGCCCGCGTTGGCCCCGATGACGAGCGTCAGTGCCTGCACGAACGTCAACAGTCCGGCGCTGACGAAGCCGATCGTCATGAGCGTCGTCACGGTCGATGATTGAAACAACGTCGTCATCGTCGCCCCGAGCATGGCGCCCGCGACCGGCCCTTCCGCGAACTGGTTGAGCCGGCGCCGGAGCCGCTCTCCGGCGAGGCTTTTCAACGTGTCCGTCAACAACATCATGCCGAGCAGGAAAATCCCGATTCCTCCGATTAATGTCGCGATCCCCATCGTGTCACTTCCTTTTCCGGTCTCAGTCCCCCCGTAACGTTGACAGCATCCACGATTTCTCCGAAGCATGGTCTTTCAAGTTGAGGAGCACGTCCTCCGGATAATAAATCTTCTCGTCCGACTGACGCGAATTAAGAATCGATTGGACGAGCATCGATACTTCCGAGATTTCACGGCGCTCGCCGTCGTTCATCTGCAGGAGAATCCCTTCATAGTTGCCATGTCCTTTATATAAATCGTACGGCAGTTGGCTCAATTGGTCTTCGAGCAAGTAATAGCGCGTCGGCAAGCCGATCGTTTCCATCGTCTGTCTAAGACGGTCCATGTAACGGACCCGGCTCGCTTCCGGGAAGTTCTTATACTTCAACAGGCGACGATTGACGAAACGGCTCGCGAGATCCGCTAAAATCGCGTCGTCTTCTTCCATCCACTCTTGGAAATAGAAGTAGACGACCGTCTCGTCGAGCTTCAAGTAATGGGCGAGCGTCATGTCTTCGCGGTTGAAGATCGGGAGGAAATGGCGTGGTTCCATGTTGAACGTGTAACCCGACTCATACAGTTCTTGCGCCCGCTCGAGGACCGCTTTTAAGAGCAAGTCGCTCGACCGTGTCGCCGGGTGCAAATAGACTTGCCAGTACATCTGATAGCGGCGCATGATGTAGTCCTCGATCGTATGCATCCCCGACTGCTTGACGACGACTTGATCCTCATCCGGGCGAAGGACGCGAAGCATCCGTTCCAAGTCGAACTTGCCGTAACTGACGCCGGCGAAATGGGCGTCGCGGAGCAAATAGTCCATCCGGTCGACGTCGAGCTGAGAGCTGAGCATGTTGACGAGCAACCGGTTCGGATGCGTCTTGTTGATGATGGCCGCCACTTCTTCCGGGAAACCGACCCCCATCTCAGATAACACTTTATTCACTTCCGTATCGCCTAAGATGATGCGTTCGGTCCATACTTCGTGGCGCACGGAGAAGACGTGCTCGAACGCGTGCGAGAACGGGCCGTGACCGACGTCGTGCAGGAGCGCCGCCGCGAGCAACAGCTCCCGGTTCCGATCGTCCCACTCCGGGTATTCGTGGAATTGGTCGATGAGTTGGCGCGCGATCTCATATACACCGAGCGAATGGTGGAATCGGGTGTGCTCGGCCCCATGGAACGTCAAAAACGACGTGCCGAGCTGTTTGATGCGACGCAACCGTTGAAACTCTTTCGTGTTGATCAACTCCCAGATGAGATGATCATAGACGTAAATATAGCGATGAACCGGGTCTTTGAACACTTTCGACCCGGATAATTGACCTCGTGACGTGTACATGACGTTGCCCCCTACGTTTCAATAGTATGTATTTCGACTTCCAGCGACTCGTTCCCTCCATGCTATAATGAAGAGGAAACTATCTTTTGAAAAGGAATTATGTATATGATCCATCCACTTTTACGCCAACCGACGTATCGCCTCATCGACCAGTCGTCGCTCGGTCCGATGTTCCAAGCCGAGCAATCGTTCGCGACCGACGACACGCTTTGCGCCTCGACGAAAATCCAAGGTGCGGTGCTCCGTGCCTGGGTCCATTTGAATACGGTCGTGCTCGGGATTCAAGACGCGCGCCTTCCCCACTTGAAAGACGGGATTCGTCTGTTGCACGAACGCGGCTATCGCCCCGTCGTTCGAAATTCGGGAGGACTTGCTGTCGTCCTTGACGAAGATGTATTGAACTTATCTCTTATTCTACCCGAGAATGACGGGATTCAAATCGACAGCGGCTACGAAGCGATGACGTCGCTCATCCAGCACATGTTCCGTGATGTGACCGATGCGATCGTCGCCGGTGAGATTGTCGGCTCCTATTGCCCCGGCAGCTTCGACTTGTCGATCGACGGCAAAAAGTTCGCCGGCATCTCGCAACGCCGCGTCCGCGGCGGCGTCGCCGTTCAAATCTATTTGAGCGTCCGTAAGAGCGGGAGCGAACGCGCCGCCCTCATCCGCGACTTTTATGACGCCGCGATTCAAGGCGAACCGACGCGACACACGTATCCAGCGATCGTGCCTGAGACGATGGCTTCGCTCGAGGAACTGCTCGACATCCCGCTCACCGTCCACGACGTGTTGAAACGGGCGTACGACGTGCTCAGCAGCGTCAGCGAGCTTCAATCAGGGACGCTCGACGCAGCGGAACAAGACACGCTCGCCGCTCAACTCGACCGTATGTGGAAACGAAATGAACCGATTCGCGACATCGAACACCAACTAACAGAGGAGTGAACGCATGTTTAAAATCATCACAGACACCGGCGCCGATTTGACTCAAGACCAAATCGTCGAATATGGCCTAGAACTATTACCGCTCGGAGTCATCATCGACAATGAAGAATTTTTAGACGGCGAGACGATCCAACCGAAAGACGTGTACGCCACGATGCGTGACGGCAAGACGCCGAAGACGTTCCAAATCGAGGCCGCGCGCCTCGAGCATTGCTTCCGGCAACATCTCGAGTCGGAGATCCCGTTCCTGTATCTCGCCTTCTCGGGTGAACTGTCGGGCACGTACCAGACGGCCGTCATGGTCGGCAACGCGTTAAAAGAAGAATACCCGGACGGCACGTTCCATATTCTCGATACGCGTGCCGCCTCGGTCGGGCAAGGCCTGTTCGTCAAGACGGTCGCTGAGTACGGGCAAGAGCATACATACGAAGAGACCGTCGCCTATGCGTCGACGCTCGTCGGCAAGATTCGTCACTTGTTCACGGTCGAATCGCTCGAATATTTGATGCGCGGTGGTCGCGTCTCGAAAGCGAGCGCGTTCATCGGTGACTTGCTCACCATCCTCCCGCTCCTCACGGTCGAAGACGGGAAACTCGTCCCGATCGAGAAGATTCGCGGCCATAAGAAAGTGTTGCGCCGCATCACGGAATGGATGACCGAATCGAAACCGATCGTCGAAGACGGGGACGTCTTTATCGGCCACGGGGACGATCCGGAAAAGGCGGAAAAGTTCGAATCGATGCTTCGTGAACACGTCACACCGCGTCACGTGACGAAGACAATCGTCGGTTCGGCGATCGGGGCGCATACCGGCCCTGGCCTCCTCGTCGTCGCGTATTTTGAGGCGTAATCGATGGACGACCGAAAACAGCGAGCACCCACATGGGAGCTCGCTGTCTTTTATTTGTTCCAATTTTTGAAGCCGTCTCCGAACTCGAGATGAAGTTCGTTTTGGAACGTCCCGTTCTCGAACTTCGGTACGTCGACCGGGAGCTTGCCGCCCGGTTTCACTTCACCAAAAATGGCACGGATGCCGGCCGGTAAGTTCGGTCCGGCCGATTTCAAGTTGCCCGCCTCTGAGTCCGGTCCGTTCGGATCGCCTTTGAAACCGTAAATGAGGAGCTGGGCCGGTGCGTCCGGTTGCACGGCGACGTCATACGGGTTTCGGAGGCTTAAAAGCACCGATTTCTTCCCGGTCTCGTTCGCGTAACGGAACACTTCCGCCGGCACGTAGTTGTCCGCTGCATTCGGTCCAAGCTTCGCGCTGTTGTTGACGTTCGAGCCGACGATGATGTAGTCAGCCGCCTCGACTTTTGCTTTCAAGCCCGGGTTGCTGGCTAGACGCGGTGTCGACGCCGTGTAGTTCGCCGTCGTGACGACGACGTCTTTCATGTTGCCCGCGTTCTTCTTGAGCGACTTGATCGCCTTCACCATGCTGTCCGTCTGATCTTTTGCCGGCGAGATGACAAGGACCGTGTCCCCTTTTTTCGGCTTGAACGGGAGCGTCTTGTCGTCATTCTTCACGAGCGTGACAGCCGCTTCCGCGATCTCACGTTCTTTCGCTTTATGCTCGGCACTGCCGACGACCGCGTTCGCCTCGGCGAGTTTCGCCTCGAGCGTCGTCGTGTCGACCGACTCTTCCCAAATACCACGTTCGGCTTTGAGCGTCAAGATGCGCTCGACGGCCGCATCGATTTTCGCTTCATCAAGACGTCCGCTCTCGACCGCTGCCATGACTTGTTCAAAGATTTTCTCGAGTTTCGTGACGTCCGCGTTCGTCCGCAAAATCGTCGGCATGAGGGCGATATCGACGCCCGCCTCGAACGTCTTGATGACGGCTTCGGCTTCTGTGAAGTTGTCCGAGATCGCCTGCATGTTCAAGGCGTCCGTGATGACGATACCGTTATAGCCCATCTCTTCACGCAACACGCCGGTGATGACATCGTCCGAAAGTGTCGCCGGGAGCGGGAACGTGCCGCGCGCCGATTCGACGACCTCGTCCTCGATTTGCGGCATGCCGATGTGCGCCGTCATGATCATGTCGATGCCTTCCGTGATGGCCCGTTTGAACGGAAGTAACTCTAAGCCGCGCAAGTCTTCAAGCGACTTGTCGACGATCGGGAGCCCGTAGTGGGAATCGACCGCCGTATCCCCGTGGCCCGGGAAATGTTTCGCCGTCGCGGCGACCCCTTGGTCTTGGATGCCTTGCGTCATCGCCGAGCCGAGCTCACCGACGAGTTCCGGATCGCTCGAGAACGAGCGGACGCCGATGACCGGGTTGGCCGGATTGTTGTTGACGTCGAGGACAGGTCCGAAGTTGACGTTCACCCCGAGCGCGTTCAACTCTGAGCCGATGATGTTCCCCGCGTCATACGCATACTGGCTGCTGCGCGTCGCGCCGAGCGCCATGTTTCCCGGCAGGTTCGTGCCGGTACCGAGCCGCGTCACGATGCCGCCTTCTTGGTCGATCGTGATGAAGAGCGGGATGTCGTTGCTCTCGTCTTGTTTGACGACTTCTTGCAGGTCGTGGACGAGTTTCGTCGTCTGTTCGGTCTCGGTCACGTTCTCCGCGAACAAGATGACACCTCCGAGGTCGAACCGGTCGATGACGCGCGCCACGTCCGGTGCGAGCGTCGTGTGGTTGGCCCCGTTCCATAGTCGGAAGTCTGGCATGATCATTTGGCCGAGTTTCTGTTCGAGCGTCATGGCGTCAAGCTTGCTCGTCACTCGCTGTTCGACCGAGAGCGGTGGTGCCTCCTCCGCCACGACCGCGTTCGCCATCGGGACCGATGAGACGAGTAGTGCCGTCGTCAGTCCGAGTGTCGCCGTCCAGTTCAATGCTTTGTTCATGTTCCCCACTCCTTTTTGAAAGTTTTCCCCGACCCCCAAACGAAAAGGCATGGAGGAAGAAGCGTTGCCTCATCAACGCTCGTTCACCCCATGCCTGATCGTATCAGTTACATATGGTCCTTATTCAGGTGGTCAACGTCAGTATAGCAACTCCAAAATCCGGAAACAACACTTCTCATGAAAGCGTAACCAATTTGAAATAAACAACCTGTTTTGTAACAACCTTCCTCTGTATTGGCATAACCAATAATTTCGGTGGTTCGAATCCTCCTCGTTTTTTGGTAAACTCATTTCGTTAGGGGTTAACTTAAAAAAGGGGGAAATCATCTTGCCACGAGGGGAACTGAAACGAAAGCCGGAATGGTTAAAGATTAAACTGAACACGAACGAGACGTACACCGGTCTGAAAAACATGATGCGCGAGAAAAACCTACATACCGTCTGTGAGGAAGCGAAATGTCCGAACATTCATGAGTGTTGGGCCGTCCGCCGCACGGCGACGTTCATGATTCTTGGGAGCATTTGTACGCGGGCGTGCCGTTTCTGTGCCGTCACGACCGGCAAGCCGAACGAGCTCGACTGGGAAGAACCGAAGCGCGTCGCCGAGTCGGTGCGCCTCATGAACTTGAAGCACGTCGTCATCACGGCTGTCGCGCGCGACGACTTGAACGATTACGGGGCGACCGTGTTCGCCGAGACGGTCCGTGCCGTCCGAGCGATGAACCCGGAGACGTCGATCGAAGTATTGCCGTCTGACATGATGGGCGACTTCTCGGCGCTTCAGACATTGATTGATGCCGGTCCTGACATCATGAACCATAACTTGGAGACGGTGCGCCGCTTGACGCCGAGAGTCCGGGCGAAAGCGACATACGACCGCACGCTCGAGTTTTTGAAGCGCTCGAAAGAGCTGAACCCGGACATCCCGACGAAATCGTCGATCATGGTCGGGCTCGGCGAGACGAAAGACGAGTTGATTCAAGCGATGGATGATCTCCGGGCCCACCACGTCGATATTTTAACGCTCGGCCAATACTTGCAACCGACGAAGAAACACCTCGACGTCGAACGGTATTATCATCCGGACGAGTTCGCCGAATTGAAAGAGATCGCCCTCGCGAAAGGCTTCTCCCACTGTGAGGCCGGCCCGCTCGTCCGTTCGTCGTATCACGCCGACGAACAAGTCCACAAGGCGCGTCGCCACACGATGCTCCCAATCGATTAACAGAAAGAAGAGACGCTTATGAATGGAACGACGTGGCATTTGATCACGACAGAAGGCCGCACGCCGGCCGAGAACATGGCCATCGATGAAGCGGTCGCGACGTTCGTCGCACGAGGCGAACTGAAACCGACGCTCCGCTTTTATTCGTGGGCCCCGCACGCCATCAGCGTCGGCCGCTTTCAACGGGCGACGCGCGACCTCGACCGGGACGCGTTAACGAAGAACAAGATCCCGGTCGTCCGGCGACTGACCGGCGGCCGTGCCGTGCTCCATGCGGATGAGCTGACGTATAGCGTCATCTTGCCGGAGACGATGCCATCCCTCCCGACGAACGTCATCGAGAGCTATCGCCTGTTGACCGAAGGCGTACGGCGCGGATATCGCGCGCTCGACGTCCCCGCCGAGTTTTCCGTGCCGATGACGGAAGCCGACCGCGAAGCGCTCCGGAAACCGAAGTCTGCCGTCTGTTTCGACGCCGCTTCCTACTATGAACTCGCCGTCGACGGGAAGAAGATCGCCGGCAGCGCCCAAGTGCGTCATCAAGGCGCCGTCCTGCAGCATGGGTCAATCCCGTTATCAATGGACGATGACGTCTTGTTCGACTGCTTTAATTTAGAAGCAGATGAGAAACGCGAGGCGAAAGCCCGCTTCGGGTCCAAGGCCGTCTCGCTCAATGAGGCGCTCGGACGGTCGGTCGCGTTCGACGAAGTCGCCGCCGCGTTCACGGACGGGTTCCGCGACGCGTTCGATTTGACGTTCGAACCGTTGATCTTCACCGAGGCGCAACAAGAAGAAATCCGTCAGCTCGTCTTGAAGTACGAGAGTGACGAATGGATATGGAAACGCTAAAAAACGAGTCTCGCGACTCGTTTTTCTTATTGTTGTGTATAGATCGACACCGATCCCCCGTTGACGAAGAACTGGCCCCAGCCGTCCGCGTTGATCGTGACGAGGCGGCTATTGTTGCCGGTCATGTCTTTCCACACTTCACCGGCGTTTCGACGGCCGACGTACATCCATTTCGAGCCGCCCGGTCCGTCCGATAGAATCGTCGCGAGCCCTGACTTGGCACGGTCGGCCACACCTTCGCGCGTCCAGCCGATGACGTCGTGATGGTCGATATAGTCATGTTGCGTGCCGTAGGCGAAGTCTTTCCGTGCCTTCATGATCGGCTGCAGCGACGCCGACATGTTCGGGATCTCCCGGTTCGTCGTCCCTTTCGTCCCGTAGTAGTCACCGTAGAAGAGTGTCGGGTAGCCTTGTCCGCGCGTCATGATCGTCGCGTAGGCGAGCGGTTTGAACCAGTTGGCGACCGTCGATTCGAGCGATTGCCCCGGCTGCGAATCGTGGTTGTCGACGATCGTCACGGCGAGCGTCGGATGTTGCTCGACGACCGTCCCTTTCAAGATGTTGCGCATGTCATAGAATCCACCGCCGTTACCGGCCGCTTGGAAGTTATAATGGAGCGGCACATCGAAGACGGAATGCGTATACCCGGTCTTGGCCAAATAGTCGTTGATGGCGCCGAGGTCGTTCTTCCAATACTCGGCGACGGTGAACATCTCTTTTCCGGTCGTCTGCCTTACGCTCGTCACCCATTCCCGTAAATACGAATGACTAATGTGTTTGACCGCATCCAAGCGGAACCCATCGAGTCCGAGCGAGTCAGCGTACCACTTGCCCCAGTTCTTCATCTCTTGCCTGACTTCCGGATGGTCGAAGTCGACGTCGGCGTACATGAGATAGTCTTGACACTCCCACGATTGAAACCGTGGGATTCTGAAGTGCTTGTGCGAGCGCAGTCCATTTCTGTTTTGCTCAAGCCTTCAGATGAGGGTGTGCCATCACCCCTCCTGAGACAGACCATATAGGTTCTCAGGCTGATGGAC
>WPCK01418663.1_pt1 | contig 13486 bp, 8 predicted proteins | sample 5399851 | NCBI WGS metagenome assembly WPCK01 (sample SAMN12869471, study PRJNA574797) | sludge metagenome | isolation source: wastewater treatment of pH11 | place: China:Beijing | collected 2019-05-20
TTTTGGCTTGCCGGTAGCTATTCAGTCATGGCCCCATCGGGGTAAACCCGATGGTGGCAAATGAATTGTAGAATTTCGCTGTAGCAGCGAATTGCTGCCTGCATCGGAACAAGGCAACAGATTCCTGGCGATAGTGGACCCGAGCGGGATCGAACCGCCGACCTCTTGAATGCCATTCAAGCGCTCTCCCAGCTGAGCTACGAGCCCGGATTCAGGACCGGCCTGCAAACCCTGCAAAGGGACCTGCAAAAGGCCTGACCGACCGGGAAATCTAGTCGTCCCCGGCCGTCAAGTCAACGGGATCGGCCGGAAAGCCTGTTTGTCCGGCCGAATTTGATCGGCTAGAATACTCTGTGCAAAGCGGCTTTTTCCGGCAAATATCTGGTTCGGGACCCGGCCGGAGAATTGACGAGCCTGCAATGCGATCCGGAGCGCGGCCATGATGGAGTATTCCGAACCTGCGGCTGGCAGCACCGACGATTTCCTGTTTCAGCTTCTCGATCTCGTCAACGATCTTGTCCTGTCCGTCTCTCTCGATGGGCAGCGAACCCATTTCGTCAACTCGGCGGCAAGGAGGATATACGGCCGCGAGCTCTACGAATTTGCCGAGAATCCGGAGCTCTGGTTTGAGGCCGTGCACGCGGACGACAAGGCCTCGCTGGCAGAAAAATTCGTGGCCGTGCAGACCATGTGGCGGCAAAATTGTGCCTTTCGCATCGTCCTTCCCTCCGGCGACATTCGCTACCTGAACGGGATGGTCCGGCTGCTGACGGATTGCGATGGGAAGCCCACGGCTATCGGATGTGTGGCCAAGGATGTCACAGGAAAAGTCTCGGCGGAGCAAGCTCTGGAAGAGGCGATGGCCACCTATCATTCGCTGGTCGAAAGCCTTCCTATCAACGTATTCAGGAAAAACAGGCACGGGCAGATCGTTTTTTGCAACCAGCGATACTGCGACACACTTGGCAAACCCCTGCGCGACCTGATCGGCTGCACCGACCATGACTTGTTCGAGGAAAAGCTGGCGGACAAGTACACGATGGATGACCGCTGGGTTCTACAGACAGGATTGCCATTTCACGACATCGAAGAAAACCGCGCGCCCGATGGAAGCACCATTTTTGTCGAGGTGTTGAAAGCACCGGTTACCGACAATACCGGTCGCCGGGTCGGGATTCAGGGGATGTTCTGGGATGTCACTGCCCGGCGAAAGGCTGAGACGGCGTTGCGCGAGGCCAAGGAACTGGCCGAATCCGCCAACCAGGCAAAGAGCGATTTTCTGGCCAACATGAGCCACGAAATCCGCACGCCGCTTAACGCCGTGATCGGGATCACCGACCTGCTGGCCGACACCCGCCTCGATGATACCCAGCGCGAGTACCTGATGATGATCCAGCAATCGGGCGATTCGTTGCTGACGCTGATCAACGACATGCTGGATTTCTCCCGGATCGAGGCGGGCAAGCTCGAACTGGATCAGGAGCCATTCGACATTCGCGAACGGTTGATGGACACGTTGCGGACCATGGCGCTCCGTGCGCACGCGCGGGGACTGGAACTGGCCGTACGCTTCGACCCGCAGACGCCAACAATCGTTGAGGGAGATGCGCCGCGCCTGCGCCAGGTGCTGGTCAACCTCGTCGGCAACGCCGTCAAGTTCACCGAACAGGGGGAGGTTTTTGTCGAGATCACTCCGTTGCGGATAGATAACGGACAATGCACACTCCGCTTCCTCGTTCGCGACACCGGAATCGGTATCCCGCAGGACAAGATCGAAAGGGTCTTTCGCGCATTCGAACAAGCCGACTCTTCCACAACCCGCAAGTATGGCGGCACGGGGCTTGGGCTGGCCATTGCATCCCGCCTCGTCGCACTGATGGGAGGCAAAATCGAAGTATCCAGCGAGGCCGGCAAGGGGAGTTCGTTCTGGTTTGAACTTGAGTTTCCGATTGCGTCGGGAGAACTGCCGCGTCCAGAGACCGTCGACCTGACCGACCAGGAAGTCCTGATCGTCGACGACAATCGCACGAACCGGCTGATCCTCGAAGAAATGCTCGGAGGTTGGGGCATTCGAGCTTTCCCGGCGGAGGATGCAGCTTCCGCCATGGAAACTTTGCGAATGTGTCGCCAAAACGGCAGACTGCCTGCCCTTGTGCTGAGCGATGTCAATATGCCGGAAACCGATGGCTATCAATTCGCGCAAATGCTTCGCGATGACCCGGCGTTTCGCGACTTGCCGGTGATCCTGTTAACTTCCGGAGGGCGAATGGGTGAAGCCGAGCGACGTCGCGAGCTGAACATCCATTCGCAATTGTTCAAACCGGCAAAGCCCGCGGACCTTTATGAGAACATTTGTTCGGCCATCGGACGACACACCGGGGAGAAGACGCCGGATGATTCCGGGGGCGGCGAGCCGCGCGGGCAAGATCTTTCCTCGAAAAGTCGCGACCATGGGCCAGCCAGTGGCCAGCGCAAGCTCGACATTCTGCTTGCCGAGGACAATCTTGTTAATCAGCGGCTGACCGTCGGTTTGCTTTCCCGTTATGGCCACCGTGTATCCGTTGTCGATAATGGGGCGAAGAGTATAGAAGCGTGGAAGAATGGCAATTTCGATATTGTGCTGATGGATGTGCAGATGCCCGTGATGGACGGGATGGCAGCGACGCGGGAGATCCGACGACTTGAACAGGGGACCGGGAAGCGGACATTGATCATTGCATTGACAGCCCACGCCATGCATGGCGACCGTGAACGTTGTCTGGAAGCGGGAATGGATGATTATGTCACCAAACCGGTACGCATTGACAAGTTGATGCAGGCGATCAGCGGCAGGCTTGGGGATAGCCCGGATCGCCCCTTTTCGACGGTCCATTCGACACGGCTCGTCGACTGGGACGAGGCAATGGAAACGGTCGGCGGCGATCGGGACCTGCTTTGCGAGTTGCTCGAGGTCTTTATTGAAGAGCGCGACAAGATGCTTGCCGAAATCAGGCGGGCGATCGAAACGGCCAATCCTGCCGAACTGCGCCGTTCAGCGCATGCCGTCAAAGGTGCTCTTGCCCATCTTGGGGCAAAGGACGTTGCCGCGCTGGCCCAGAAGCTGGAAAATGCCGGCGCGGCAGGATCGCTTGTCGACGCGAATGCATGGCTGAAAGAACTTGAGAACCTCGCAAATCAGCTCGTGATCGAATTCAGGGCCTTTACAAACAACGTTGCAAACTATTAAGTTTTGTTCGTTCCAATGACCGGTCAATGAACAGGATATCTTGTCATGCCTACGATACTTGTTGTCGATGACTCTGCGATTGACCGGCGACTGGCAGGCAGATTGCTGGAGAAGTCCGCGAATCTGAAAGTCATCTATGCCAACAATGGAACGGAAGCCCTTGAGAGCATTTCGAGCAATGCACCGGACCTGGTTGTAACAGACCTTCAGATGCCCGATCTGGATGGCCTGCAACTCGTGAGAACGATTTCCGAAAGTCGTCCGGACCTGCCTGTTGTCCTGATGACAGCTCACGGCAGCGAAAATGTCGCTGCCCAGGCACTTGCCAATGGAGCCTCCTGCTACGTACCCAAATCCGAACTGGCCGAGGAGCTGCTGTCGACTGTATCGCAGATCGTGTCCATGTCCCAGTCGGACCGGCGTTTCGAGGATCTGGTCCGCTGTTCGACGCGAACCGAATTTGAGTTCGAGCTGCCGTCCGATGGACAGCTCATCGAGCCTTTCATCGACCTGATCCAGCAAGTTGCCGGGAGCATGAATCTGTTCGATGCCGGAAAACGCGTGAGATTGGGTGTCGCCCTCGAGCATGCACTTGTCAACGCCATGTTCCGGGGGAATCTGGAGATCCCCAGAAGCGCTTCGCACGTAATCGACCGGCAACTGGTCGCCGACCGGTTACAGGACCCGGCGTATGCCAATCGGAAAGTCTTTGTTATGGCGAAACTGGACCGGTCCGGTGTCGAGTGCGTCATTCGCGACGAAGGCCGCGGATTCGACATCAGCCAGGTGCCGGATGCGGCAAGTCCGGACGCATTTCGCGATGGTGTCGGTCGGGGACTTGTATTGATCAAGGCGTTTATGGATGAGGTCCAATTCAATGATCGCGGAAACCAGATCACGATAACGGCCCGGCCCTGATTCTGCCCGGGGAACGGGATCAATAGAAGGTCGCGAGTTTCTCCAGCGGCATCTTCGCAATATCCGGCACGGTGGCGCCGTCTGCCGTGTGGCCGGTGACCAGAACGAGAAAGGGGCGTTCGTTGTCGGGCCGGTCGAGAATCGAGTTCAGGAATTTCATCGGGCTGGGGGTATGGGTCAGTGTCGCCAGACCACATTCGTGCAGGGCACTGATCAGAAATCCGGTGGCAATCCCCACGGATTCGGACACATAGTAGTTCTTCAGGTGTTTTATGCCTCCGCCGGGATCGGCTCGCCAGATCCGGGCAAACACGACAATCAGCCATGGGGCAACCTCGAGAAACGGCTTGTTTGCATCGGTGCCCAGCGGTTCCAGGTCGGCGAGCCACTCGTCCGTCGCCCGGGACTGGTAGAACTCGCGCTCTTCAGCCTCGGCGGCCAGTCGAATCCGCCGCTTGACTGCCCCATCTTCGACGGCACAGAAATGCCACGGCTGCAAATTGGCGCCGTTCGGCGCCGTTCCGGCCGTCAAGAGACAGTATTCGATGACCTTGCGATCGACGGGGCGACTGGAAAAGTGTCGAATCGTTCGCCGGTCAGTCATCTTCCGGTAGTAATTTTCGGCGCACTGGATTCGCTCGCTTTCCTCCATCTCGGGAAGTCGCGGTGCGGGGATGAAAGGAAACTGTCGGTTCATGACGGATTCTTCCCGGGTTGCCAAAAAAAAATCAGGTTCGGCGTTCAAGCAGGGGCGCGCGAGGAAAGCCTTTCCCACAAACGGGACAAGCCCGCCGCGTTCGCTGTCGACTTGATGGTGCCGGAATAGTTGAGCTCACTATACATGGTCGCCAGATCCGCAAGTTCGGCAGCAAGGAGTTCAAAAGCTTCGCCAGTGCTGCGGGAGAACTCCAATACCGTTTGTTCCGGAAGTCGCGGCCGGTTCCGCTCGCGCGACCAGGCTTCAACAGCTTCCCACGTATAAAAGACGAGGCGCTCGAGCGGCCATTCCTTCGCGGCACCTGATTGAAATGGATTGGCATAACTGTTGAAGCCTGGCAGGTTCCGCCGAGGGTCCGCAACAGCCGTCCTGTCCGCCGGTTTCACAGCGTTCGCAGGCTTTCCCTTGCGACCAAACAGGCGGTTCCACCATTCGAACAATTCGGCGAGAAACGAATGGAACCACGGTGCGAGCCGGCTGCGGTAACGAAACAGAAAAAACAGGGCTGCGGCAATTGCCGCCATCCAAAGCAGAAACTTGACGAGTTTGCCGGTCGTTTCCAGTGCGCTTGAAATCTCCGGTTTTTGTTGCGGAGGGGGATCCTGACCGGGCTGTTGCGCCGACTGGCCGCCGGACTGGTTTCCTGCGCTCTCGCCGCCACTTTCGCCGGACTCCTCTTCTTTTTTGTCTGATTTGTTACCCGGCTTCTTCCGGTTTTCTGCCGACTTTCCGCTGGCGGACTTGCCTTCGCCGTCGGCAGCCGATTGCTGCTTGTCTCCCTTTCCATCCTTAGGGCCTGACTCTGCAGACTTGCTTCCGTCTTCCTGTTCTCCCTCCTGTGAGCCGCTCCCTTCCCCATCCTCTTGTTGTTTGCCCGATCCACCGTGACCCGATTCGTCGTCCTTCTCTTTTTGGCCATCTTTGCCGACGGAAAGGTCAGAGGGGTCCCTTTCGCGGAAACCGAACTGGCCGGCGAGACCGCCAAGCGAGAATTCCGGCCGGGGACGCGGGAGCAACCAACCGGCGATAACGACCAAAAGGGCAATCACAATACCCGTTGTCATCCAGCGTCGGGCAATGCGCGGCGGGAGAATTCCCCGTCGCCGCTCGAGATAGCGGAAAAGTCCTGTGATGGCGGTGACCAACAGCAAACCGAGAATGCCGACATAGTAACAAAGAACATTGAAGGCGATTGCTGCGTGCTTGCCGGGCGGATGCACCGGGATCAGTGTCTGGCCGAGGCCAAAAAACACGATGCCCCCCATCAGAAAGTACAACGCCCACAGGCCTGGCGTATTCGATTGTCGTCGCTGAAAGAAGAATCGTCTGAGTTTCCCGGTCAGGCTGGCTTGTTGATGAGGGGGCAGCCGGCTTTCATTCTTTCCGTTGGCGACAGGTTCGCTTCCTTTCAGGTCTTTACTGCCGCGTATTCGTTCGATAGCGAGGTCGACCATACCCTGACCGGTGGCATCGCGTGATGAATCGACAAACGTGCAATCCCAGGTAAGCCTGCCGGCACACCACCAGACGAAACTCACGATTGCGATCAGGAGCAGGAGATTGCCTTGCATAGCGAACGCAGCAACGGCAACAGTCGGGATGCCGAGGAGCAATCCGAAAAGCGCGGCGCGGCCCGGGCCTTCACTGATGGAAATCCGGCTGACGAGAACGGAAGCAAATCCAAAAAACGCAAATACCCACTTGATCCGCCCGACATAGGGGCCATCGCAGAAGATGTCAATCAGAAACCACGCGATGCTGATCACAACAAGCATCGCGAAAAAGGGCGCGGCGATCGTCGTAAACACGGCCAGCAGGGACGTCGATGCCTTCTCTTTCAGTTGTCCACGATAATCTTCGTTTTGCATCGCGGAAATTCCGTGCTTGTTGCTGGCCGCCGTTATTCTATACGGGGCCCGCGGGGAAGGCCGGCCGTTCCGGGCCGGAGCCGGTTGGCAATTGTTCAGGCGAATTGAGTGCAATTCCTCCGGTCGGGCGGTAACCGGTTGTGAAGTTGCATTTTGTCTTGCCAATGGACCTTTCGTACCCAACAATAACATTTTTCACGTTTTTCCGCCGGTTGCCACTGTCGCAGGAGTCCTTTTGATGTTTGTTTCTCCAGACTTGTTTTCGGGCGCAGGCCGCCGTTCCGGCTGGCTCGCCGTTCTGGTGGCCGCGTGGATTGTTGTCGTTGCACCGGCGAGCCGGGTCGCGTACGGAATGCAGGATCCGGGGGCGGATTCCGCCGGCAAGAAGCAGGAAACCGGCAGTGAGACGAAGCCGGGGGACCTGTTCAAGAAAATTGCCGAGATGGTTGCGTCGGGCGATGTTCGGGAAGCGGTCGCGGAAGTCGACCGCTTTGAGCAGGCCAATGCCGATCGTTCCTGGTCAGAAGATATCCACAAGAGCCGGCAGTTGTTGTATCAGGCGTTCGGCCGCATGAGCAGTTTTCGCGATGCGTGGGACGAACTGAAGAAACTTGTCGAATACGAATTGGCTGATCTCTCCGACCAGTTATCGCTGGGCAGCACCACTGGAACAATGGCTGCCATGATTCCCCTTGCACAACAAACGGGGCGAAATGTCGAGACTTTTGCATTGATCGATTCGGCCGAGACGAAGTTCAAGGCGCTTGCCGAGGCGAATCCTGCCGGAGTGGCAGCACAGCAGCTGGTGCAACTACGGTTGATCAAGGGTTCTTCGCTCATCCAGATGAACGAGTACGACAAGGGAATGGGGGTTTTCCGTGAGGAGGTTGCCCGTTTGCGGGAATTGAGGGCGAGCCACCCCGAGGACAAGGATGTGCGCAGAGTTTACTTTCAGGCACTCGCACAACTGGGAATTCATTCAAAGGACCTTGCGGAGCGCGACCCTGCACTTGCCGAGTATCAGACGTTCGTCGCCGAGAGCATGAAGGAAGATGCCAAGAACCCGGAATGGTTGCGAATGTACGTTGCCGTTATCAGTGCGCGAATCGATGCGCGTCTTGTGCGACCTGAACGAGAGGGCGAACCGGTCAAGGTCATTGAGCCCGAGGTTATCGAACAGCTGTTTGCTGAAGGAAAGGACGTTGTTTCGGGATTCACTGCGTCGGATCCACAAGTTTCCCAATTGACTGCTGCCCTGAAAGCGGCGCTGATGCAACTGGAAATCGTCTTCAAGGGGAATGCCAAAATCCCGGAACTGATTGGCAAGCCGGTTGCAGAGCCTCCGGTGGTTGCCTGGGTCAATGGAACCGATCCCGGCGACGAAGGCCGCAAGGGAAAAGTGGTCTTGCTCAACCTCTGGTCGGGCGGACTCCCCATAACCAGCTCAATCATTGACTACAACAAGCAACTGTTGGAGAAGTTCCCCGGTGGCGACCTGATGGTCCTGGGTGTTACGCAACACTACAACCTCAGGTGGAACGAAGAGTCGGCTTCCCTGTTGCAGGCGCGCAGCAAGGTGCCGGAAGCGGAAGAGGAAGAGGCACTTGAGAAGTTCCTGGCCAACCGGGGCGCAAGCTGGCCAGTCATGATTGTCGGACCGGGGCTCTCACTCCTCGATTCCTTTGGGGCGAGCCTGTTGCCGCATTTCGTATTGGTCGACAAAAAGGGGAATATCCAGATGATTCGCGGCGCGTTTAACGAAAACGTCAAGAGCGATCTGGAAACGAAAATTGCCGAGTTGCTCAAGGAGTAAGGCCACGCAAACTTTCACACCTTGACGGAAAAGGGTGTGAAATCCGTATCCCGATCGAAGTAGTCGATGTCCTCGGCCCGTTTGAGAAAATTCACAATCAGATAGGTGAGCGGCGTGAACAGGATTTCCACGCTGACCTTGAACACGATATTGAACAAGACGAGCGATACGATCTTTTCCGGTGTCCAGATGCCGTAAAAGGCCAGCGGATAAAACAATACGCTGTCGACTGTCTGGCCGACCAGAGTGCTGCCGATTGTCCGGCTCCAGAGATGCTTTCCAGCCGTCCAGACCTTCATTCGCGCGAGGACGTAGGAATTGACAAAGTCGCCCGCCCAGAATCCGATGATCGAGGCGAGCACAATCCGCCACGAATTTCCAAAGACAATTTCCAGCGCCGGCTGAATCTTTTCATTGTACGGTTCGCCGGGATCGACTTGCATGCGGATCACCACAATGCCCATGACCGCCGCAAAAACCAGTGCACCGAAACCGGCCCAAATCACCCGCCGCGCTCGCGCGTAGCCGTAGACCTCGGTCAAAATGTCGCCGAATATGTAGCTGATCGGAAAGAACAGGTTGCCCGCGCCGAAGCTGATGCCGGCGATCAGGCATACCTTCCCTGGTCCGATGAGATTCGAGCACAGCAGAACCGTCACGAATCCGGCCATGATGAAATCGAAGTACCGGAACCGGCGAGGGGGGCTTTCAGTTTGCGACGGCACAGGTTTCATTTTTGTTTGAGCGCCTGTTCAATTCGCTGGGCGAAATCCTGCTGACTGATTCCAAGCTGGTTGGCAAGTCCCCAGAGCATTTTCAGCTCCGGTTCCGTGACCGGTCCTGCCGCCCTGGCGGCTTCGACCAGGATGTCGAGGGTGACAAGCGGGTCATCCCTCAACGTTCCGAACTGTTGCCGATAAAATTCCTTGTCGCGCATCGCCCGGTCGATCATGGCGTTGAGCGACGCGCTTCCAATCCCGATCGCCTCGGCAAGTTTTCGCAAATGGTCCCGTTCCCCGGAGGTTATCGACCCGTCCGCACTCGCGACACAACAGCAGGCTCGCACGATCTCGATTCGCTGCATGTTGGTGATTGCCATTTCAGTCCTTCCTTCAAGAAGTTGCGTTCAATTACTGATTGACTGCTGAAAAGCGGCTATAGCCTACCATATCCGGAAACCCCTGGCAGGTCCGCTCGACAGCATCAGGAGGTATGCTGAAAATGTGTTGCCACGCGAGCCACGAGAATTGGGCGGCAGCATACGCCAAAGCGGTTTACGATGCGTCGACCGGGACAACGAGCGATTTATGGAACGGAAACTGGTCAATTCGGACAGCGATGCCGGCTCGTTGGAGATCCTCTCGAGGCTCTACGGCCATCTGAAAATACCTGCCGAAAAGAAACCGTTTCTGATCTCGCTGCGAGATTCCTCCGGTCCATTGATGGTCACGCATGGGGGACACGGAATCCTCGACGTTGCCTCGCAAATCGCATCTCAGGGTCTCGGTTTCAATCCGGGTGTGCTGTTCGGAACGACCGAGTTTCTGGAGGCATGGACTGGATCTTTGCGCGGCGAAACCATGGCGACCGTCCGACGGGCGCTTGCCCGGCTGCTCGCCGATCGCGCCGGTTGGGGAGATCTGCATCTCCATTTGTGCCATTCCGGGGCGGAGGCCAACGAAATTGCACTTGGCATGTGCTTTCAGCGCCGGATCTCCCCGGGCGCGAGGCGGATCATTGCATTTCGCCAGGCTTTCCATGGCCGCATGTTGGTTTCATTATCGACGACATGGAGTCCGGCCAAGCGCGAGCCCTTCGCCTGGCCAGGCTATGAGGCGACCTGGGTCGACTATCCCGAGATGCAGGACTCGGATGATGTGTCCGGTATCGTATCGCCGGCAGGATGGCAGGCGATTTGGTCTCAGTCGCCCCGGAAGGATTTCGAGTCCCGGTTGCAAGCTGACTTTGCCGACGAAGAGGACGCCTTGCTGACTGCCGAAATCAAAAGTCTGCTGGCCATACGGGCAGCGCTTTCCAGCCGCCAGCATTTCGCAATTATTGTCGAACCGATGCAATGCGAGGGGGGGGACAGGTACAGTTCAGCCCGTTTTCACAACGCGCTTCTGGCACTTTGCAGGTCGTGGGGAGTGCCGCTCATTTATGACGAAATCCAGACGGGTTTCGCGCTGGGAGGGGACTTCTTCTGGCACCTAAAGTTCGATCTGCGCGACGAAAACGGAAATCAGGCCTTTCCGGACTATGTCGTGCTCGCCAAGAAAGCCCAGCTCGGAGCCGTGATCGGCCATCACGTTTCACCTTTTCCGGAGGAGTACAACGCAACGTCCCTGATACGTGGATTCGCCCATGCATCCATGGTCGACCAGTATCAGGACGAAATCGGAGCTCTGGAACGCCGCAATCGCGAGGAGTTGATGAGTCTGGTCGGTGAATTTGCGCCTGCGATAGGGCGTCCGCGGGCAAGCGGCCTGAGTTTCGCGTTTGACTTTGCCGATCGGGAGAAAGCCAAACGCTTTGTCGAGCGGCGCTTTCACCACGGATTGCTCTTTTATCCTGCCGGAGAGGCTGCGGTCCGTTTTCGCCTGAGTCTGGCCTTTCGCGGTGAATTACTCGATATCGCCTGGCAACAAATTCGCGCCGCGTTGCGCGATGCTCTGGAAGGAGTTTCCGGCCCGGGAGACGCGGGAGGGGAGGAAGTGCGTGTCGACGTTGCCGGGCCCCGACCCTATTTCGAATATCATTGCGAGCTGATTCGCGGAAAACTTGCCAGGCAGCGCGGCGAATCGCCACGGACCCTCGCCGATGCCCGGGCCTTTGTGCAGCAGTTGTTGCGAAATGCAGGACTGGACAATCTGAAAGTCCGTTTCATCGACCGGACTTCCTGGCCGCGATTCCGCGAGGGTGTCGAGCGATTGCAGGAAGAGATTTATGAGCCGCTCAGACAGACCGCCATCGAGAAGTTCGATTCATTGGTCGATGCCGACCATTCATTGGCGATTGTCATCACGGAGGAGGAAAGAATTGTGGGGATCGCATTTTCCGCTCCTCCGCTGAATTTCCCGCACGAACGCGGCCTGAAAAGCGATCCCCTGTTTGACGAACCTCTGGCAACGTACATGCTCGACCTGACCGTCGTGCCCGAGTACCAGGGCTCGCTCGGCCGCATCCTGAAGCAGGCGGTGTGCCTCGTTGCCCAGACGATGGGATTGCGCTGGGTTGTCGGGCGGAATCGCGATCGCCTTGCCAGGGGAATGTGGGCGATCAACCTGTCATTGGGAAGCTATTGCACGAGAGTCCTTCGCGATGACTATCCGGACAACCACCGGTTTCGCGACTGCCTGATGTACCGTTGCGATCTCGAATGGAACGAGGGGCCGCTGGAACTTTCCCGGGGCGTGGAACAACCGATGGATGCAGGCGATGTTGAACTGGAGCTGGTTCGCGTCGCGATGCCGGCTGTCGTCAACAAGCTTACCATGTCCAACTGGCTTTCGCCGGTCGCTGCCGAAGACCTGAACGAGGTGTTCGGTTTACTGCCGGAATCATTGCGGCACGGGTATACGGCAAGTGGTATTTCGGAATGTGTCGATAAACTGGTCAAGGTCTTTTGGCTAAAGCGACGGCCGCGGACCCGGCTGGTGGTCATCGGCGATGCCTGGTTCGGAGCCGGAAGTTTCATGTCCCGGGCATTGAGTGGAGCAGGCGAAGATTTCTTTCCGGTCGACAGGTTGAAGGCAATCGCGCAGCAGGACTATGCCGCTGCACTGCACAGTCACCTGAAAAGTTGCGCAACCGGGACGGACAACGAGCCGCTGGCAGTCTGGCTGGAGCCGCTGGGCTGGAAGTCGGGCGATCGGCTGCTGCCGGAGACTCTGGTTTCCATCGCCGAAGTCTGCCGGCAATTCGGGATTCCGCTGATTTCTCACGATTCCGCCGGGGCGTTTTTCCGCTATTCCAGTGACAGTTTCCTCCCTTCGGGGATCGCCGGCTTTTCGCCGGACGCGGGGATGTTGTCCATGGGCGGGCAGATGGCAATTTGTTACACCACGGAGTCGTATTTTGATGGGACTCCACTTCAGTTGATCAGTACCTGGGACGGCGATGAGTTTTCGCTTGCCAGGTTCTGCAAGGCCGCCAGGGATGCAAATCTCGGTCGAGCTGTCCACGAAACAACCATTCACCGTTTCCAGGAACTCTTGCAGGGCAAGCTGGCGGAAAATGGTGTAAGCAAATACCATCTTCATCGGGGGGCCGGCTGGTTCGAAGGCCCAATTGAAAAGCCGCTTGCCGATCTGTTTGATACAATGGAGCAAGGCAGGCGGGTGTGCATTCCATCTCCGGGTGCCATGCGACGGTTCCTCGAACGGCAAGGCAAGGGCGACATCAACGATGACAGATCTGGGTTTTCCGGTCATTGACTACAAGGCAGGACAATCGTTTCGCGAATGGGGACGACTGCATGGTGAGTCCTTTCGTAGCGGCATACACGAGCTGATTGCCATTCGAACGGATCTGATGCGCGAGAAGAATCCTGGTTTGACTCCGCCACGAATTGCGGAGCTTGCCATGGACCAGTGGGGCGCCACGCTGGCATGGGACGAGCAGCTTTGCGAAGAGCTTGCCGGAATCGCGGAAGGGGCCGCGGTCTCACCGGCTGAGATAACGGTGCTCAACAATTACACGGACTTTCGCGATATTCAGGTAGCGGATCAGGGCTGTTCAGTTGTTTTCGTCAATTCAGGGAGTAATCCGGTCGCTGGACAAACCTGGGATATGCATGCCTCGGCAAAAAGGTACGTTTGTTGTCTGCAGATTCCCTGTGAAGGCCACGACGTGCCGATGGTCCTGTTTTCGCTGGTCGGTTGTATCGGAATGATGGGCTATCATCCTTCGGGCCAGATGATCGGCGTCAACAACATCAACAC
>WPCK01143233.1_pt1 | contig 13476 bp, 6 predicted proteins | sample 5399851 | NCBI WGS metagenome assembly WPCK01 (sample SAMN12869471, study PRJNA574797) | sludge metagenome | isolation source: wastewater treatment of pH11 | place: China:Beijing | collected 2019-05-20
AGAAGCATTCCTCGCAAAAAGGTTCGCGACACGACATAAGAGAAATCACAACATAAATGGCCAAACTCATGGGCAAGAACGGCGAATCGCTCCGACGGAGCTAGGCCGGGTCGAACGACGATCTTTCCCTTGTAAGAAATACCTTGAGCACCGGAAGCGATATTGTCGTATTCGAGAGCGATGCCGTGGTCTCGGATTGCCCTCTCGATTAGCGACACGTATTCGCCCGGCTCGCCGCATAGGCGTGTAAGCTCGGGAAGGTCCTTTCCTTCCGTCTGACTTACGTCAAAAACGTGAACAACTTTGAAGCCATGAACGCTTCTTGACTTCGCTTTCTCATCGGACTCGCTCTCTTCGTCTTTCCTTCGGTAGACCATCGGGGCAAAGATGCCGATTCCTCTCTCTCCCTTCTTGACGTGACGTCCAAATCTCAGCCATGCATGAAAGCCCTGGACCATCGTCGCATCCGGCTTTTGTAGCGCGATGAGCATGCAATTCCCGAAGCTGTACTTGGGAAAACGGGACATCACTTCCAGAAACACCTGAAGCTGTTCGCTTTTGCCGTTGGCAAGAGCTTCATGCAGTTCATGAACTCCGTTCTCAACCAGCGTTCTTACGTCCTCCTGTTTCATGACAAAGTCTCCGTAATGAAGTGCTGCAACCGGCATTTGCAGCAACACAATTGGGCGAATCGGGCCTGCCGGTGGCCCGAGAAATGGGCGGACCACGGCAAGTCAAGGTGGAGCCTTTCACGAAGTGAAAGCAGCAGTGAGGGCGAACTGGCCCGAATGGACCTTGACGCCGTGGCAAGATGTAAGTGAGTCGCAGGCAGCCCAGCCAGGCGAATGGCTCGCGTGTGCGCTATTGGAAGTACTTATCGCGAGTGTTTCGCGATGTGATTCGGAGGCGTGCTTCTAACCTCGGATTGAACCTCTGCACGCCACCGGCGGTCGGATAATCGTCGCTTATCTGACGTCGATGGTTTAGGCATCTGCTCGGTCAAAGTTCCAAAAGGAGCTGAGTGCTTGGCTGAGTCAGGCTGGCCAAGGTGGAGGGGGATTCAATATCACAGCCGCAGGAAAATGGCAAAAGCTGACATTTCGAGTGCGCTAGTCGGAAAGCGCCCTTGGGGGTACAGCAAGCGCGGACACCTCCGTCCCATGAGGCGGCTCCGGCAAGGATGCTTGGGGCCCGCTGCATTTCTAGACCGTAGCAACGATCGTTTGGCCGGTTGTACTCCTTTGTTCGCCTGATTGTTGCAACATGTATCATTTGGTAAGGTTGTGCGCGTCAAGAAAATCACAGGCGTTGAAGTCTGCTAGGTGGGCACATGATGGAAAGTGAAGGCTTCGTTCGGGTTAAGGAGGCGGCTCGTATCCTGGATGTTGCCCCCAATACCATTCGCGCATGGGGAGCTGCGGGAAAGATCACCGAGTATCGACATCCTGCAAACAACTACCGGCTCTTCAAGCGGAAGGATCTGGAACGCCTACTTAAGAAACTCCATCGGCCGATAAGGGTCGCTAGGTAACGTCGGTAGAACGGTCAATGGCACAGCTCGAAGACATAACTCGCGGGGCAACGATCAAGGGGATACTCCCGGATGCGCTCGTCAGCGTTGTCGATGTCAAATGGATCGGGACCGTTGCTGTCGAAGTCACTTACAAAGACGCAAGCGGCCAACTTGGAAGTGAGCTTCTGTATCGGGATCGCGAACCGACCTTGGAAGTTGCCACGGTTGGAAGCCCCTGGAGTTTCGACGGCGACGGGGCACTCTTTCGCCTTCTTTCCGAAGCGAATCGAATCCGGTTGGCTTATCTCTTTGATCCGCTCCTCGCAGTTCATACGTCATTGGTTGAGCCTTTGCCGCATCAGATAACAGCCGTCTACGGCGAGATGCTCCTTCGGCAGCCCCTGCGGTTTCTCCTCGCTGACGATCCTGGTGCCGGAAAGACGATTATGACGGGCCTGTTCATAAAAGAACTTATTGCCCGAGGAGACTTGCAGAAATGTCTGATCGTTTGTCCAGGTAGCCTTGCTGAGCAATGGCAAGACGAACTTGACCGACGATTTCATTTGCCTTTTGAGATCATGACAAACGACGCCCTCGAGGCGGCACGTACCGGGAATTGGTTTCTCGAAAACCCGCTGGCTATCTGCCGACTCGACAAGTTGAGCCGCAGTGAAAATGTGCAGGCCAAATTAGAGCAGACGGACTGGGACCTTGTTGTTTGCGACGAAGCACACAAGCTAAGTGCTACGTATTTCGGGAGCGAAGTCAAATACACGAAACGTTACCGTCTCGGTCAGCTTCTCTCGACCCTGACAAGGCACTTTCTCTTACTGACGGCAACGCCGCATAACGGTAAGGAAGCCGATTTCCAGTTGTTCATGGCGCTAATTGACGGGGACCGCTTCGAGGGCAAGTTCCGGGATGGAGTTCACATTGTGGATTCATCGGACCTCATGCGGCGACTCGTCAAGGAGCAGCTGCTCAAGTTCGATGGAACGCCACTTTTTCCGGAGCGTCGTGCCTACACTGTCGCATACACACTCTCTGATGCGGAGGCAGCACTTTACCGACGTGTGACCGATTATGTTCGAGAGGAATTCAACAGGGCAGAAGCGCTCGAAAATGAAGGTCGGAAGGGGACGGTAGGTTTCGCGTTGACCATTCTGCAGCGGCGATTGGCCTCCTCGCCAGAAGCAATCTACCAATCGCTTCGGAGACGCCGAGAACGGTTAGAGAAGCGTCTTCGCGAAGAAGAGATCCTAAAGCACGGAGGTGAGGTTCAAAATACGCTTGAAAAGGATCTTCCTTCATACACGGAGGAAGATCTGGAGGATCTTGATGACGCGCCGGATGAAGAAGTTGAGGCGGTCGAGCAACTTGTTGTTGACCAGGCAACAGCAGCACGGACGATCGAGGAGCTTCGAATAGAGATTGCCATGCTTCGCGAGCTCGAGGGAGCGGCACTTAGAGTGCGGCAGTCCGGTGAGGACCGAAAATGGGAGGAACTGTCGCAGTTACTACAGAACAAATCAGAAATGTTCGATACGCACGGCCACCGGCGAAAGCTTGTAGTGTTTACCGAGCAGCGGGACACACTGAATTACCTGGCCGAGCGCATCCGTGGGCTTCTCGGAAAGCCGGAAGCTGTTGTTTTGATCCACGGAGGAATTGGCCGGGACGATCGGCGGAAGGCGCAAGAATCCTTCACGCATGACAAGGAGGTAGAGATTCTTGTAGCAACGGACGCTGCGGGCGAGGGGATCAACTTGCAACGTGCCCACTTGATGGTGAATTACGACTTGCCGTGGAATCCGAATCGACTTGAACAGAGATTCGGCCGCATTCACCGAATCGGGCAAACGGAAGTATGTCATCTATGGAACCTGGTTGCGCGGGATACTCGGGAAGGCGAGGTGTATCACCGGTTGCTAGAGAAGCTGGATGAGGAACGCGCTGCCCTCGGCGGACAAGTTTTCGATGTGCTTGGTGAAGTAACCTACGAGGACCGTTCACTTCGTCATCTTTTGCTTGAGGCCATTCGTTACGGCGACCAGCCGGAGGTAAAGGCAAGGCTCTTTCAAGTGGTCGACCGTGCCCTCGATCGCCAGCACCTTCGAAACCTCATCGAAGGGCGGGCGTTGACTCACGACAGTATGGACGTCACTCGCGTCCGTGAGATTCGAGAGGACATGGAACGAGCGGACGCGAGGCGTCTGCAACCGCATTTCATTGCGTCGTTCTTTATTGAAGCGTTTAGGCTTCTTGGTGGAACCATTCACGAGCGTGAGACGAAACGATACGAAATCAAACACGTCCCGGCGGTCATTAGGAATCGCGACCGACAAATCGGCCGTGGTGAGCCGGTCTTGCAGCGGTATGAACGGATAACGTTCGAGAAGGCACTCATTAGCGTCCAAGGAAAGCCACCTGCGGCATTCGTGTGCCCGGGGCATCCACTGCTCGATTCAACGATTGACCTTGTGATTGAGCGCTACCGCGATTTGCTGAAGCGAGGAGCTATCCTCGTCGACGAGAACGATGATGGCGAGGAAGCACGAGCATTGCTGTATTTGGAGCACTCGATTCAAGACGCAAGGAAGGATCGGTCCGGAACTAGGCGAGTTGTCTCGAAAAGACTTCAGTTCGTTGAAATTCGAAGCGACGGCCAGACAACGAGCGCGGGCCCAGCTCCTTACTTGGACTACCGACCGTTTACGAAGGAGGAACAGGACCTGGTCGCACGAATCCCTCAACCTGAGTGGATCCGACGGGACATTGAATCGAAAGTGCAAGAGCATGCGGCAGTGAACCTTGTTCCGCAACACCTTGACGAGGTTAGAAAACGGAAAGAGGAGCTAATTGATCGTACAATCGCCGCCGTTCAAGATCGGCTCACCAAGGAAATAAACTACTGGGATCACCGAGCTGCCCAGCTCAAAGACCAAGAAATTGCGGGCCGGACAAATGCACGGTTGAACTCGGGGCTTGCACGTCAACGAGCGGATGAACTTGCCGCTCGGCTCAAGCGGCGCTTGGACGAACTGGAGCAAGAACGAAAATTATCGCCTCTGCCACCTGTGGTTTTGGGAGGCGCGCTCGTAGTTCCCATCGGGCTCATGCGAAAGTTGAGCCCTTTAGCCGCTGCTGAAGCGCCAACGTTTGCGCGAGATACTCGGTCGGAGCTCCTCGCGATGAACGCAGTAATGGAAGCGGAACGAAAACTTTCCAACGTGCCCCGGGACGTGAGTAAGGAGAATCTTGGGTACGATATTGAGTCATCTATTCCTGGGACGGGTAAGCTCCGCTTCATCGAGTGCAAGGCGCGCATTTCGGACGCTAAGACTGTGACAATTACCAAAAACGAGATTCTGACGGCACTCAACAAGCCGGACGACTTTGTTCTTGCGATTGGGCTCGTAAACGGTGAATCCGTCGACCTCCGTTACGTCTGGAGGCCTTTTCAGCGCGAACCAGATTTTGGTGTGACGAGCGTTAACTATGACCTGGATGAACTTCTCGGCCGCTCGGAGCCGCCTGCATGACAACAAACGGCGCTGGTTCACTACCGTACCGTAAGAAGCTCATTGAAGTGGCGCTGCCACTGAAGGCAATTAACGAGGCCTCGGCGCGGGAGAAGTCAATTCGACATGGGCATCCGTCGACGCTTCACCTTTGGTGGGCGCGCCGCCCTTTGGCGGCTTGTCGTGCGGTGCTGTTTGCGTCCCTGGTTGACGATCCGGACAGTGATCCAGCGTACCGGAATCCCGACGGAACAGTTGACGAGGAGCGTGCCGGAATCAAACGAGCAGAACTTTTTAATCTCATCGAGGAACTCGTTCGATGGGAAAACTCAAGTAGCCCAAGGGTCATCAACGCCGCTCGCGCCGAGATCGCCCGTTGTATTGCATCGCGGAAGATCGAGCTGGGAGAGCTCGCGAAGGAAGGAATTGTCTTTGGTGAAAAGAAGGGACACAAGCATCCCAAGGGAGCGGTGTCCGGCGATGGGATCACGGCCTGGGAAGTGTTATTAATGAAAGCCAAGCCAGACGTTGTGAATTCCTTCTTGGCCGAACATGCCCCGCCAATACTCGATCCTTTTTGTGGCGGCGGGTCGATTCCGTTGGAGGCGCAGCGGCTAGGGCTACGGGCGTATGCCAGCGACTTGAACCCGGTGCCCGTGCTTATCACGAAGGCCCTCATCGAGATTCCGCCGAAGTTCGCCGGCCAGCCGCCAGTAAATCCCGAGTGGCAGCAGATGACGCCGCAGGAGAAGGCCGCCGCGGTGTGGCAGGGCGCGGCGGGGTTGGCTGAGGACGTTCGGCACTATGGCCAGTGGATGCGCGACGAGGCCGAGAAGCGGATCGGGCACCTCTATCCCAAAGTGAAGATCACCGCCGACATGGCGCACGATCGACCCGATCTGAAGCCGTACTTGGGCCAGGCGTTGACCGTTATCGCGTGGCTCTGGGCCAGAACGGTCAAGTGCCCGAACCCGGCTTGTGGAATATCAATGCCACTCGTTCGCGGATTCTGGCTATCCACGAAACGCAGCAGAAAGGCCTGGTTGTATCCCGTCGTCTCGAACTCGACAGTTTCCTTTGAGGTGCGTTGCGGGACCGGTGAACCGGTAAAGGGCACCGTGAATCGACGTGGCGCCACCTGCATCGCTTGCGGCACTGCTGTCCCCTTTGACTATATCCGAGCTGAGGGTCAGGTGAATCGTGTCGGCGTTACACTGATGTCCATAGTGTGCGAAGGCCGGGCTGGTCAGATTTACCTCCCCGCGCAGAGTAAACACGTCGAGATTGCGTCGACGGCTCAACCTGACTTTGTCCCTGACACATCGCTCCCGGTACAAGCTCTTGGCTTTCGCGTTCAGCGGTACGGCCTCACGCGACACGCCGACTTGTTTTCATCACGGCAACTCTGTCTTCTTGGACTACTTACCAATCTCGTCGCCGAGGCGAGAGCCAAGGTGTCAGAGGATTCACGGCAGCTTGATGCGACATACATCGATGCTGTAACGACGTATTTAGCGATAACAGTGAGTAAGTTTGCCAACCGGTGCTCGACCCTTACTTTTTGGGACTCGGGCTTTACCAAGATTCAGCAGACCTTCGCACGGCAAGCCCTTTCCATGATCTGGGATTGGATCGAAGTAAACCCGTTCAGTGACTCGACGGGATGCTTTGTCGGGCAGCTTGGAAATGTGACGGAGAATATCGCGGCTCCGTACAGCCCGGCCCTAGACGGCCACGCATTTCAGCTTGATGCTGCCCAAGCATTCCCTGATGTCACTCAACCGATCTTTTCGACTGACCCGCCTTACTACGACAACATCAACTACGCGGAACTTTCCGATTTCTTCTATATCTGGTTGCGATGCGCGCTGCGCGAAGTGTACCCCCAACTCTTCAGCACGGTAACGACACCGAAGTCGCAACAACTGGTCGCGGAGCCTGGAATGTTTAATGGCGAAATGGCTCCTGCCATCAAGCACTTTGAGCAAGGGCTAACTAGCGTTTTCGAGCGTATGCGTGCCGTCGCTACTGTCGAGTCACCGACGACCGTGTTCTACGCATTCAAACAGCAAGAGGCCGACACGCGTGACGAGGATCAGCCAGTTCAGACTGTCTCAACAGGTTGGGAGAAGATGCTCGAGGCAGTACGTGTCAGCGGATTCAGCGTCAGCGGAACGTGGCCGATCCGAACAGAGCAGGCCGGTGGATTACGAGTCGAGGGGCGGAATGCGCTTGCTTCATCGATCGTACTTGTTTGCCGTTTGCGGCCAGAGGACGCGCCGCTGGCGACGCGGAAGGAATTCATGAACGCCCTGCGGCGAGAGCTGCCGGAGTCGCTGGTGAATCTGCAGCACGGCAACATCGCGCCAGTGGACTTGGCTCAGGCGGCTATCGGGCCGGGTATGTCCGTATTCACACGCTACGCCAAGGTTATTGAGACGGACGGCTCAGCAATGTCCGTACGTACCGCGTTGGGAATCATAAACCAGGTACTGGATGAGGTGCTCGCCGAGCAGGAAGGGGAATTTGACGCCGAGACACGCTGGGCCTTGGCGTGGTTCCAAGAGTTCGGCATGTCGGATGGACCGTTCGGCGTGGCTGAGACGCTCTCGAAGGCCAAGAATACCGCCGTAGGCGGTCTCGTCGAAGCCGGCGTCGTCAAGGCCCGCAGCGGGAAGGTGCAACTTGTCCCCCGTGTCGACCTCGCCGACGGTTGGGATCCTGCCACCGACCGCCGGCTCACCGTCTGGGAAACCACGCAGCACCTGATCCGGGTGCTTGAAACGCAAGGAGAATCAGAAGCGGCTACACTTCTCAACAAGTTGGGTGGCATGGCCGAAATTGCCAGAGAGCTTGCGTACCGGCTTTACTCTATCTGCGAGCGAAAAAAATGGGCGGACGAGGCCCTTGCCTACAACGGCCTAGTGATTGCCTGGCCGGAACTGACGAAGCTTGCACAGTCGCAGCGTTCGCGGCGTGTCGAAGTACAAAGAGAAATGTTTAGTCGAGAGTAGCCAGACCATGGCAATGACAAATCGCGAGCGTGTTGGTAAGGGACTTGACTTACTCACGGCGGGGCTTCAGCCGTTTATCGAGCGCGAAATGCGGGAGGTCCATGGTGAAAAGTGGCTCGATACCGCCAAGTCCTGCTTTCGTTCAGTTAAGGATATGGAAACCAAGGACGGAGCCTTTCATTGGGATGCTCATGCAATCCTTGCAATCATGTGGGACCAGTGGAATTCGGTCTTTAATAGAACACTTGGCCAGGCAGATCGAAGCCTTGTAAGTGAACTAAGAGACGCCCGAAACAAATGGGCCCACCAAAAGAACTTCAGTAGTGCTGACGCCCACAGGGCCCTCGAAAGCATGAGCCGCTTGTTGTCATCAGTTTCCGCGCAGGAGGCCAACGACGTCGAACAAATGCGAATGGATCTCCTTCGCGTCCAGTTCGATGAGCAGCGACGAAACGAGATGCGGAAGTCATCGTTTCAACCAACCGAAGGTAAGCCACAGGGCGGACTCAAGCCGTGGCGTGAAGTCGTAACACCTCATCCGGACGTTGCCTCCGGCCGGTATCAGCAAGCTGAGTTTGCCGCTGACCTCTGGCAAGTCTACCTGGGTGAAGGGTCAGACGAGTACAAGAATCCGACAGAGTTCTTTCGCCGCACATTTCTAACCGAGGGACTCAAGCGATTACTTGCGCAGGCCGCCTTGCGCCTATCCGGCAAGGGGGGTGACCCCGTAGTCGAGCTCCAAACAAACTTTGGTGGTGGAAAAACGCACTCGATGCTCGCACTCTACCATTTGTTTTCTGGTGCTCGCGCCAGCCAGCTTCCGGGTATTGAGGAACTCGTCAAGGAAGCCGGTGTGACGATCCCCGCCAATGTTCGGCGGCCTGTTTTTGTTGGTACGCAAATCTCCCCAGGGCAGAATCACAAGAAACCCGATGGAACTGTGGTTCGCACAGTCTGGGGAGAAATCGCCTGGCAACTGGGTGGAAAAGATGCCTACAAACTGGTCCAGGACGACGACAAGCACGCTACAAATCCAGGTAACACGTTAAAGGACCTGTTCAACAAATACGGTCCCTGTTTGATTCTGATCGACGAATGGGTCGCATACGCCCGGCAGCTCCACGGACAAGCTGACTTGCCGGCAGGGACGTTCGATACGCAATTCACATTTGCCCAAGCGTTAAGCGAAGCAGCAAAGGCGGCAAAGAACACATTACTTGTGGTGAGCATTCCAGCATCGGAAAGCCCGCATCAACGTCCCGATCGAGGAGTCACTGACATCGAGGTAGGCGGGGAACGTGGGCGCGAAGCACTTGCACGCCTGAAGAACGCGATCGGCCGAGTCGAGGCCTCCTGGCGGCCAGCGAGCTCGGACGAAGGGTTCGAGATCGTGCGTCGTCGCCTGTTTCAACCGATCAATGGCGAAAGCTACGTGGCTCGCGATGCGGTGGCACGTGCGTTCTCTGACCTATATGGTTCTCAGCAGCAGGAGTTTCCCTCGGAATGCCGAGAAGCCGATTACGAGCGCCGGATGAAGATGGCGTACCCGATTCATCCTGAACTTTTTGACCGGCTATATAACGACTGGTCGACGCTGGACAAGTTTCAGCGCACTCGTGGTGTGCTCCGCTTGATGGCAACTGTAATTCATTCATTGTGGGAGCGAAACGATTCTAACCTCCTCATAATGCCTGCTACGATTCCCGTTGACGATCCACTCGTCCAGTTCGAGTTGACCCGTTACTTGGAAGACCATTGGGTGCCGGTCATCGAAAAGGACGTGGATGGGCCCAACTCGCTGCCGCTGTCTCTCGACCGCGAGAATCCGAACATGGGCCGGTACTCCACGTGCCGTCGGGTTTCGAGAACGATTTACATGGGTTCCGCCCCGGTCCAAAAAGCGGCCAACCGGGGAATAGACGAACGCCGCGTGAAGCTGGGTTGCGTTCAACCGGGAGAAACCGTAGCTACGTTTGGTGATGCGATCCGTCGACTGACGGACCGGGCAACTTATCTCTATGTCGACGGAAAGCGCTATTGGTACTCCACTCAGCCGACCGTGACACGCCTTGCAGATGACCGGGCAGGGCAACTGCACGATTCAGGCGTGGAGGATGAAATCCAAAAGCGACTACGGGAACAAGCGCGTACAAGGGGTGACTTCGCGAAGGTGCATGCATGTATCCCAAGTAGTGATATTCCCGATGAACGAGAAGCCCGGCTCGTGATCCTGAGTCCGGAGTTTCAGCACCAGTCGAAGGACGATGATAGCCCAGCGCGGAAAGAGGCCGCAGCAATCTTAGATTCCCGGGGAAACAGCCCACGGAATTACAAGAACACGCTGGTGTTTCTCGCTCCAGACAGTAATCGCTTAAGAGAGCTTGAGCAGGCCGTTCGCCAGTTCCTGGCGTGGTCATCTATTTGGGATGAGCGCGTCACACTGAACCTCGACGAGTTCCAAAAGAAACAAGCTGAGACGAAGCGGAATAACGCGGATGAGACCATAGACGCGCGAATTCCAGAAACGTATCAATGGCTCTTGGTTCCGGGTCAGTCGGATCCAAAGGGCCAGGTGGAGTGGGCCGAAATACGATTGCAGGGAAGCGATTCGCTCGCCGGACGAGCTGCAAAGAAACTAAGAACCGAAGAACTTCTCATGGTAGAACTCGGGGGTGTCCGTCTTCGACACGAGCTTGACCGAGTCCCACTGTGGCGCGGCGATCACGTCGGCTTAAAGCAACTCTGTGAAGACGTGGCACGTTACTTGTATCTCCCCAGAATCCGAGACGAAGAGGTACTGCTTGGTGCAATCCGGGATGGCGTAGAGCGGTTTACCTGGAAGGAGGAAACTTTTGCATATGCGGAATCCTGGGATGAGTCCAGAAGCCGCTACACTGGACTGCGCGCGGGTCAGCCCCTTCGGCTCGTGGTCGACGGCAACAGCCTGGTTGTTAAGGCGGATGTAGCTGGTCCCCAAATTGAAGCAGAGCGCCAGCGAGTAGCTGAACAAGTTGGGGCTGACGCGGGCGGACCAGCGTCAACCGCCGGTGGCGTGGCTGTATCCGCCGTCGGCCCTCAACCGTCCGCTGAGGCTGTCGTGGCGGCCCCAGTCTTAAACCGCTTTCACGGTTCGGTGAACTTAGATGCGCTTCGCCTTGGTCGAGACGCCTCCCGAATCGCCGAAGAGGTTGTTCAGCACCTTTCCGGCATCGTCGGCTCTAGGGTGGATATCACACTCGAGATCAGCGCCGAATTGCCACAAGGCGCCGGAGAGAAACTCGTGCGCGATGTGACTGAGAACTGCCGGACGTTGAAATTCAGAGATTACGGGTTTGAGGAATCGTGATTTGCGAATCGATAGCCATTCATTGTGACCGCGATTTACCACATTACTCACGTTGACAATCTCGCCAGTATTGTCGCCCAGGGAGGCTTATGGAGTGATGCCGAGCGGATTGCTCGAGGGCTGGTGACTACGAACATCGGATACCAACACATCAAGGAACGAAGGCTTCGCCGCCGGATAACGGTCGCGGCACGGGGTGTGCTTGGCGAATATGTTCCCTTCAATTTCTGTAATCGCTCCGTGATGCTGTACGTTGTTGGGCAAGGCTTGGTCGATGGCTATGATGGAGGACAAGAGCCAATTGTCCATCTCGTGTCATCGGTCGAGGCAGCTGCAGGTTGCGGACGTCTGTGGGCGTTCACTGATCGTCATGCTGAGCTGGCGTATGCACGGTATTTCGTGAATCTCGACCAACTTGATGAAGTTGACTGGTCGGTAATGCCACTGACGTTCTGGGGCGGTGATGACGCCAAGAAAGAAGCAAGGCAGGCCGAGTTCCTGGTTCATCAGTTTTTCCCGTGGGAATGCATTGAATCAGTTGGCGTCATAAATCAGAAAATGGCAAAACAAGTTCTGGGAGCGATCCAGCGCTGCGCACATCAGCCTGCTGTGCGGGTCAAGCCCTCGTGGTATTATTGACGTAGGGAGTATCGGCAATGCTTGCAAAGAAGAAAGGGAATGTCCTGGAAGAAGACGCTGAAGCCCTTGTGAACACCGTTAATACTGTCGGTGTCATGGGGAAGGGTGTCGCTCTCCAATTCAAGAAGGCTTTCCCAGAGAACTTCGAAGAGTACAAGAAGGCATGTGATGCCGGGGAAATGGAACCAGGCAAGATGTTCGTTTTTGCTACGAATTCACTTCACAACCCGAAATACATCATCAACTTTCCGACAAAGAAGCACTGGAAAGGCCGGTCGAAACTCGAGTACATCGAAAGCGGACTACAGGCACTCGTAAACGAGATTCGGACGCGACAAATCCAATCTATTGCTATGCCGCCGCTGGGCTGTGGGCATGGGGGATTGGACTGGCAAGAAGTACGGCCCTTGATTGAGCGAGCGTTCGCAGAACTTGTCGATGTTTCAGCGGTTGTGTTCGAGCCGACTGGCGCTCCTAAGCCGGAGAAGATGGCGAATCTCACTGAACGGCCCAAGATGACAACCGGAAGAGCGGTTGTGATTGGCTTGATGGAGCGTTACACGGTGCCGGGCTACAATTACAGGCTCTCGCTACTCGAGGTCCAGAAGCTCGCCTACTTCATGCAAGAAGCCGGTGAACCACTCAAGTTAGATTTCGCGAAGGGCGTTTACGGCCCGTATTCCGATACTCTGAGGCACGTGCTCAATCGAATCGAAGGCCACTATGTGACTGGCTTCGGTGATGGTAAGAATCAGCCCGACACTCCGCTAAAGCTGCTTCCCGATGCCGCAAACGAGGCAAACGAACTTCTAAGACAAGACGAGCAGATTGGGGAGAGGTTTGCGCGAATAACCGAACTCATCGACGGATTTGAGACACCGTTAGGAATGGAGTTGCTGTCAAGCGTGCACTGGGTCGCTCGACACGAAAACAGTGAGGCGGTTCACGATCCGGAGGTTGCGGTTAGCTCGGTTCAATCGTGGAGTGAGCGAAAGAATCGACTCATGAAGCCGGAACAGATTCGAGCGGCCTGGACGAGACTTCATGAACAGCATTGGCTGTAGGAGAGAAGCTCGCTTTGTCGTCAGATCAAGATTCGCTCAATCTCGTCTAGCGTGATCTCATCGCTTGTTCGGTCATAAAGCTTGGTGGTCCTCGGCGATTCATGAGCTGCAATCGCCTGAGCATTTTCAATTGTGCCGCCATTCTCCAGGTACGCGGTAATCCCCGTTGCTCTGAAAGTGTGGCAACTGATGCGGTCGCTGAGCCCTGCTATCTTTGCCCGCCTCTTGACCATGCGAAGGTAAGCGTTCTGTGAACGCCGTCCGGAAATCGCGCGCTATCCTGTAAGTGGGTGACCAGTATTCCTCACTACGGGAGCGACAATCATGGGAAAACGGTCGAAAGATCGGGAATTGCACTGGCGTGGTTTGATCGATCGAC